>Ga0315315_10003804_pt1 | contig 13902 bp, 12 predicted proteins | sample M140m3416metaG_FD_203699 | JGI IMG/M metagenome (GOLD analysis project Ga0315315, IMG submission 203699) | Ammonia-oxidizing marine archaeal communities from Monterey Bay, California, United States - M1 40m 3416 | ecosystem: Environmental > Aquatic > Marine > Intertidal zone | place: USA...
AAACATTATTAGGTACATCTGGTATTATTCTAACAATTAATGAGTTTGAAGGTAGGTCATATTCTAATTCATTATGCCACAAAGGTATATAATAAGTTTCATCCTGATGGGTTATAGGATAGATATCAAGAGAGAAAAGGTTGTTTAATGTAGGTTTTAATATGATAAGTTCATCATTTTCCATTTTTCCTTTCATTATTTCTTCTATTTCTCTCAGAGAATTGTTTTCAAGACCCAGTAAGGTCGAATATCTTTCTAGATAACTATACAATTGTAATGAATCACTGCGATTTAGTTCTTTAAACATTTCTACAGTAATTTTTTGATAACCTTTTTTTATACCATGTAATGCATTTGTAACATTTTGTTCGTTAATATTAATACCAGTAGTGGAAGAAACAAACTTAGCAAACATAGAAGTATAACTATCTTCTTTTATATCAACACATTCAATTTCAACATAACTACAAAGAAACTCGTATGCGTCTTTTACTTTTTTGAACTTTTCGTTGCTATTAATATCTTTGCATTTATCTGGATGGAATCGTAAAGCTTCTTTATAATATGCTTTTTTAATAGATTGTTTGTTGAAATTATTAGGAGTAAGACTTAAAATATCACATGCAGTCTGTAAATCCATGTATTTGCGTTATCAAATAAAAGATAAAACTCTCTAAATGATAAATAGGTCTATAATTGTTATTGTAGAGATATAAGAATAGGAATATTCTATCAACCGAAGAAGATATTTGAGGTTCAGTCAATAGTTTAAGAGAGATAATCTTCTCTAAAATATACCAAATACAATCAGTTATGTCAAGATTATAAATAAAAATATCGTATAACTTATCTCTTAACTCCATAAACATCAACTTTTCAACATCTAACATTAATTCTAGAATATTTTCGCATGTTCGTTCGTATGGTCTCATAAGTTGCCTCACAGAAGCATTTATATTTTTCATATTAGTAAGTTCATTAAGTTTGATATCTTTTGTAATTTTATTTGAGAGACATCTATTATATTGACTTCTGCTAGGACGCGGGACACGTATAAGTTTACATCTATTAATGATATTGTCAGGTATAAATGACAATTCTTCTGTTAAGATAACAAACTTTATATCTAATTGGCTGTTAGTAGTTTGCATATAACTATAAAAGTGTTCTAACAATTCACTATGTATTTCATGAAAATACTTGCAAACAATTATTCCTGTTCTATTAGGTTTTGCAATTATCGCATCAACGATTTGATTATATAATTCATTCCATAAAGCTCTGCTATTGCAACCTAGTAATGACATATCAACTTCAAAATGTATATCACTTATTTTTAAAATATGGGTTGATTTGCTAGTAACAGTTATAATTTTCTTTTCATATTTTAGGTCACTTGGGCTATATTTTTTTATTGCAGATAACATCTGTGTATATTTACCAACTCCTTTTGGTCCAAAAAATATAAGATTTTTTAAATTGCATAGTTCATTTGGAAAACATTTGTATATTTTTGTCAGCTTTGGATGTAAGTTTGATTTTGCATTACTTGCAATATAATCTTCAAATAGGGTATCATAAAACTTCATTGCTTGTAAAGACTTTAAGAGTAATCTTTATTATGTTCAATATCAGAAAGTTTAATTATGAATAAAGAGAGAATTGAACGAATAATTGTAAGATTAAAAGAAAAAACATCAACGCACCCAAATCTTTCTAATTTATGGTTGAAATATTTAGATAACAAAATATGTTCTTTGGAAAAAACATTGCTTGATTGTGAAAGAATACTTGAAGATGATTCTGAGGATGATCCTGATATATCAACTATCGCAACAATGTATATATTTTGTCGTGCCATAACTGCAAACACAACTTAAAAACAATTTATCAATAATAATAACGAAAATGAATCTTATTATTGACAATTATGATGATAAATATCTACATTTTTTCCCTTCAGTTAAAAATACCGTTATGGATAACAGCTACTTTATTAGAATTGGGTATAGCAATTCACTAGTTAAACTTAATGGTATTTATGTTGAACTTACATTAAAACCTAAATCAGTTGAAAAGTATTTTAATAAATCAAAATATTTTTACGACTTTATGGAGAATGAAAGTGAGCTTAATAAGATTATTTCTATAGAAGAAAGTATTCTTAATAAACTGCATTATGACAGGTATATGAAAAAAACATATAAAGTCAAAGAACAGCTAATGACCAATAATATTAGAGTCTTTTGTAATAACGAAGATAATCAGATTATAACTAATAAAATATTAGTGAAAATCTCTGGCATTTGGGAGACGGAAAGTAGTTTTGGTTTAACATTTAAGTTTTTTAACATCACCCATCCGTAGAAAAGAACTCAAGAATAATATTTTGAATAGCGGCTAACATAATGTTGCCTAAAGTAACAAGATATGTAATTGACGCAAGTTTACTCTTTAGAGCATTTTGTATATCTTGTGGACCGCCATCACCAATTTTGAACTCATCAATGAGATATTTAAACAATATTATTAGTTGGATAATTACTAGTATTGTTGATACCGTGGAATAATTATAATACTCTGACGGAACCTTGTCTTGATTAATCTGTTTATAATATTTTGCATTTAAGAAAATTAACCATATCAAAATGATTAATAGAAGTAATGGTGGCAAAGAATGCATAAATAAACCTTTAACAAACTCTAAAGCCCCCATTTGTTCGACTCTTTTCATTTTATTTGCTATGCCCCATGCAACAAACATTACTACTAGAATAGCTATTGATACCAACCCATACCCCCACATTGCAGCTCCTGCTGGTCCACTAGTACCATCTTCTGAATAACTTCCACCTAAAAATAATTTTATTACTATACCAGCAAATGCTACTAAAGTCATATTTGTTATATCATATCCAAGTGCTTTTACAACCATAGTGTATAATCTATATTTTGATTTTATTGTGTGATAATTACTTTTTTCTTATGTCTGTATAATTTATATAATGTTTAATGTCAATACTAGTAGACCTTTAATACCAAGACAACAAAACTATGTGTTAGATAGAAAATTAGTTACTATTCATTCTGATGATAGAGATATTAAGAAATGGCCGTTCTCTAATAATTTTGAGGTAGAACTTCCATCGATCATGGAGAATGTACAATCTATGAGATTAGTAGAAATACAGTTACCTGTTAATAATCCTACATTTAAACATGATTATCAAAATACTAAATTATCATTTAAGATTAGACCAAATACAATTACAGGTGAAGACCCCGAATTGTATTATGATATTTTACGAGATTATTACAATTCAGCAGGTATTTTTGTAGGAGGCGACGGTCTCTATACAATTGAAATACAAGAGGGATATTATTGTCCAGAAGAACTCGCTATGGAAATACAAGATAGAATGAATCAAGCTGTTTCTGATTTAATCATTGAACACTGGGTTACATATTATCCTACTGCTGATATTTCTGGATGTACAACACCTCCTGCTGAATATCTTAATATGCGCGTATACTTTGATAAAGTAGGTATGAGATACTGGTTCGGAAATATTATGGACGCATTTACACTCGAGTTTCAGCACAGAGAAACATATACTCTTAAAAACTGTCATCAGCCAAACATGTGGGAAAAATACAATCGTTGGGGACTTCCAGCATATTTAGGGTATGAGAAGGAGTTATATACTAGCCTGCCTTCTCTAAATACAGTTGATGACCCACTGTATTCATTTCCAACGCCAATCAAGTTCAATTATGCCGGCAGAAAAGGTATATGGATGTGTCCTACACATAGTGAACTACCCGTACATTATGTTAGAGGACCTATGGCTCCATTCTTGGGTGGTGAGAGAAGTATCTATATGGAATGTAAAAAATATAATTCTTATGATGAGTTAAAACCTTATTCACAAAATACTAATAGTGCAGCAAATAGAGGTTATGATTATTCACAACTTTATCAAAATAGATGCACTAGGGCCAATAAAGCGTCCAACTGTGTAGTTAATAGTTATGATTATAACGGCTTTGTTAATGCAGCATTCGCTAAGATTCCCGTCAAAACTACTCCTCTTGGAGAAACTGTAGATTCGAGAAATGGATTTTTACAAAATGTAACTACATTTGATGTCCCTGAAGAAAAAATTAGTAAAGTTGAAGTAAAGTTTAGATATCATGATGGAAGGTTAGTAGATTTTGGAAACACACCTTTTGACTTTACAATCGAGTTTAATCAATTAAAGAATGAGATACAGAAAGGATACAATGTTAGAATACCTAATGCTTATAGATTATAATTGTATCTTGTATATTCTATTTATCCAATCTTTCAATTCACCAATGTCTATTGTTTTATAATCCCCAACAAACTTTTTTAATTGAAGAAATCGTGGCTTCTTCATTCTAGAAGTCTTATAGTAAATATAATCTCCGTATTTTCCTACACGAATAGACGCATCTGTAGTAATTTCGCGAATAATTGGTGATACTAAATATTCACGAACATCTTCCAATACTACATCATTATACTCCTTTTCAATAGTAATGTTAATTTTGTTTCCTTTCCAGTCTACATACATACCATACCTACCATTTCTTAACACTACATCAGCATTTTGATGTTTACCGAGAATATTGTCATTTTTCGCCGCTGCTTTAGTTTGAATTATATCTTCTAGTTTATATTCCCCATTTCGCAGTTTTGTTAGGTCAATGTCGGATTTCACCTTTTTAAAAGTAGTTTTTCCTCCCTTTGTACACTTTATGCATGGACCATACTTCGCCACCATATAAACATGATTTCCATCTATTGGAATAGATACCTTTTCTATAATTGCTAATGGTTGTGATAATGTCTCTATTTGTGATAAACAAGACCTACATAGTTCATGCCATACACTATCTCCTTTTGCAATACTATCTAATGTATCTTCCATAGTCTTTGTGTAACAATAATCAAACAAGGTGTCAAAGTGTTTTATCAAGAACTCAATCACAATAAGACCTAGAGGCTGGAGTATTAATTTGTTTCTTTCTCCGCCGAAATCTCTTGTATTTGAGTTTTCTGTAAGCATTTCTCCCTCAAGTTCAAAATCTACACATTCTATCGGCTTGCCTTTTATATTATCTTTCTTTACATAACCTCTTTCTTGAATCTTATCTACCAGACTTGAGAACGTAGAAGGTCTACCAATACCATTTTTCTCAAGTAGTTGTACTAGTCTGGCTTCAGTGTAATGACTTTTCAACTCTTTCATTGTAACTTTTGAAGTAATTTTATTATAGTTTAATTTTTGTTTTTTCATCGCTCTAAGGAAGTTATAATCAGGACTTTCTTCTTCATACCCTCCAACAATTTTCCAACCAGGGAAAACAACCTGTTCACATGAATATTTGTAAGTATGCTCTTCTGGTGCGGATATCTTCGCTGTTACAGCCTTATATTTAGCATTAGCCATGCAACTTTCTAGAGTATTTCTGCGAATAAGTGCATACAGTCTTATTTCACGGGAACCTAGTTTTTCATCTTCATCTACTTTTTCACATTCGATTTTCGTAGGACGAATAGCTTCATGAGCTTCTTGTGCATTATTATCCTCTTTATCAGACTTCTTTTTCTTCTTCTTTGACTTTTTATCTTCTTTTCTCTCTGACAATTTTTCGATATCAGGATGTTTATATTCTTCGCCGTATTTACTTATAATATATTTCCCAGCTTTGGAAATAAACTCAGCACTATATGTTGTACTATCTGTTCTCATATAAGTAATATAACCTGCTTCATACAATTTTTGACAACTATCCATTGTCGCTTTTGGTGAAAATCTTAGTTCATTGCTAGCTGCTTGCTGAAGAGCACTTGTAGTAAATGGCGATGGTGGTTTCTTAGTTGTATTTCTTACTTTACCACAAGAGAACATATGGTCATGATTTACACTTTCTTCAAGAAAGTCACCTATAGCATCCTCTCCATCATGATTAAAATCCAAACTAAAGCCTAGATTTTTGGATGTAAAATATCCAATAGTATTATATACTTTTTTTCCCGGAGAATTGTTAATATCAATCTGATTATCATAGATTAATCTTAGAGCTGGCGTTTGACATCTTCCTGCCGAAAGACCCTTTTTTGTTTTATATTGAATCTTGCTCCAAAGTATCGGTGAAACTTTAAATCCAACAAGAATATCAAGGATTTGTCTAGCCTGCTGTGCTCTAACAATTTGCATATTAATTGTAGTTGGTGATGCAACTGCTTGTCGGAGTGCAGTTTGAGTAATTTCATGAAATATTATTCTTTTTGTTGTATTTACTGGAAGTTTAAACGCTTTACATACATGCCATGCAATAGCTTCTCCTTCCCTATCATCATCCGCTGCTAACAATACATCATCGGCTTGTGCAATAAAGCTTTTTAGCTTTCTTATTTGATTTGATTTAGTGGGAACATTTGTAAATGTTGGTTTAAAGTTATTATCAATATCAATATTATTTAAGTTATCCAACCTTCGAATATGACCATATGTTGCCATACATCTATAACCTGCTCCAAGGAACTTTTCTATTTTTCCACATTTTGCTGGTGATTCTACCAAAACTGCAATATAAGGCATCTTGTTAATTATATGATTTATATATCATCTAATTATCTTAAAGCAATTTTTTCAGAAATTATTTGTTATATTCAGATAATCGTTTCTTGAACTCACTATACGATAGCTTATTTTGTTTTGGTCTCTTTGGAATACTTTTTTCTCGCTTTGCTGACAACTCATCTAATTTTTGAGAGCGCGTCTTTGCACTATCAATGTAAAGTTCTTTTAATAGTTTCCCAATGCGGTAAGCACCTTCATGTTGGTCAACATCTCCATCTTCTATATTTCTTAATACTTCAAGAAATTGCCACATAATATCAAGGTTAATTTCATTCTTTTTTATTCTATTAAAAATGTCAGTATAGTTATTATATAGGAACTCGCATTTGCTTTTTAGCATGATATCAAATTGATTAGTATTACTTCTTGCCAATCGTACATATTTTTTTTTTAATCCTATCATTGTAGTAATATCATCTTTAATTAGTTGACTATGTTTTCTCTCTCTTATATCCTGAGTAACATCTTCAACATTATTAGCGCGTATTAATTTATCTAATTGAAGCCTTTGTTGTTTGTCCATTTTATTATACTAATATCAGGATTATTATCTTTAAACGAAACTTTTTCTAACTAGTATTTATATAATGCCTACTAGAAAAAGAAAAGGGGGTCATTGCCCAAAACATTTTCACAAACTTGCTAAAAAAATCATTCATGGCGGCAAGAAAAAACATACTAGAAAAAGAAAAGGAGCTCTTAGAAGCACAAGAGGTAGAGGCCGAGGTAGACAGGGCGGAGGAAATACATATAAAGCCACTCCTCATAGAGTATATGGATTTCATCATGGGGCTTCAACTCCACGAGATTCAGCAATGGCAATAACTCGAGCTAGGGATGCTGCACAAAATAAAGCCAACAAAATTGGAGGAAAAAAACGTAGAAAAACCAGAAAACTTAAAAAAAGGCACCGCCGTAGATGTAAATGTAGGTGTAAAAGAAAATGTAGGTGCAACATAAAAAAAAGATGTAGATGTTGCCGTAGTTACAAAGGTGGAAATAGAGTCGTTGTGCCTAAGTTCAATAGTGGAGGCACGTCTCCACAGGATGCTAATGCCGCAAGTACTTCTGGAAATACTGCAAAAATGCAATCTAGTGCTAACTCTGCATGCGACCAATGCTTTAACACTAGTTTAGCTAATAGTGCTCCATGTAATACTGCTGCGTGTGGAGCCGGTTCCGGTGGTGGTAAAAGACATACGTTCCAAAATTGGAATCATGTTTTCCCGCTCCAGTAATTCAATCCATTAAAGAATAAGTTCATAATAATTATCGCATTATATTTTATTATGAAGTCAAGCGATATAACATTAACTATATTTATAATTTTTATTTTCATTGTATTGTATCTTTTTAACATATTATCAATTGGAATAAAAAACATAGAAGATGATTGGCCTACATATAGATGCAATCCGGTTGTTATGCCGTTTGCTTCTATTTTTGGCCATAATGCAGTCACTAATTTTACATATTGTATTCAAACCATGCAAGGTAATTATATGAATTACCTTTTAGAGCCTGTTAATTATAATCTTAATGTTGTTACTGAATTAGGTCAGTCAATTGAAAATGCACTTCAATCAGCAAGGTCCTTTATTAGTAATTTAAGAAACTTTATGATGTCTATTATTCAAAATGTATTTGGTGTATTTGCAAATGTTTTAATTGAGTTTATGAAAGTAATGGTTGAATTAAGAGATATGATTGGTAAAACAGTTGGTATTTTAGCAACGCTTATGTATACTCTTGATGGTTCGATAAAAACCACACGAAGTGTTTGGAACGGCGCACCAGGTCAATCTGTTCGTGCTCTTGCTGGATTTTGTTTTCATCCTGATACTATGATTAAAACACACGATGGAAAACTCTATAAAATATCTGAATTACCACTTAATACTAAATTGAAGAATGGTGCCATCGTCCAAAGTGTTATGAAACTAACAAATGTTAAAGAAGATGGTACACAAAGAGAGAAAATGTATAAAATCCAATATGGCGAAGACGGCAGAGATATTTATGTTTCCGGTTCTCATTTAGTATGGGACCCACTTGATGAAAAGTTTTTACCAGTTGAAGAATATGCAAAAAGTTGCATCGAAAATAAACACCCAAATGTATGTCATGTAACAGAAGTAAAATGTCACGAATTAAGCTGTTTAATTACATCTAATCACACAATTCCTATCGGACAATGGATATTCCACGATTGGGAAGATAATAATGGAAGCCCTGCTAAGTCGCTAGAACGATAATAGATATTATCCACAACTAATATATATACAATGGCTAATATCTATAAAGAAATATCAGATTTATATACAAAAAACGGATTTATAAGTAGATATGCGGGTGATATTTTAATAGCATTCATATTATGCACTACTGTTTTTGTAATTTCAAGTTATTATAGAGTTATGAATGATGTTCAACCTATCATTGATGACTGGAATTATCAAAAATGTAGTCCTTCAGTTATTCCCTTTGCTGGTTTAATTAATCCTCCTGAAGGCACATCTGCATTTGATTTTACTGCACAAAACTTTGAATCATGTACTCAAACTATATTAGCAGAAATAACCCAATATGCTTTTGAACCTTTTTACTATGTGATGTCTGTTATTACGACTACTATGAATGATTTAAAAGATTCTATGCAGAATATGCGAGGCCTCTTTAATAGAATGCGTAATGATATTAAAGATAAAGGCGAGGAAGTATTTTCTAGACATCTTAACACCATGTTGCCTGTAGTAACATTTTTTGAAAAAATTAGAGCTGTTCTAGGAAAAGCACAAGCTACTGCGGTTTCATCTATTTATACGTTATATGGTAGTTTTATTACTCTAGAATCATTTTTCTTATTTGTATACGAATTAATAATCAATATTATGTGGTCAATTGTTGGTACTATAATAGGGTTATTTGCTGTAGGATGGATATTTCCACCTGCTCTTGCCGCTGGATTATCATTAGCTGCATTTTTAGCAGTACTATTAATACCTATAACTGTTATGATTGTTATTATGAATAATATATTCGGCTCCGCTGGAATGAAAACACCTCCAGCAATACCTGGTTATTGTTTTGATGGAAATACTAAGATAGCCACTAAAAATAAAAAGAAACAAAAAATAAAAGATTTAGAAATTGGAGAAGTTTTGCACGATGGAAGCGTAGTCACTGCTATACAAAAATCTACTACTAGAGGTAATGAGATATATAAAATAAAGGGAATTATTGTTACAGGAAACCATATGATGTTTAATAGCATGAGAGGATGGATAAGAGTAAAAGATCATCCTAAGAGTGAATATATTGATGACTACAGAGAGGAATACGTTTACTGTATTAGTACTAATTCTAAAACAATCAAAATAAAAGATTTAATATTCGCTGATTGGGATGAAATTGACGAAGAAGATATGAGTGATATCAGAAAAAATTGCGATTTTATTCCGTTTAATTTTGATAAAACACAAATACATCATTATCTTGATGGCGGTCTTCACCCAGATACGGAAATTGACCTTGAGGATGGACGAAGCGTTAAAATTAGCGATATTGAAGTAAATGATATTTTATACTCAGGTGAGCATATAACAAGTATTGTTAAGATTAATACTAGTGATGTTAACGAATATAACAATATTACTGTTGATGGAGAACACATTCTATCTTGTAATAAAAACGTTGAACTAAGTATTAATAGTTTAGGCAGTGATTTAGAAACCATTTGTATTAACGAAATTGATTCACCCGATTACTCTTATCATTTGATAACAGATACAGGATATTTTAATGTTAGTGGAATAAGAATCGGTGACTATAATCGATGTATTGATAGGTATTTATCAGAAGAAAATATTAGAAACAGTCTATCAAAATGGTAATTTTTTATCTATATGAATTGTATATAGAGATGGAAATTACTATCTTAGGAAATAAACTTCGTGTTGAACTTATTCTTTTATGTATGATTATTGGAGCATTTATTGCGTGTAATGTATGGTGCACATGTTCTGGTGGGGTAAAAGAAGGATTTGCTAGTGCATCAAAAATTAGTGGAGCTGCTATTAATTATACTATGAGCAGCGGAGTTAAGCAACCATGGAATAATCAACCACAACAATCCGCAATCTCTAGACTTGAAACAAATAAAGGGGGATTCGTTCCTGGAAATATGCCATCCGGACAAATTGATATGTTACTTGGTACTCCAAGTAGCCCTGGTTGCTGCCCCAGTACATACTCTACATCTACTGGATGTAAATGTCTTAGTTCAAACCAAGCGGTTGCTCTTGCTAGTCGTGCTGGTAACCGTACTTTCTCAACTAATTATTAAAAAGTATTTTTATGTACAATATATTATATATTATTAAAATCAAAAAATTGATTTAAATAATATTTTTTTTACACATTACATACATGAGTCAATCGAAAATAAGTAATTATATATCCGTTACAAAAACAAGCAATAAAATGGAAAAAAAAACAAGTGATAGGGTAGTAGACAGTACAATAACGTTTACATTTGGAGATGCTGGCGAGAATCACGCTGGTATGCAAATGATAGGAGAAAAATTATCAGCAGGACAGGGATTTACTACTGATAATCTTCAAAAAATTAAGGAAAATATGGAAGTTTATGGGCGGGAGTGTCAGCTTTATAGATTGAATGAATTAGTTGATCAAGAGATTGTAGATGAGTTGGGGAGCGATGGGTTCGTTGATGCTTCAGTACTAGTTGTTAGGGGTTTTGTGCCAGAGACTATGGCCGACCAGCTCTATGATAATCATAGGAAATTGAGTTGGGACACTAAATATAAGTGTAATAGGAGGAAAAAAGTACTTAACAAGCATGCTAGGAGCAATTTAGTATATAGTAATGTAGCTCAAGAGGCTGATTATGAAAATGCGAAAGGGACAATTATACCTTGGAGTCAGGTCCCCGTACTTAGTCATATGAGACTAGCTATAGCTGGTATGGGACAGTGGTGTGATAATAAGAGTACTAATTTGATATGTGAAGGTAATAATTATCACACACCTAGGAAAACTGGTATAGGTTGGCACGGTGATACAGAGCGTACTAAAGTGATAGCAATTAGGGTAGGTAAGACTATGAGTTTGTGTCATAAATGGTGGAAGAAAAATAAGAGTAGAGGCAAATTATTTAGTATCGAGTTGAATCATGGAGATTTGTACATAATGAGTGAAAAAAGTGTTGGTAGTGATTGGAAAAGAAGTAGTATTTGGACATTGAGACATAGTGCAGGAGCAGAAAAGTATACAAAAGTAATAAAGTAAGTATTAAAAATAAAAACAAATAAAAAAGATTATTAGTGTTTGAGCAAAGATAATAATTTTTTGATTAATATTAGTCAATTAATTATTTAGATATACAGATGTTTCCAAGTTTCATTTGTTTCGCCCTTTTTGATCAACTTATCAACAATTTGAGTTGTTACTGTCATTGGGAACTCTACTTGAAGAGCCATTTCACTCTCAAATAGATTTGTTCCTGGTGTCATCAAACGATAAAGATTTAGTTTTGTGTGAATAATCTCCAAACATCTTTTTAGGTTTCTAACACCTTTTTCACTTTCTGTATTATGATCAATCATATACTTCATTACTTCATCTGGAATTATAATATCACCTTCATTAAACTTAACTTGTTCTCTGATTTTTGGTAGCAAGTAGTTATTAGCAATAACGATCTTTTCTTTTGCATCATATCCTTTGGTTTCTACACGATACATTCTATCCCTCAAAATTGGATTTACTTTTTTTTCATCATTATAACTGAATATGAACAGTGCTCTACTCAAATCAAAATCTAGCTCTGAAAAGTATTTATCATGAAACTTTGAGTTTTGTGTAGTATCTGTTAAATGGGTGAGAATACCTATTATCTCTTCACCCTTTGGAGTATCACTTACCTTATCTAGCTCATCAAGGAATATCACAGGATTCATACTTTTAGATTGTACTAGAATATCAATAATTTTCCCCCAAGTGGAACCTTCATATGTATATGAATGACCTTCTAGGAAACTTGAATCTGTGGCACCACCAAGAGCTAGGAATGCAAAATCGCGACCAAGAACCTTACTGATGCCTTCCTTTACAATTGTTGTTTTACCAGTTCCCATAGGACCTTTAATCGCAATTGCAGTACCCATTGCCTTTGGATTAGTAATCCACTGACCAACCATCTGCATGATTTGCAACTTCACATCATTCATTCCGTAAACTGCCCTATCTAGTGTTTTTTTTGCACTTTCCATAAATGTTGCACATTCCTGAGGTCCATTATCATGTAGTGTCATCGGTAGATTTTTATACTTTCCAAATGGTATTTGCATAAAAGTATCAACCCATTGTTTAATTTTATAATATTCACCTCCTCCTGGCTCCATATATTTTAGTGTATTTATCTTTTTATATGCTACAGCCTTGTATTCGGGTGGAATATCCGCATCCAAGAGTGTAAGGCGATATGGTTTTTCAATATGACAATGTTCCATTACTGCCGTTAACTCCTGAAGTACTTTCTTCTGTTCAGTTAAACTAAGTTTTTCTTTGAAATATTTTAGGTCATTCATCATGTTCTTTTCCTGCATTAATTTATTAAACTCACGGGTATTTTTCAATCTTTCTTTTTTATCTTTCCTTTTTGTATTCTTTTTAATTCCCTTCTCGGCATGTTTCAGAGTTTTTTCTAGACTTTTATAGATTACACTATCTTTGCCTTCTTCTTTCTCTGTTTTTTCAAGCATTACTTTCATCTTTTCAATTGCCATCCTATTCTCAGGAGTATCTTCCCATCGTGTATTCTTCTTTGATTTTTCTCCATCATCGTCTTCTTCTTCGTCTTCATTGCATTTATCTTCTGAGGCGTCCTCTTCTTCTTCAGATAATAGTATATCATCTTCTTCTTGATTCATGCCACTTCCATTAAATACTATATTAAATGAGATAGGTCCACCTTTTTGCAACACTTCTTCTTCTTCTTCATCTCCATAATGTTCAACATATTCATCTGCAAGTCTCTGGATTTCTTCTTCCTCATCTTCATCAACAATATCTTCTTCCTCTTCTTCTGATTGTTCATTACTTTCTTCTTCATCTCGAGTTTTTCTCTTTTTTGTTTTCTTCTTTTTCTTCTTTTTTTCGGTTGTTTTAAGTATAACATTTTCTGAAGCATCACCTTCATCACTTT
>Ga0315315_10003806_pt1 | contig 13901 bp, 9 predicted proteins | sample M140m3416metaG_FD_203699 | JGI IMG/M metagenome (GOLD analysis project Ga0315315, IMG submission 203699) | Ammonia-oxidizing marine archaeal communities from Monterey Bay, California, United States - M1 40m 3416 | ecosystem: Environmental > Aquatic > Marine > Intertidal zone | place: USA...
TCCTATATTCTGCTCGCGAAGTAAACATTCGGTAAGGCTCTTCCGTACCTTTCGTAATCAAATCATCAATCAAAACGCCAATGTATGCCTCACTACGAGTGAGCGTAAACTCCTCTTTCCCCTGAACTTTGCGGGCGGCGTTTATTCCTGCCATCAAACCCTGACTTGCAGCCTCTTCATATCCCGTGGTGCCATTAATCTGACCCGAAAAATACAAGCCTTCCACAAGTTTAGTTTCCAACGTATGCTTTAACTGAGTTGGGGGAAAATAATCGTACTCAATCGCGTACCCAGGCCGAAACATTTTAGCGTTTTCAAAGCCTGGAACCAACCGGAGAGCTCTTATCTGAACCTCTTCTGGCAAACTGGTGCTAAAACCATTTACATAGTACTCTATGGTATCCCAACCCTCCGGTTCTGCAAATATTTGATGCCGATTGCGCTCAGCAAAACGATTAATCTTATCCTCAATCGAGGGACAATAACGAGGACCTATGCTTTTAATAGATCCATTAAACATCGGAGAACGATCAAAACCGGTCTTTAACATTTCATGAACCTCGGGATTCGTATAAGTTATCCAACAACTTTTTTGACGCGAGAGAAATTCCGTCTCATCAGAATAGGAAAATTTCTTTGGGTTTATATCACCTGGTTGTTCGGCCATTTTGGAAAAGTCAATAGACCGTCCATCTACTCGAGGCGGTGTGCCCGTTTTCATTCTACCCGATTCGAATCCAATTTCCACCAATTGCTCAGTTATTCCATGTGCTTCCTTCTCTCCCATTCTGCCTCCACCATATTGCTTTTCACCAAGATGTATAGTCCCATTCAAAAAAGTGCCGCTATTCAGAATTACCGATTTTCCTTTTATTTCAACTCCCATTGCCGTTTTCACCCCCACCACTTTTCCGCTGAGAGTAGTTATACCAACAACCATGTCTTGCCAAAAGTCCACGTTTGGGTTTTGCTCAAGGGTTAGTCGCCAAGTCCTTGAAAACAGCATACGGTCGCATTGAGCCCTAGGACTCCACATTGCTGGACCTTTACTTAAATTCAAAAGCTTAAACTGAATGGCACTTTTATCGGTAACAATCCCTGTATATCCTCCCAAGGCGTCTATTTCACGAACAATTTGTCCTTTTGCAATACCTCCAATAGCCGGATTACAACTCATTTGGCCTATTGTCTCCATATTCATTGTAATCATAAGCACGCTAGCTCCTAGGTTCGCTGCGGCCGCAGCCGCCTCATTCCCGGCGTGCCCCCCCCCAACAACTATAACATCATACTCTTCCAGCATTCTATTCTTCTATTAGTGTTCCACGTGAAACCAAATGCATAAACTACTTATTATCATTTACTTGTATCCTGTTTAGCATCATTAATGCCTCCTCTTCCATCCTGCGCATTTCAACAACATCTTCGTCCGACTTATCTGTAAACCCGAGCAAATGTAATAAACCATGCGCAATTACTCTGTTAAGCTCATTACTTTGCGTTTTATTAAACATTTTTGCATTTTCCTTGGTTCTGTCAACAGATATAAATAAGTCTCCGGAAATCACGTCTTCTTCGCAATAATCAAATGTAATAATATCCGTGAAATAATCATGCTTCAAGTGCTCTTGGTTAAGCTTCAGCAAATAGGAGTCTGAACAAAATATATAGTTTAATTCGCCCAACTTTTTATCGTGCCGATCAATTAACTGCAACAACCAGTTTGAAATTATATTTTCACAGTCAAGTTTAAAAGAGATGTCTTCGGTATGAAAAAAAATAGTATCCTGTGGCATAGTTTGGGTATAAAAAATCCCGCATTAAACGGGACAACTTAAATATTTAAAGAAATTTGTCGTTAGCACTCAAATGTCAACTCAACAATCCTTCCATTTTCTTCGAAGGACACTTCATCGGCTAAGTTTTTCATTAGAAAAATTCCCCTTCCGTTAGGTTTCTCAATGTTTTCTGGATCTGTTGGGTCTGGTAAATTTTCAAAATCAAAACCCACACCTTCATCCTCGATTCTAAATTTTAGTATGTTTTGGTTTTGGCCGCAGGCAACCGATGTTTTCTTATTTACATCTAATTTGTTTCCGTGATGAATAGCATTGTTTACCGCTTCGGTCAAGGCTATTAATATGTTTCCATAATTACCTTCAGGAATTTGTAACTCTTCACAAACATTATCTACTAATTTTTCTACCAAATAAATGTTCTCTGCCTCAGAAGGAAAGTCTATGTTTTGCATTATTGAAAAGGTTTGTGTCGCCATGGTATCATTCATCAATTTGATTAAAATACTCGTTCACTTTGTTTTTGTAATACGGTTTTAGTGAAGGAGGGATCGTTTTTAGCATTTCGATTTCCTTCTCTTTTTCCTCCTTATACTCAAGATATTCATTTGGGTTACTAAAAAGTTGCTTTTTTGCTTCATTAGCTTCTCTTTTCTCATCAAACTCTCTTTCTCTTTGGGCTTTCTCGTGATTCAAAAGGCGAGTCATAATATCTTTGTGACGCGTTATTGTCTCTTTCGAAATTCTTTTATTGACAATATCTTCTTCTAATTTTTCCATGTCTTTAGCTATTTTTTTTAAGCCATTTCCATTCCCAGATCCGTCTTTGTTCAGCTCCTGAGCCATTTGTTCCATTTGTTTTCTCAAGGCACTTTGGGCGGCAGCCATTTGCGCAATCTCTTTGCTAGACATGCCTCCAACACCACCTTGACCACCAGGCTTTTTACCTCCATCACCTTTTTCACCCTCTTTCTTGCCCCCAGAGTTATCTCCCTTCTCCATGGATTTCTTCATCTTGTCGAGTTGTTTTTTTAAGGCATCTTGCATTTCCTTCATGCTTTTAGCGGACGGCTTTCCTTTTCCTTTTCCTCCTGGTTTATTGCATTCACCTTCTCCTGGGGGGCCTTTTTGCTGTTCTTGCATTTGTTTAATTGCCTCATCAAATAAAAGTGCTAAGTTATTGACCGCAGTCATCACGTACTGCTGCTCGACAGAAGCCTTGGAGGTTTGTCTGTCAGCAATATGCTTAACAGCATTTTCAATATTCCTGTTCATAGCAGCAACCTCCTTGTTTATGTGAGGACCTAGTTGCATAATTCTCTTACTCAAAGCAAATAGAGAATCCTCCAATAGTTGCGCATCATCTTCTAATTTACGCTGCCTTTGTCCTAACTTAACATACTGTGGATCTTTCGGGCTCAAACCTTTCAACTCATCCATCACTTCCTCTTGTTCAAAAGAAAACTGGATTAAGTTATCAAGTAACTGGCGCAAGGACTCCATGCTTTCGGAATCTCTTTGTTCTTTGTCTTTAGATTTCATGTTCTTCAACATTTGCGAAAGTTCCCCCATGTCCTCTGCAGCTTGGTCTTGTTTCTCCGAAGCTTTTTTGTTCTTTTTATCTTCTATATTTTTTTTACTTTCATCCAGTTCCTCAGAAATATTTTTCTCTTCTTCTTTTGTGTCAAGCATGTTCTTTTTCTTTTCCAGATCTTCATTCAATTCCTCCAGCTCTTTCATTTCCTCCTGGATATTTTTAAACTCTTCATTCAATTTTTCTTGTTCCTTATTCAATTGAAAATTAGATTTCTCTTTGTTTTTTGTTTCCTTAGATAAATCCTTTTGCTTTTCCGCCAACTCATCCAGTCGATCTGTGATTTTTTCTAATTTACTGTCAAACTCCATTTGCTTGAACTGCTCTAGAGACCTATCCAGTTCCTTTTCCATTTGCTCTTGAGATAATTCAATTTCATCCATTTTATTTAACAACTGATTCTTATTTAACTCCTCTAACATTTTTTGAAGCTCCTTATACATTTGCTTCATTTCATCTGTCATTAATTGTTCAAACAGTTCATTCAATTGTTGTTGCTTTTCTAAAATATCTTCGCTTAGTTTTTTATATTCATTCTGTTCATGGTTTTTTTTACTGTTATCTTGTTTCATTTGGTTAATTTTATTCTCCAGATTGCGCTGTTTCTTTAAGAAATCTTCTAGCCTGTTTTTGTCTTGCCAATCAGGCTTAGGTTTTTCTAACAGACTCTTTTGAATTGCTTTCAATTCCTCTTGCAGTTTTTGTGCGTCCTTTAAATTTTCTGAAAGTTTCTCCTTGAGCTGTTCATTTGATTTGTCCGCTTTATTTGCAAGCTCATTTATTGTAGGGGCTTTGTAAACTCTTGTTTGAGAACGCGAAGACTTTGGACCATTTAATCCATCGTTATCCCAAACAACAAAGTAGTACTCTATGGATTCACCTGGACTTAAATTAAGTTCTGACATATCTATATAATGGAAAAACTGGTCTTTTTTATAGTTTTTAGAAATAGGAACTCGAATGGACTCGAACATCCTTGATTCTCCATCACTCACCCTTCTAAATTTAAACACAAGTTTCGTGAAACCATAATCGTCCGCAATTTCTCCGTTAAAGTAATGAACAAGCGCGTTTCCTGAGTCCAATTTCTCATCTACACTTATAGAGGGTGAGGCATCTTTAATTACGTTTAAAAAATATGCTATGGAATCATTGTTAGTAATGTGATCATTCTGAGTAGAAATTGAATAGCTGCCGCTCTTGAAAAAATGCTGTGTATGGCTAAATGAATTCTGCCCAAAAGGACTTAGTTCAACCAATGAATCAGGAAAATGAAGATTAATCTGATTCGTGTTTTTTGTCGTAAAAACCCATTCCGCTTTTGTGCCTTCAGGTAAAGATAAGTCACCTACATTATTTAGTTCCTCGTCTTTTAAACCTGTATATTCCGGATAATCTAATTTAATTCGAAACCCCATTAATGATGGTTTCGGCAGTACATGAAGTAAGTATTTGTCAGATGAAATATCGTCTGCGGATAAATAAAAGTCGTGGTCTTCGTTTACGTTTCTAAATGTATGTTCAAATGATATATTACTTGTTTTTTTTAGCTTATACCTTCTTCCATCCACATTAACATAAACTGAGTTAGGGAAATGGCTTCCTCGAACTTTAACAGATAGAAGAAAGTTTTCTTGTTGAATTACTTCAAGACTTTCGTTTTGAACCTCAAAACGAAACGGAGCGTTAGCGGCAATAATAGTGTTGTGATGCAATATATTATCTGTACTATTCAAGATAATGCTGCTATCCGCGAAAGAAATGATAAGCAAAACAACTATTGGGAAAAATAGAAATTTTAGGTGCTTTTTGTTCTCTGAAAAATCTATCGCAGACTTAAAAGAGACCGCTGTAAGCTGACTTACCCTCTGATCTATGCTTGCTGACACCAATGTGAGGTGCCTCGACGAGATATTCTCTTTACTTTCGCTGAGTTGAAGCGTATTTACAATCTTATCTTTTATGCCTCCAAAATGATTTCCAACAATTTTTGCAGCTTGTTCGTAGGAAATCACTTTACCTAATTTAGCTAACTTAAAAAGAGGGATAGACACATAGAAAACTAAAATAAATAAAGCCAACCCCAAATAACCGTAAAATAAGAGCGACCTGCCAATTACATCAAATTCTCCAAAATACTCGAGAAGAATTGCAAACAAAAAGAAAGAGCACAACAATGCAGAACTATAAATAAGACCTTTTAAAAGCCTATTTTTATAGTACTTACGAATAAATTCGTCAAGTTTTTCTATCAGAACATCGATTCCATGCATTGCGCCTACAAGATATAACCTTAATCCAGAAATTAGTTCAAGAAATACGAGAATTCTTTTGTTTTGTTGCTAAAAAGAGGCTGATTTTTCTTGTTTGGATCAATTGAGATGCAACTATCAGGAAGATATACCTTTACAAAACTTATTGTTCGGATTTAAACCCCTGAGCATTGCAATTAGGACTTCTCGAATTGAACGACAAAGAACTTTTCTCCGATCTTTCCAACTACTCAACAATAAAAACACATTTTCGTATTGACTCTGGGCCGTATTCATGGGGGACCTAATCCGCCGCTCGCGGAAACAGAAACTCATTTAATCTGACAGAAACAAGACATAAATCATGTTTTCGAAGCTCAGGTTTTTGCTACATTTGCAGAAACCTAAGAAATAAATGAACATTAGAATAACCAAAGAATTCGATTTTGAAGCAGCGCATGCACTAGATGGCTATGAGGGAAAGTGTAAAGATATTCATGGTCATTCATATCATTTAAAGATTACACTAATTGGTGAGCCCAGCAAAGACGTGTTATTGTCTGACTGTGGAATGGTTGTCGACTTTGGAGAAATAAAGTCCATTGTTCGCGAACATGTTTACGAAAATTTTGATCATCGTTTATTATTGCGCAATGACTCACGGTTTAGAGGCCTTGAAAAAGAAAATGAGCGCATTCGGTATGTAAATTATCAGCCTACTTGTGAAAACATGTTGATTGAAATTGTAGGAATGGTTCAAAAATGTTTGCAAGGAAAAATTATACTCCATTCTGCATTTTTAAGAGAGACGGCAAATAGTTATGCTGAATGGTTTTCCAGTGACAACGAATAAAACAGATTAAATTCTGCTAGGGAGAAGCCATAACACTATTAGCATAGGTTTTTGGACGCTTTCTTGAAAGTGTTAAACAACGGTATAACAATAAAAAATAATATGGATATCGATTTAATTAGAAAATACAACGTCCCTGGTCCAAGGTACACGTCATATCCAACGGTACCTTTTTGGAACAAAGAGGGTATTAAAAAATCTGATTGGAAAAACACTTTCCAAAAAGCCTTTGATGAAAGCAACGAGACAGAAGGAATTAGTCTTTACATTCACCTCCCTTTTTGCGAAAACCTTTGTACTTTCTGCGGCTGCCACAAGAGAATTACAAAACGTCATGATGTTGAAGAACCATACATTGAAACCGTATTGAAAGAATGGCAATTATATTTAAAGCATTTCTCAGAAAAACCAAAAATCAAAGAAATTCATTTAGGAGGCGGAACACCAACTTTTTTCAGTGCAGAAAATCTTAAAAAGTTAATTACTGGCATTCTAGAAACTTCTGACTTAATAGAAAATCATGAATTCAGTTTTGAAGGTCACCCTAACAATACTACCGAAGAGCAATTAACTGTATTGTATGATTTGGGCTTTAGGCGCTGTAGTTTCGGAGTTCAGGATTATGACCCAATCGTTCAGAAAACAATCAATCGGATTCAGCCATTTGAAAATGTGGAAAGAGTTACAAAATTGGCGCGTAAACTTGGATACACCTCAATAAGTCATGATTTGGTCTTTGGTTTGCCAAAGCAAAATTTACAAAACATTATAGATACTATAAACAAAACCAAAGAGCTAAAACCTGACAGAATCGCATTTTACAGTTACGCACACGTTCCATGGATAAAAGGAGTGGGGCAGAGGGGTTATGATGAAAATGACTTGCCAAAAGACGAAGTAAAAAGGGATTTGTACGAAGTGGGTAAACAATTATTTGACAAAATCGGATACGTAGAAGTTGGAATGGATCATTTTGCGCTTAAATCAGATTCTATGTATAAAGCGATGATAGAGAAAACCCTTCATCGCAATTTTATGGGGTATACTTCGGGAAAAACCGCTCTAATGGTTGGTTTAGGCATGTCGGCGATCAGTGATAGCTGGTACAGTTTTGCGCAAAATGTAAAAACAATAGAGGAGTATCAATTAATTGTTAATCGAGGAGAAATTCCTTTATTAAGGGGGCATTTGCTTTCAGAAGAAGATTTAATTATCCGTAAACATATACTCAATATAATGTGTCATTTTGAAACTTCGTGGAAAAACGTCGATCAACAAACACCCGCTTTTTTAGAGGGCTTAAAACTTCTCGATGAAATGAAAGAAGATGGCCTTGTTGTAGTTAAAGACAACAAATTAACTGTTCCTGAAAAAGGAAGATTATTTGTAAGAAATATTTGTATGTGTTTTGATGCTAAAATGATTCGGAACAGACCAGAGACTCGGTTGTTTAGTCAAACTGTATAGGTCTAGCCAATTAAAAAAAGGTTTTGGATTAACCAAATTGATAGTATCTCCTACTTTTCCTTCAATAATGTTTTTCAACAACGCTAATTTATTTCTGCGGATTCAACAAAAACATAAAGCTTGCAAAACAGAAAACTTTTTAAGTGTTTTCACGTACAAGTTTCGATATTTTAAATGTGAATGAAAAAAAAACTATTAATAGTTCTAATACTTCTCATCTCAATTCTTGGGCACACTCAACGGTTTGAAAAAATAAACAAATTCGAGGCCGTAGTAAACTCAGAAACTGATCCTAAAAAATTAGCTAATGTTTTGTATGAGCTATCTAAACTGTATGAGCCTTCTAATTCAGAAAAGGCCATGGAAAATGCTCGTCGCAGTTTAGCTGTCAGTAAAAGCTTACAATACAATACAGGAATAGTTAACGCCTATAATCAAATTGGCATATTGGAGCTAAATTTTGCACAATATCAAGCCGCCCTAGATGCTCACTATAATGCCTTAAGAAACAATGAGGAAACACAAAATCAGGAAGGAGTCTCATTAAGTAATTTATTTATAGGCCATGTTTATCAGGAAAAGGGTGAGTTCAAAATAGCTGAAAGCTTTTATAGAGCTTCGCTTGAAATAGCTAAGGAAATTGATTGTTTACTCTGTTTATCAAAATGCAATTCTCGGTTAGGCGATTTAAGTTATGTCCAAGGAAAAGAAAATCTATCGCTTCAATATTATTTAGTTGCATTAGATGCCATTTCTTCAACCAACAACATAGAAGAGCTGGCTGAAGTAAATAGAAGTATTGGGTTCCTCTACAAAAATGCAAAACAAAATGACTTAGCCTTAGAGCACTATTTAAAATCCCTCGGCGACTTTGAAAGAATTAACAACAAAGAAAAACAAGCTGTTCTTTGTTTTGAAATAGGAGTGGTTTACCAAGCGGAAAATGAGTTTGATTTAGCTTTGCTTTACATGAAAACCAGTCTGGGGTTAGCCGAAAAAACAGGATTAAAAGCTTACATTAAAAAAGGGTATGAAAATTTAGCAAATGTCTACGAAAAAAACGAAGATTATAAGTTAGCTTATGAATACCTTAAATACTACCTAGCAATAAAAGATACTCGTGAAATTTCGGAGCTAGAGGCCCAATTAGACATTGAAAACAAGAACCAAGAAATACTACTTCTTAACAAAGAGAAACAATTTAAAGCACAAGAATTAAAAAACAAAAGCTTTATAACAAATATTATTTTGTTCGTTTTCTTTGTTGTAATCGTTCTCGCTATATTTCTGTTTTTTGCTCTGAAACAGAAAAACAAAATCAACTATCAGTTAAAAATTGCAAACGAAGACGCAAACCGAGCACGAATAGACAAAGAGCAGTTTTTTGCATATACTAGCCATGAGATCCGAACACCGTTAAATGCTGTGGTTGGAGTGTCAAGACTATTGGGTGAAACAGATCTAAACACGGATCAGCAAAAGTACTTGCGAACAATAAATTCAAGCGCACAAAACATTTTGTTTCTTGTAAATGACGTTTTGGATTTATCAAAGATAGAGTCTGGAACAATTGAGCTCGAAACAGTAGCCTTTTCCATTCAAGACATCCTTGACGAACTAATAAATAGCCTTAGTTTTAAGCTTCTTGAAAAAAATGTTTCTTTGAGTTCCAAGGTAGACAAAGGTATCCCAAAAGTTTTAATGGGAGACCCACATAGAATAAACCAAATCATATTAAATCTAGTAGACAATGCTATTAAATTTACCGAAGACGGTGAGGTATATATCGCAATCAATGCAGTCAAAGAAACCGAAAAAACAATATCCGTTTTATTTGAAATATCAGACACAGGAATCGGCATTAGAAGAAGTAGGTTAGACTCTATTTTCGACTCATTTAAACAAGAAACTTCGCACACAACAAGGCAATATGGGGGAACTGGTTTGGGGCTTGCAATTACCAAAAACTTAATCCAACTAATGGATAGTAAAATTTATTTAGAAAGCACTTTTGGAGAGGGTAGTAAGTTTTCCTTTGAACTAGAATTAAAGAAAAGCAAAAACAAAACACTTAGCGCTGGAGAACTAAATAGTAGAAAAAGTTCCTTACGGGACATAAGGATTTTAGTCGTTGACGACAATGCGTTAAACCGAGAAATCTTCTTTGATTTAATAAATAATTACAAGAATAACGTGGAGGTTGAAATGGCAGATGACGGAAAAATGGCGCTACTAAAAGTAAAACAATCTAAATATGACATTATATTAATGGATCTTCAAATGCCGGTGATGGATGGGTATGAAGCAACCCGACAAATTAGAAAACTAAAAAGCAGTAAGGCGAATATTCCGATTATAGCTATGACGGCTCACGTGTTAGATGGAGTTGCAGAAAAATGCAATGAAGCCGGAATGAACGACTACATTTCCAAGCCAATTAACCTTACTATTTTGAACCAAATTATAAAAAAGCACAATAAAAAAAGGGGAGGAGTTGATTCGTCAGAGTTTGGAGGTCAAATGATTGAGAATATAGTGCTTGATACTTCGCATGTTCATTTAGAAGAATTACTGCAGCTTGTTAATAAAGATTATTCAAAACTCGATAAATACATATCCATTTTTTTAAACAATGTTCCAAATGATTTGGAAGTTTTAAAAGAGGCGTTTGATTCCCAAAAATGGGATGACCTGAGAGGAATCGTTCATAAAATGAAAAGCAATGTTGGATACATGGGAATAGACTTAATTAAAAAAGAGTTAGAATTTCTAGAGAAAATAAACAAAGAAGTTGGTGATTTAGGGGAAATTGCAGATATTGTGAACAGAGTTGAAATTGTGTTAGAATTATCAATTAAAGAGCTCAAAAAAATTAAAGGCAAATTAAAAGAAAAAGCATGAGGTGTCTTGTTGTAGACGATGACGAACTTTCTAGAAATGTATTAACAGATTTAATTAATGAAACTGACTCTCTGGAGCTGATAAAGTCTTGTGAAAATGCTATAGATGCATTTAATTTTATTAAAGAAGAACACATTGATTTGGTTTTTCTAGATATTGAAATGCCAAAAATGGATGGGATGGAAATGATGAGAACACTAAGTCCGCTACCTCAAGTAATTTTGGTCACTTCTCATTCCGAATATGCTGTAGAGTCATATGAATACGATGTTACAGACTTTGTACAAAAGCCTGTCTCGCATGCTCGTTTCTTAAAATCAGTAGATAAAGCACTTCGCCGTTTTGAAGAAAGCAGAGCAAACATAACATCTAAAGACAAAACTATTTTTATTAAAACCGAATCTAAATTGGTTCAGGTTAACACGGAGGACGTGTTGTGGGTAGAAGCATTAGGCAATTACATGCGTATCTTTACACCGAAAGGAAAGTACACAATATTAAGTACAATGAAAGATATTGCATCCAAATTATCTGCAGATGATTTTGTTAGGGTTCACAGGTCTTTTATTGTAAGGGTTGATAAAATTGAAACTATTGAAGATAATTACATTTTAATTAATCAAAAGCAAATAAGCATAGGTAAGGCCTACAAAGAGGAGCTTACCAAGCGACTGAACCTGCTTTAGTTTTTTTCTTTGTACCTATAGCCAACTTGTTAATTCTTATTTCTTGGCGAACCAACCGTACCTAATAATACTATAAATAGCCCTAAACCCATCAATGTACCCTATTTTTTTTCCCTCTTTTTGAGTCCTTGGTTCATATGTTATAGGCACCTCTGCCCATTTCAATTCTTTATGCTTTGCAAGTCTAGCAGTAATTTCTGAATCAAAAGCAAATCGCTTTTCTTTAAGCTTTAACTCCTTAAAAACCTTTGTAGGCACTAGCTTATAACAGGTCTGCATATCTGTTAATTTCACTCCGTTAACTACGTTGCCAAGCCATGTTAAAAAGTGATTAGCCAATCTGTGTGCGGCAGATTCTTTCTCGTGTTTAGAAGACGCAATAAAACGAGAGCCATAAACAATATCAGCTGTATTGTTTAAAATTGGCTCAAGTAATTGATTGTATTCAGATGGGTTTAATTCCAAGTCCGCATCTTGAATAATTGTGTAATCCCCAGTTGCTTTTTGAATACCTGTTCGAATGGACCCCCCTTTACCAGTGTTCTTTTGATGTTGAACTAAAGTTATTAAATGTTCTGGTGTATCTGAAATATACCTGTTTATCTCTTCTAAGCTCCCATCTGTTGAGCAATCGTCAACAACTATCAACTCTTTCTCTATATTGCTAATCAAGTCAACTCTCTGGACGACCTCCAACAATTTAAAAATTGTCTCTTTTTCGTTAAAAACAGGGATGATTATTGAAAGTTTCTTTATCATTCTTTGCGCTGCCAAAGATAACAACATTTCTGAGTCATCCATTTTAATCACCTAAAAAGGGTTAAAATCGTATTCGTCTTCTCCGGCTCGTGCTTTAATCTCATCCGGAGCCTTTAGGTATCTTTCTTGACGAGCCCAGTCATCTGGGTGCATCTTCATTTTTAAAAACACATTCCAATATGCTTTTTTTGTCATTGAATCCCAGTGAATTATGCCTCTCCTATGTTGAAATGTTTGTATCTGATTTAATGTGATGAGTATCGTTCCAATTGAAAATATAGGTATAAAGACCAGCTTCTTTCTATGAATAACTGAATAAAAACTAGCTATTGGGATTGCAAGCAAACCATAACAGTCAATCATCGGCCTACTTCCAAAACCTCCTCCATACCACCAAGACCACCAGCTATATAGCACGACGATATTTACACATAAAAAGGCTGAAATAGACAGAAAATATTTCCGGTCTTTTTTGAATAAAAAGACCAAGCCAATAAATGCAAATATCATAATAGGCGTATACATCAACCAGCCTTTTCTATAACTAAAAAGCCCGTCTATAATATGTTGATTACTGAAATAAAACCGTTCGCCAACGTAAGAGTTAAAAAGCCAACTTCCAGTAATCACTTTCCAGTAAATAAATTGTGGAAGTAGCACAAAAAACCCAAGAAATGCAATAGTAATTATATCTTTCCATTTGCTTATGAAATAATTAATGCGTGCTGTAAATTGTTTTGTAGTAGCAACATTATATAACAAAGGAAATAAGAATATAAGAATATTAACAGGTCGAATTAAAACAATAAGGCCTCCTAACAAACCAAGATAAATGGCTCTTTTAAATTGTTTTTCCGATAGCCACAAAACGCTCTGATAAATAAAGCAAGTTATTAAAGAAAAAGAAAACGCATGCGACATTGCGGGCTCTGCGCTTGCATAATAATACAAGTTAGTTCCAGCTAAGATCGTTACCATAGTGAAGCTGGTAGCCCATTCAGAAAACGAAAAAAGCAATAATTTCCGAAGATAAAACAACCCTATAAATAAATAAAACATACATGAAATAATGAGGGAAAATTCGTAGGGTTGAGAAAATCCGTTCGGCTCATATTTCGAAAGGTTGGCGAACCCATGTGCCATAAAAAAGAAAGGAGCGTACATAATCGACATTCCCATCGTCGTTTTTATTACCTTAATTTCTCCTTTCGGATCAATTTCTAATTTGCTGTTTAAGCGTTGTGGCCAAAACTGGTGATTTGCGGCATAGTTAACACTGTCTTTGTCAATAAAGTCCAAAGAAATATCATGATGAATAAAGGTTGCTGGAAGATAGGCATAATAAGACGTAATATCCCATGTAATTATTTTAGCTTCTGTTTCGGCATGCTTCCATTTTTTTAAATTAAATGTTGTCCAAATCATCAGCCCAACAAGAACAAAAAAAGTAAGTTTTGAAACACTATTAAAATATGACTTAAACCGCAAAAGCACGCTTAAAGAGAATCTAAATTTGGGATTGATTGATCTATAACTATTTTATTGCTAAAATATTATAAAACCATCTCGGGAATTTCTCCTTTAATGATTAGC
>Ga0315315_10003810_pt1 | contig 13894 bp, 8 predicted proteins | sample M140m3416metaG_FD_203699 | JGI IMG/M metagenome (GOLD analysis project Ga0315315, IMG submission 203699) | Ammonia-oxidizing marine archaeal communities from Monterey Bay, California, United States - M1 40m 3416 | ecosystem: Environmental > Aquatic > Marine > Intertidal zone | place: USA...
GGCCGTGGCGCTAATGAAAAACGATCGTAGTATTCATCGGACGTCCCCTTCGGCATGCGGATTTTTGTCCGTGCAAAAAACGCGGCCATCCCCCAATATGACTCCTGCTTCCATTGTTCAACATAGGGATCATCGTGACATTGTGCACAGGCGAGGTTCGTACCGAGGAACATCCGTGAGGCGGCGTCGGCGACTTCATTCGGCTCGGTGTCGAAATACAGGGCAAAGTTCGCCCAGCCGTGTTGAGAAACGTCACCGTCAGTCGCCAGCAAGTCGCTGGCGATGCGTGACCAGCTGCGATTCTCAGCCATCGCCTGACGGCCGTAGTAATAAAGGGTCACCAGGTTTGTACTTTGCCCCTTCACCTGACGGATCTGTGTGACCCAGTCTCTGAAGCGAAATCCCCAATAGTCGGCGTAACGACTGCGAGTCAATAGTTCCTCAACTTTGCCCTCACGTTTGTCAGGCGAATCGACGTCGAGAAATTCCAGAACCTCGGACGCGGTGGGGGCGATTCCGTTAAGCGCGAGACTAACGCGGCGAAGAAACTTCGCGTCATCGATTCTGGGTGCCGGAATTACGCCCTCGCGCGTCCAGTACGCAGACAAATGTTGATCGACCGTGCGGGCCGCGTGATCTATGTGTCCTGGCGGCAAACCATCGTGGGGCCGACGCGCTGGTGCCAAATCGGCTTTACCACGAGGCCCGGCAGACACAGACAAATCGGTCAGAAGACACGATATCACAACAAGGATCGCAATTTCGGGGAATGACCTCATCAAATTTCCCAGAACTCTTCACGGACACTGATTTGCGGTTTCACCACTTTAAGAGGGTAGCCTCCCCGCCCGCCATTTATCAAGTGGAATGGGAACACAATCAGCGGCACCCGCCTATCAATACGCCGCTTAACCCTGAAAGCCCATGGTCGGATGAACGATCGGTGCCGGCAGTCAGTTCTTTCACATGAAACAATGATTTCATCGCCCATAGCAACCGGACAGATGTCTTTTGAAAAAAAACGTGTCCCAATTCTGTGATTGCCTGCGATTTTCGTCCCGGAACGGAACATTACCCACCCAAAAGTGGGTAACCACCAGGGAAAGTCCATCTGTGTGGCATCCCGCTGACCAGCTTATTTCTGCTTCCAGCCAAAGAACGCCAGCGATGAAATTCTCATCTTCCGAGGCATTAGAACCAACGTGGATTCAGCTCCCCACGAAGCCAAACACAATCGACTCTAAAGTGTAAGCCTCCTTCTGCAAGGAATTCTTCCTGCAGGTCACAATGTCAACTTATCCAACCACTCACATTACAGTCGGACCAATCTTCACACACCATGTCAACTGCCTGCAAATGCTAACAAATCCGACGAGCCAAACTGTGAAATTCACACCAGACCTCCAGCGATGTTTGTTGGATTGTTTATAAAGATGTGTCACGATAAACGTCACAATAGAGAATGCGTTCGCAACTGTTCACATTGATGTCTCATCCAGATTCAGACGTTCGGGAAAACACTGTTGGACCTAAGCATCAAAAGGAGAATTGGTTTCATGTTTTCGCAAATACGCGGCCTTACATTTTTGACGACTGCCTTGCTGGCAGCTTGCGGCACATCGGCCGCAGACTGGCCGATGTGGCGTTCTGACGCAGAGCGTTCCGGAGCGTCCACCGAACAGCTACCAGCCGAACTGCAGTTGCAGTGGACACGTCAATTTGAGCCGCGTGTGCAGGCATGGGACGACCCTCTTAATCTAGACCTTATGACATACGATCGAATCTTTGAACCGATCGTTATGAATGGTCGGATGTTTATCAGCTTCAACGACCACGACAAGCTCGCAGCATTTGACGTGGAATCCGGCAACGAATTGTGGTCGTTCTACACAGGTGGTCCGGTGCGTCTTCCTGCAGTCGGCTGGGACAAAAATGTCTACTTCACCAGCGATGATGGATACCTTTATTGCGTCACCGCCGCGACCGGTGAATTACAGTGGAAATTTCGCGGAGCCCCCGGCGAACAAAAAGCGATCGGAAATCAACGAGTCATCTCACTTTGGCCGGCACGTGGTGGGGCGGTCATTCGAGATGAGACCGTCTATTTTGCATCAAGCATCTGGCCGATGATGGGAACCTTCATCTATGCCCTCGACGCCCGAACAGGTGAAGTGAAGTGGGTTAATGACAACACCGGTTCCCAGTTCATCAAGCAGCCGCATAGTGCGCCTTCCTTTGCGGGGGTTGCACCTCAAGGCGCATTGGTTGCCACTGCAGACTACCTGGTAGTCCCTGGTGGTCGATCGGTTCCCGCCGTTTTACATCGCAACAATGGAATCCAGAAATATTTCGAAATCAACGCCGGCGGCAAAGGGACAGGTGGATCACTGGTCATTGCTAACGACGAACGGTTCTACGTCCATACTCGGCAAAAAGGGACCAGAGCCTTCCACCTGGAAACCGGCCTTAAGACGGAATTCATGCCGAACGAACCGGTCCTCGCCAATGGATTCGTCTACACCGCAGAATTGGCAAACGAAAAACCGGTCGTTCGCGCTTACGGTTCAGACGACAAGGTGATCTGGGAAGTCCATGCAGACGGGCAGGGCGATCTCATCCTGGCGGGTAATCACCTCTATGCTGCGGGGAAAAACTCGATTACTGCAATCCGCCTGCCGAAAGACCAGCAGCCAGCAACGGTCACTGAAACAATCCCTGTACACGGCCAAGTCGAAAGAATTCTGGCAGGCAACGGAAAGCTGTTTGCAGTGACACTGCAGGGGGCAATCATGGCATTCGGTGAGGGAAACAAAAGTGCTGCACCGCCAAAGAAGAAACAAGTCACTGCGCTCACGGTATCACCAGATGCAACCGACACTGCTACCAAATTACTGGCAGGCGCAGACACAAAAGGTTATGCACTCTGGTACGGCATTTCAGACGAATCACTGATTCATGCTCTCGCCGCAACATCATCGTTCACTCAACTGGCGATTGTCGACTCGGACCATTCCAAAGTCGCCCGTCTCCAACACCAACTCGATGCCGCAGGCCTCTATGGAAAAGTGACTGTTCACCATTCCCAGCCCGAAGCATTCCTGGCTCCTCAATACATCGCCAACGTATTGTTTGTCGGTCACGAATTGGCAACGTCCGCGAATAAGACTCTGCTTGCGGAGATCTACAAGTCGGTTCGACCGTATGGCGGCGTTATGCATTTACTCGCCGGCGATAATCGAATGAAACTGGCGGAAGCAGTTCGGTCCATGGATTTCGAACAGGCGGAAGTCAGCATCTCTGACAACAGTGTGATAGTTCGTCGAGTCGGTAAACTACCAGGCTCAGCCGACTGGACTCATCAGCACGGCAATATCGCCAACACTGTCAAGTCGAATGATCATCGAGTGAAGCTACCGCTGGGGGTTCTATGGTTTGGTGGCAGCAGCAATATGGATGTATTACCTCGCCACGGGCACGGTCCCCCGGAACAGGTCATCGGCGGCCGGCTCTTCATTGAAGGCATGAATAGTCTGAGTGCAAGAGACGTCTACACCGGGCGAGTACTTTGGAAACGAGAATTTAAAGACCTGGGTACTTACGACGTCTACTTCGATGAAACCTATAAAGACACTCCTCTGAACCCTCAATACAACCAGGTGCACATTCCTGGTGCGAACGGTCGCGGAACCAACTACATCGTCACCGACGACCGTGTTTATATGGTTGAGGGCAATCGTTGCCATGTCCTTGATGCTGCCAATGGAAACATGATCCAGGACATTGAAATGCCGCAGCAAACATCCGGCGAGCAACGAGAGTGGGGGTATGTCGGAGTTTACGGTGACTTGCTGTTGGGAGGTTTTGGCTACGCGAACTACCGCGACCGCAACGATCTGACGTTTGAGGCCGATGGAAAACTGCGACGTAATCGAAGTGGCTATGGTTCGAAAAGTCTTGATCGAGCCGCCAGTCTGGGGCTGGTTGTGTTCGATCGCCATTCGGGCGACGTCTTGTGGCAGGCCGACGCCAGACATAGTTTCTGGCACAACGGAGTTATCGCCGGTGACGGCAAAATTTTCTGTCTCGACCGCACTCCGGAGCTCATCGAAGCTGCACTACGCCGACGTGGAAAATCACGCGCCGCCAGCTACCGAATTGTCGCCTTCAACGCTCAAACCGGTGACATTGAATGGGAGATCACTGACAAAGTCTTTGGAACATGGCTGGGATATTCCCAAAAACACGATCTGCTGCTCCAGGCCGGAGCCGCCGCAAACGATCGTCTGTATGCCGAAGTCGGGCAGGGGATGGCCGTGTTTCACGCAGATGACGGAACACTCAAATGGGAAAAAGACACACTCAAATATGCGGGCCCGTGCATGCTGCACAACGACTGGATTATCACCAACACCAATTCTTATACAGAATCCGCCGGAGCATTTCATTTAACGGACGGTCACCAAAAGATGGCCACAAATCCGCTTACCGGAGAAGAGCAGCCCTGGAAGATGACACGTGCCTACGGCTGCAACACAGTGATTGCCAGTGAGCACCTGCTGACATTCCGTTCCGGTGCCGCAGGCTTCTATGACCTGCTCGGCGAAAGCGGTGGCGGTAATTTTGGAGGTTTTAAATCCGGTTGCACTTCTAATCTCGTAGTCGCAAATGGAGTTCTCAACGCTCCCGACTACACGAGAACCTGCAGTTGCGCTTATCAGAACCAAACTTCTCTGGCACTCATCCACATGCCGGACCTCGACTTCTGGACCATTAACCCGGCCGTTGCTGATCACACTTACGGTGGTCAACTGCAAAGCGTTGGAATCAACATTGGTGCCCCGGGCGATCGGCGTGCCGACAATGGTCTGCTGTGGCTGGAGTATCCAGCTGTCGCCGGTCCTTCTCCGCTGTTGTCCGTCACGCTGAATGACGATGCCACTCTGTTTCAGCACCATTCGTCATCTGTAACCTCAAGCGTGGAACCCTGGGTTTTCGCATCCGGTGCTGACAACGTACGGCAGGTTTCTGTTCGATTTACCCTCCAGAAGGAAGTCAACCTCCAAAACGGCCTGCCCATAGGCCACGCGGACGATGACGCAGAAGAACAGGAAAACGGTGATGTGAATCTGAACAGCGGTGATTTGGAACTTGTCCAGGACAAAAACACACAGCTGGTCGGACTAAGATTCAATGAAGTGTTTCTGGAACAAGGGACCGAAATCCGCAGTGCTTTCATTCAATTCGTCTGCGACGAACCATCTTCCGAGCCAACATCACTGATTATCACAGCTCAGGATAGCGGCCACGCCGAGCGGTTCAGCAGCGACCCACATAACCTGTCCTCTCGTCCGAGAGTCGATAAGGAACTCGAATGGAGTCCTGGCAAATGGAAACGCAACGGCTCGGCCACTGAGCACGAACGCACAGTCGATCTCGCTCCCCTGGTCCAGGCTGTGGTCAATCGCAAAGACTGGAAAGCAGGTAACTCCATCGCGTTCTTCATCTCAGGAACCGGCCAGCGAACGGCAATCGCCTTTCAGGGTCATGGTGAATCAGCACCTCAACTCATCGTTGACGCAGACGAATCTCGTCCGGCAGATAATGAACCACCGGTAGCAAGCGCGTACCGAGTCCGGCTGCTGTTTGCCCCGCCTCAAACACCACAGAGCGACCTACGCCAATTCTCCGTATCACTGCAAGGCGTGGCGATGCCTGAAAATGTCACGATTGACCCTGCGGACTCCGTTACAAAACAGTTCAAAGAACAAATATTTGAAAACGTCATGATTGCCGATGAACTGACAATCGAACTGAATCCCGAACAAGGCACACCAGTTCTGTCCGGAATCGAGATTCAGATGCTCGAACAACTTTGAGCTGTTCGAGTCGAGGTCACATCGAAACCGTCAATCAAACACCATTGCTGCCACTCGTGCTTGTACATCCAGACACTTGCCGAGTTGTCACTTTGCTGCACGCAGCCTGTCGAAATGGCTCAATCCAGCGCGTCTCCAGATGTCTGCAACACGATTCGACAGCTAGAACCACACAACCGATCAGCTTATATGTTTCCGCAAACGGCACAGTCACTGCGGCGTTGAATCATTCGGCGGGAGAATGTCATGTCGCTTAAATTCGAAGTCACCATCACTCCGGCAAGTGGTTCGCCAAAGTTGGCCAGAACTTTAATGGCTTCCATCGCTGCCATGCAGCCAACTGTGCCGGAGACAGCTCCAAATACGGGAAACTCTCGTCGCCAAACAGGCGGCATCTCCGGATGCAGACATGACAGACATGGAGTCTCACCGGGAATCACAGTCGTGAGGCTCGTTTCCAGATCATACATCGCACATTCAATGATCGGCTTATTCTGACGAACAGCTTCACGGTTCATCGCAAACCGTTCATTGAATAAAGGAGCACAATCCACGATCAAATCGACCTGCCCAACCAACCCCGCTGCGTTTTCTTCAGTGACGTTTTCATTGGCTGTAACAATATTGAGTCGAGGATTCAGTTCAAGCAGTCGGTGTTTTGCCGAATCAACTCGTGATGTTCCCAACGCAGCATCCGTCATCAGGAGCTGCCGGTTGAGATCGCTTGGTTTGATATCGCCACCATGAGCCAGCACCAGCGTCCCCACTCCCGCGGCTGCCAGCTCATACGCGACAACACTGCCGAGGCCTCCTACACGGGACACCAGCACTGACGACGCTTTGAGACGTTCCTGTCCGATTTCACCGAAATCATCGACCCACATTTGCCATTCGTAGACAGCGCGTTCTTTTTCAGTGAGAGAACCACGAGCAGAATTCGTCATGAGATTATGATCGGACAGAGTTGAAACAATTCAGAATCGAAACAGGGATTGCAGACTACTCTGCAGGTTGCAGATCGGCGAAAGAAAACAGCTGAGTATGGAAAATTGGGAACTCGTTCCATGAGACCATCCGGCAATCGCTCATCGTAAAACACTAACCACCGGAAATAGGCGTCATCAGAGTCAGAGTGTCGCCGTCAGAAAGCATACTTTCACTGCTTCGGACAATCTGAATATCGTTAAGGAATACCAGCAGCGTAGGCTGCACTTCTCCGTCTGAGTTCACGAGCATCGGCTTCAGTTCTCGCTCATGCGCCGCAGCGACTGTCCTGATGCAATCACGAATACTGCAGCAACCATCAGGAACTTCAATCGTCTCTGAAGTGACTCCCGCAGCTCGACGAACCTGCGATTCGTATTGGATCGTAATCTGCATCAGTTTGTTCCACGGACTGGTTCAGCGGGACTAATTTTCCCGTCGACGATTTCAAACAGACAATCGGCCAGATGACGTGCTTCGTCGAGGTTGTGTGTAACGTGGAGTGTCGTGACCTGTTCTTCGCGGGATATGTTTTCAAGCAACTCACACATCTCTTTTCTTGTTTCCGAGTCCAGTGCACTCAGTGGCTCATCGAGACAAAGTACTCGTGGCCGGAAAGACAATGCCCGGCCCAGAGCAACTCGCTGTTGTTCGCCCCCACTCAGTCTCTGAGGTGTCCGATCGAGCAGATGTGTGATGCCCATCAGTGTTGCCAGATTATTCACTCGATCATTCATTTCAGCGGTTGCTGCCTGACGAATCTGTAAAGCGAATGCCAATTGATCCCGAACTGTCATCTTCGAAAACAAAGCTCCGTCCTGGGGAACATAGCCAACACCACGCATCGCAGGATTAAGATTCGTAACATCTTCATCTGCCAGACGGATTGTCCCGCTCGTGATTTTGCGCAGGCCCAGAATACACTCAAGGATCGTTGTCTTACCGGAACCAGTCCGCCCCATCAGCACCCCATAGCTGCCTGCCGGAATGGTCAGTGAAACGTCTGACAGTCGAAAGTCGCCAGCTTCAGTGGACATATTCTCAATTGCAATCATCGAACCGCAACTTACTCCTTTCAGATGCCGGCATCTCGTACTCCCCAGCGCCGAGTGATAACGAGAACCGACACGGCGGCAACAATCATAATCAGTGATACGGCAACTGCCGCTTCAATATTTCCAACATTCAACTCAAGAAACACAGACGTCGAAAGCACTTCTGTCTTCATCCGTGTTGCCCCTGCAAAAATCAGCAATGGCCCAAATTCTCCCAGAGAACGAGCCCATGCCAAGGTGAATGCAGTCATCATCCCACGAGATGCATCCGGTAATACAACCAGGCCGAAAGCCTGAGCTTTCGAACATCCCAACGTGATCGCGACCTGCTCCGATCGAGGACTAATGTGATCGAATGTCGATTTCATTGTCCTGACCGCGAACGCGCAGGCGACAGAAAACTGTGCCAGCACAACTGCGGGAAGCTGGTAAACAACGTCACGCGCGATCCAGGCAAACGGGGGATACTGAAACAAAATCAACAGGCTCAGGCCGACAACCAGCGGAGGTAACACGATCGGAATATCAAGAACGGCATCCAGTAACCGCTTGCCCCGGAAGTTGTGTCGCGAAAGCAGATAACCAATTGGCACTGCAACAAACAGAGAGAACACCGCAGACAATGTACATGACGTCAGGCTCAGCCAAATCGAATAGCGAATCTTCCGATCCGCAAGAGCCTCCACAACGGGATTCTCGTAAAGCATGGCCTCCCATTCGCCGGCACCGGCGGCTCCCACAGATTTTTCCGCCATGTACCACGTATCGGCGACAAGCATGGCAACAATGAACAGGACATAGGTAGCGCCAATGATTCCCAAAGAAGTCATGAACACCGTATTCGACAACGACACGTCCCGCGTTGTCGGCAGACCGTGGGAGTTCTCGCGGCCAGAGATCGATGCAGGCTCGGTCATGGTGTCGGACTCTCTGCTTCATTTTCAGAATGATCACCAAACCGAAAATGGAATCCCAGCGACTCAAACGTTTCGGGAGAGTTCTCAATCCTTCTGAACAGCCGGCGAAGCAGATATTTATGTTCACTCGTTTTGGCGATACTAATGGGCTGTATCGCTCGATTCAGAGGCGACTCAATGTGGATATAGTCCACGTCATCCGTATTCGGGAGCACGTCGGAAAGATACGCAATCGCCGCATCGACATGGCCTGTCACAACGTCCGGCACCAAATGAGCTGACGACGACTTTTCCACGATCATGACAGTGTCGCCACGTTGCTTGCTGGCGAAACCATCGTGCAGGCCTTCTTCCTGCAGCATCCTGCGTGTGAGAACTCCAATCGTACACTGCTCCGGTTCACCGACGGCGACACGAATATCCGGCTTAAGCAGATCGGCTAACGACTCAACTTTAGAACTTCCTTTGGGCACGACAATTACCAACTCAACGTCGGACACATTCGCTGCATCCTGAAACCACGTTTTGACGTTCTCAAGGTAATGCAAATCGCAGGCCATATACACATCAGGAAATCCCTGATCCTGACTTTGACCTTCGATGCCTTTCATGCGACTGGTGAGGATGCCACAACCATCGTAGATGGTGTTTACCACCACACCTTCCTGTGACTGAAAGTCTTCGATGATTCGCTCTGTCGTACGTCGATTCACTGCTCCGCAGAAAAAGTTAACTTGCGGCTCTGCATCCCACACATCGCCATCCAACGGTTCTGTTCCGTACTTCGCGAAGGTTTTCAGACCTTTGTCGCGAGCTGAAACAAAGCGGGCAAACCTGTAAGCCGACGGTAAATCGGACGACGAATGCAGCACGGCAACGCTGATCAGATCCCGGCTTCCTGCCAGTTCCGGCATTTCAATACCAACGAGGTCTTCTTTGTATTTGGGCATTGCTACCGTGGAGTTCCAAACGATTGCCGCGTCAATGGTCCCGATCTTCACGTCGGTTGCGATGTCATTCACTGTAGGCTTGAAAACGCCGTGCTCAGTGACCTGCTTCTCCAGCTGCTCCCACCGATTTGACTCTCCTGCTCGAAGAGCCAACAGCTGTCGACGAGTGGCCTTGCCAACTGCAGCCTGATCCGGATTGGCAACTGCAACGCGCACACCTTCAACAAGCAAGTCGTCGAAGTTTACGATCTTCTTTTTCGAATCTCGTTGCACCGCTACAACAGGATACTGACTGGCAAGCGGTATCGTGTCGATCGCCAGACCCAGTGCTACAGCTTTGTCGGTGTAGAAATCGTCAGCAGCAAGATACACGTCAGCTTGATTGAACTGATCAGTCTGCAGCTGATTCAGGAGCGTGTTGGATCCGTTGTACTGAATTTCCAGAGTGACACCGTATTCCGATTCGTACTGCTCAGCGATCTCTTCCATGGGAACCCGCATCCCGGCCGCCGCGTAGATGATGAGCGTGTCTTGATCGACACCTCGAGATGGCTCACCGGAACTCATTAACCAGATCAATCCGCACACGAGAGATACAGCACTCAGCAGCAACGCCCACAAAAGATTGATGCGACCGTCCCGACAATGGGGCTGACGTTGTACGAAGCTTATACGCGGGCAATGCATGATTGTGGACCGGGATAACTTTCAGAATTCGTGCTCACACAGTCGGGAGTTCGCCGTCTGCTCGATCAGTAGTTTAAGAAAACTGGTCAGGACTGCGATCCATCCGGCTGGAAATACGACCATCGTAAAGATCAATGGTGAGTTGAGCGAACCGAACAGCTCGATCGTCGTGTGTCACCATCAAAACGGCACCGCCCGATTCTGCAAATTCCTGCAGATAGCCGAGGACTGCCTCTGCAGATTCATGGTCGAGATTTCCGGTTGGCTCGTCAGCCAGTATTAGCTGTGGTTGGTTGAGTAATGCCCGGGCCAACGCCGTTCGCTGCCGTTCACCGCTGCTGAGTTCTCCAGGGACGTGGTGCCTGCGGTGAGTGAGTCCAAAATGTTCGATTAGCTGTTCCGCTCGCTGGCGAACGTCCTCATGCGATTCCGCAGATGCCAGAGCAGGGGACAGTACATTGTCCATGACATCAAGGTACGGGACCAGATAAAACTGCTGAAATACAAAACCGATTGATCGCGCACGAAACGCGGCTCGAGCATCGGGAGACAGCGCGTACGGATTTTCACCCGCAATCAGAACCTCGCCCGAATCAGGTTTGAGTAATCCGCCTGCCGTCAGCAGCACCGTGGATTTGCCGCAACCACTTGGCCCCTGGACGGCAACGAATTCCCCGGCGTCGAGATTAATCGAAACGTCGTTGATCGCATGAACCGGCTTGGGCTTAGCAGCGTAGGTCTTACAGATATGCTCCAGACGCAACATCATCAACGACTACTCTCTCTGTAAAATGACAGCCGGGTCCTGGCGAGCAACAAGCAGAGCCGGAAGCCAGCTCGCGAGTCCGGAAAGCAGCAAGGCCGCCAGGGGCGCCATCACCAGCATGTCCCCGAGATTTCCCGAAGCAAAAAGATCATTCCAATTCGTCATATCCGGCTGAGCCGAACCAAGGAGGCGGCCAACCATTAATCCTGCGCAGACGCCTGCAATTCCACCGAAAAGGCCAATGGCAGCTGCCTTAATGAGAAAGACAAGCATTAGCTGCTGGGTGCTCAAACCGATTGCCCGCAGGATTCCAATCTCCTGACTTCGTTGACGTGAATTGACGAATGCCAGCAAACCAATCGTGACGATCGATCCCAGAACGACAAGTGGAACAAGAATCGCCGCGAAGCCGGAATGCCGATCTTCAAGGTCCTGACGACTGCTTCGTTCGAGCGCCAACTGTTCTTCTCCCGCCTCTTTTGCCTGCTGATAAGCCTTTTCAGCAGATGCCTTCGCTTTCGCTCGTGATTCCGCACGTGTGAGTGCCTGTGAGTATCTTTCAATGACCTGCGTGCCCGGCAGAATACCGACGATTTCCGCACGAATCTGAGAGATCCGGTCTCCCGAACAGCCACACTCAAGAGCCAGAATCGCATGAATCAAATTCTGCATCCCCAGGATCTCCTGGGCTTCTGCCAGGTTGATCCACACAGTGACATCATCAACAGAACCTCGTTCCGCGTGGATTTTGGAAACTGTAAATTCACGCCCCTTCAGTTGTACTGTGTCACCTTCTTTGACATCCAGCTGTTGCTGAATTTGACGCCCAACCACCATCTTCCCGGCAGCCACTTCGGCCAGCAAAGGCTTCTTCATACCGCGGTGCTGAATTGGAACCTCACCACGCGTACCTACAACGACAACCTCGACGTCATGTTCTTCCCACGAAATTCGTTTCGTAATGCTGGGCAGTAGGTGACTGACGGTAACGATGTTCGAGTTCGCCAGCCGATCGACGTATTCCTCCGGCATCGTCGCCGACATACTGCCATTGAGATGAAGTTCCGACAGAGACTGCGATTCCGGCAATATCAGAACGTTAAATCCCAGTCCGAGCATCTGCTTGCGGATCATATCCTGAAGTTCTTTGCCCGTTTGCTGAACCACAGCCTTCTTTTCGGCAACCGACTTTTCAACCTCAGCTTCTTTCGCATTCAGAAGCCGCGCCGTAATAATGCCATCGGCCGTCAGCAGGGTTTGTGCCCCAACCAGACTTGCGACAGCAACCGCAACGGAAAGCAACCCCAGAAGGAAGTTGAGTTTACGGTGCTTGATTTCACGAACGACCAGTCGCCGAACATTCATGTGGCCACCATTATTGAAACTGAACCTTTGATTGTAACTCTGAGATAAAAATGGTCCCCTGCGCAGAAACCAAATAACCACTCGAGCAAGCCAGTTGACCGGGGTCAAAAACGCAGTTCGACGTCCCGAGACTTCCTTTGCTGCGTTCTGTCTATCTCCGGACGCCCCATTTCCTCTCGTTACTGATTTCTAAGGTTACGGCATGTTTTACCCGCTGGAACGCCCCATCAGAAACAAAGTTGCAACGGCGACCGCCCCCCCTGCTAACATCAGCACATAAATCGCGTTCTTCCACGCGGAACTGGCAGAAGCAGTACTCCTTTGATTGCTGCTTGTAACAGAAACAGCCTCAACCTTAGTCACTGCGGATTCCAATGACCCGCCTTCACTGGACTCACTTTCAACGGACAGTGGCGGAATGGACGCACTCCCGTCGCTCCGAACAGCGAAATTCTCCGTCACCTGCACATTACTACCACTGAATTTGGGTCCCTGCCCAAATTCAGAAAAGCCTGCGAGCGGTGGGAGACTCGCATCAACGGCCTCACTTGGCTGAATGAATTTATCCCATTCAACCTGCATTAGTATATCAACACCGGGGTTCTCTGCTTTGACAGTACATTGGCAGGCTCCGGTCAAAAACCGGCAGGCCTCTTCCACCAGATCAGGAGCTAAACCATCACCCACTAAAGCATAAAGAGCTCGACCGCGACCGAAAATCGGGAACGCCATCGGTGAATCCACGTAAGCTTCGTCCAGCAGATCATGTTCGACGTGCAGAAGCATATCACGAAATGCCGATTCCCCGATTTCATCTCGTGAGAGACGCACGGCTGAAAACTGAATTTTGAGTGAATCCGGATTCGCCGCCAGATCCTGACGATCTTCTTCTTCGATTTCCGGAAGTGTGAGTTCGCCCTCAAGCCGCGCAAGTTCCTGAGTCAACATGGCGAATGCTTCGTCATCCACCTGCTGCACACCGCTCTCAAGATAAACCCAGACGACGGAATCGCCTTTCAGCAGTCGGTCCTTAATGTTTGACCGTAGTGGTGAATCGACCAACTGAGCAACGTTTGCCGATGTGAGTTCTCCGGAGAAAACAGTTTGAGGCTGACTTCTCTTCGCTGGCATCTGCACAACAAGACAAGGCAACTTTACGTCTTTGTTTTCTTCGCGTAGTTGTGTTGCAACTTCATCAGGTGCAGCTGCGAGATCAAAAGTCTTAACGATCAGATTTGCAGAGACCGTTCCTTCCGGATCTTTTGATCGCAGCGTACCGAGCAGGTTTTGCTGC
>Ga0315315_10003811_pt1 | contig 13892 bp, 7 predicted proteins | sample M140m3416metaG_FD_203699 | JGI IMG/M metagenome (GOLD analysis project Ga0315315, IMG submission 203699) | Ammonia-oxidizing marine archaeal communities from Monterey Bay, California, United States - M1 40m 3416 | ecosystem: Environmental > Aquatic > Marine > Intertidal zone | place: USA...
TAATCTACCAATGAACCAGATATTGAGCCTGCTGGGACATCAATAATAATCGGTGCCAGAGAACCTTGTAATGGGACATTAAAGGTATTATCTAATTCCACCATTGTCCCATCTTCGAGTATTAATGAGATGTCGTACGACCCAGGTATTGCGTTATTAAGCGTAAATGTACCAGGTTGCACCATTGGTCCGCTAAACAAACCAGTACCAGAGAATGTTCCAGTACCGTTAATGACGCCATAGGAATCTAGATTCTCATCCTCGCTGGTAGTAAATGTACCGGAACCTATCAATGTTGCTTGATTGAGAGTCCTAGTAAACGTAGACACTCCAATAGAAGTATATTTCCCAGATGCATTAAAAATGCCGTCCATCAAATATTCTTCTTCACCTAATTTACAAATACTCTCACCTATTGGGATGGAACTGTTTTGGCAATCGTTTATGGCAATTGTATCATGTATTAATGCGTTTGATATTTGCCCTACGCCAGTAAATAATCCATCTCCAGAAACGCTATGATTATTGTAAATACTTTGAATATGAGTGCCTGTAAAATCTGTTACATATAGTATATTATCAGAACGAACGCTGCCTGGTCCGCTAAATGAAACCTCACCAATTCCTTGGAACTGTAAATCTTCACCCTCAACTGAACCATTGGAAGTAGTAACAATATAGTCATCTAATTCAATTTTATCCGAAGATGGAGATAGAATTACTTGAGCGTCCAAAATTGGTTCTCCGTTAAAATCTGAATTACCAACCCAAGACAATACTCCTGATGACGAAGAGGAAGAAACATCGATTGAAACTTCAATTCTTTCTACACCGTTACTATGCCCCTGGTCTCCAGACACATTGAAAATAGTTTCAGATAACCATGTAGATCCTGAAACATTTCCTAATATCCCAGTAACATGATTTAAGGATCTTGGCATTTGAGTATTTTTCTCGACAGTTAACTCAAACATTGTTTGACCAACATCGGAATTCATGATGGATGCGCGTGCTGCATCAAGATCCGTTTCACCAATGAATGCTGAAACACGTATTTTCCCTGAAGGAACTGTGAATGAAAATTCTCCTTCGGAATTTGAATCAGTATATCCTATTGGTATCCAATAAGTCCTAGGATCTTCGTCGATAACATTTCCATTTTCATCAGCTGATTCTTCACCGCTAAATGCATCTCTTTCAATTAATATTCGTGCATTAGGAACTATTCCTTCTCCGTCAAGAGAAACTGTCCCCTCGAGTGTTGCTCCACTGTAATATTTCAAAATTTTAACAAAGTGATTTGAATCAAAAATAGAACTGCATAAAGGATCAGGGTTATAGGAAAGTAATGAATCCATATTTACATCTTTTGCAATAGGTTGTCCATTAGCTCCCGTAACTCCAGTTAGAGTATCGCCATCTTTACCTGTCCATTCAACAGAAAGATTTCCTTCTACGTGGTAAAGAGATGCCCTTCCATTGAACGGGAATAATGAAGCATCATGAAGTTCTATACTGTCATCACCTATGATACCAGTAGAAGGTGCAGTAAGATTTGATGTAGTATTACTCTGGATAAGGGCTTCACATTTGGAATCGTCATTAGTATTGAGTATGCCATCATCATCAAAGTCATTATTGTACCAATTAGAAATAACCATATGATTCATCATTGCACCTGGTAAAGCCCATGCATTCTGCAGATAAGACCCTGGTGCGCCAGTTTTTCTAGTATCTAGTGGACTCAACCAAACAGAAGGTGTTTCTGCATCTCCTTCAAGTCCTAATGTTGAAGAACCATAACCAACATAAGTTCTTGCGACCATAGTGTCAAAGAATTCAGCTTGATGCTGATAATCTATATCCACATATCTAATCACTTGTGAAGAGTCGGACAATGCACCACTCTGTTGTAGTTCCAAATCTGAGAGATATGCATCATTGTACTCTTGAGGAGTTCTTGGGACAATTGGCCCATCTCCTCTCTGTGATTGATAAAAAGTAGCAATATAGTCATCCATATCTAAGCCCGAGAGTCCTGTAGGGGCATGGAAAATACCTGTGGTTTGGCTACGATGATAGGAATAGTCCTCATAATAAGCGCCCCCTAGAGGATAAAGTCGATTATCAACAGCGAAGTATCTAATTTCGTTATTTCTCTCAACGTTCTCTCCTAATGAATTTTCATAGTCTTGAACAGAATACGTAATCGAAGAGAGAGAGTGATAAATATCAACTAATTCATCAGTATTGAATGCCGTAACTAAGAAATTTCTCAACATAGCCAACTTAGAATTGGTTTTGTGAATTGCGGTTGATGGCGAATCGAAATCATTGATTAAATCGTTAGTGTATTTATAATTACCAATGTAATAATGACTTGGAGGTAAAGCTTGATTCCAAGAGGATGATGTAGACGATACGGAGGATGATCCTCTGGTCTGATTATACAAAGATAACGCGGCTGATTTATTTTCTCCTAGTGAGGTTCTTAATCCATTTTCGTCAATTACAATCCATTCTTCGGTACTCAACGGAAGTCCTTCGGAGTTCAATGAATATCCACTAAGTAATTCGACATCATCAGAAGACGCTCGTAATTTGATTATTCTTTCTAATACAAATGAGGACTTTGTATTATCAAGGATATTTGCGAACTCCTCAACTTGTGAAGTACTCATTGTATTTGAGACAGAATCTAATAGTTCTGAACTAACTTCATCGTTATACTTCTTATCTCCCATTGCCAATGTAGCAATGAAAAGCGCAATTGTATCATCTTGTCCTTGGGAGAGAAGCATGCCGCCACTATGTGGTATTCCAGACTGGAAATTGTCGGCTACAGTCGGATGTTGGCCTTGTGCTAAGGCACTAAATCCATAATCCCACCAAGATAAGAATGCTGGACGGTTACTAAATCCTAAGTCCCTATCTTGCTCTTCCAGCCATGCATAAGCATCATTCCAGCCATATGTATTGAAACTAGGCCCAAATGTACCCATGTATTCTAATTCATTAACTGAAGTAGGGGCATAGTCGCCGCCACCGAGAATAGAAAATTCGCCCAGTAGATTTTCTCTTAGGATGTCCGGAGTTATGTCGTAAATAGCTTTGTCCATGTCTGAAGCCGATTGCGAATTCCTGGGAATTCCAGAATCGATGCCATAAGTTACATGTTGAGTGAATACCAACATGAAAACGACCATCAGGACAGGGACACCGACGCTTTTCTTGGTAGCAGGCCAAAGAGAATTAAATCTTGCACGAGGAGATCCTATACCAGAATTTCTCCATTCCTTGGCGAAATTTCCAAAGTTCGCGGATTGCCAAAGCATTGCAATTCCGACGCCTCCTAAAACAGCCATCACCGGAGTAGCATTGATGATAAATCTGCCAGCAGACCATGCCATATAGGTAGAAATTATCCCCCAAGATCCTAGTAAAGAAAACGTCATTTTATTTGTTCTTGCACCCCTCCAAAGGAATACAAATGCACAACCTAATCCAATCAGTGAGACAATTGGACCATAAGATGCGAATAAAACACCCCTACTTGGAGCCTGTGCTTCACCAATAGTTCCAAAAATCTTATTTTTATCAAAGTAAAAACCGCCAGAGAAAAGTATATCCCAACCGGCATATATATTTGCCTCTTGTAGGATAAATAATAATGCTAAGATGAGTGATATAAGAGTAGCCCCAACTCCTAGAACAAGTAACCATGGCTTGTCCCTAAAGGAACAAGTTGTCCAACCAAGGATGAATGTAAAGCCGATTATGTAAAATAATGGTTGTAACCCACTTGGGTCCAGAACTAAATTTAACCCAGGCCAAGCATAGAATGGCAGAGGAATTAAGAGCGTTGTAAAAAGCATCTGAAGGCTTGCAGATGTGAGTTGTAAGCTGTCTCTAGAACGGAATAGATTGAAGAAAATCTGTAAAGAGAATACAAGGAACAATATTCCAGGTCCGTAAACGAAACCTTTCCAACCTAGGCCCATAACAGCAAAAGAAATTCCTGCTAGAGTTGCATTAGACATTACCTGAGGATTCCTATGCCAAGTCTCCCTGATTCCAGAAAGTAGATACAGAGGATTTGAAGATGTTTTTCTGAACATACGTTCTTGGTTCATATTGGAAATAGCTTTAATCCAGAAGTAAAATGCAGTTGAAAGGAGTAGGATTGCAAAAGAATCGTGATCTACCATCCCGAACGTAGAACGACTTATGTGCCCTGGCATCAAAGCGATTAGCCAAGCAGTAATTATCGCAGCTTTTTTACCGTGTACTTTGTTAGCAATTCCTGCAACAGGAAAAACGACCAAAGCACCATAAATAGCTGGTAAAGAAGCGATGCTCCACCAAACAATTTCTCCAGTATTATCAGACTCTAAAATCCATGATAAAGCCATACCGCCTAATGCTAAAGACCACGTGAAAAGTGGAGGCCTAGGATTTATTGCGCCCATTGGATATGCTCTGTCAGCATCAAAAATTAGATGGCTGTTATTGGCTAAGATATAATCCACTATACGCTTCATGTACCAAGGATCAGAACCACCAGACATGTCCCAAGTTCCGGTACCGGGGGCATTCATTGCAGGTACGACATTCCAAACAACTCTAACTGTTAAGGCGACAACAAATGAAAGAGGCAGTAAAATTGAGTAATAATTTGAATCCCACCACATTCTTAGTTTACTTCTACTTCTCATTGGTGCTATATCGCCAAAGAATCCTTTTGAGGACATGGTTATGGCACCTACATTCAGCCAAAAGGTTATGAAGAACCAAGAAAATGCTCCTGTGAAACTTTCTTCTTCAAATATATCCGGATAGAAAGTGTTACCAATCTCTTGAAGATGGGCCATAGTGAAGATGAGCCAATTAACAAGAATCATTGAACCAAGAACATGCCATTTCTCAAAATAGCAAAAAGCATAAATTAAAATTACTACATTTGTCGAAACTGCCCACATTACTCCTAAACTTTGAAAACTATCATATTGGAATAGAGGAATGATGTAGATAATAGATATTATACTTGAAAAAATTACAAATGATTTATTTTTAGTAAAAATTGGTATCTCTTCAAACAAAGAACTTATTCCAACTTTATCTACTACTCCTCTCAATAGTCCCATCAAGGTGAAGCCTATAGAAATTGATGCTAACCAAAAAGATATGAAAGCAATTCCAATATCAGTTCTCTGAGAATCTATATCTAGTCCCGGATCAAAGATTAAGCTGGATGCATAAGATATAGCAAGATGGAAACCGATAACAGTTGAAAGAAGTAGATTAGTTTCTTCAATACGTTTTGCCCCAGATAAGAATATCGTTAATATTCCAACGCCTATAAAAGTGAGGATGAATAAATTATTATTAAAATCGGCAAAGAAATCTATTAATAAAGCAAATATCACTATAATAAATGAAACAGTAAAAGATTGGTACGTAGTAGACTTAGTAAGTGGCAGAGATGTGCTAATTCTACCAATAACCGATGCCAATGCAGCGGATAGAGGTAGAATCAAGACGTTCGCATATCCTTCATTTCCTGTATCTCCATTGACGGCAAAACTAATTCCAAAATATAGCACCATTAATGTAGCCAATATTATAGGAACAGAAGTAATATCTTGATAAAAGAAATTACCTTTTGCTGCCTCTTCATTTTTTTCCATATTATATCACCGTGTGTTGCAGCCTCAAGGCTCAACATCGCGGCGAATTGACGGGTTGTTTTAACCGTTCGTGGGAGTAACACCCTTAATGAGGCCGAGAAGGGGTTTTACATTCATCTCTCAAAGGCTCTAAATGCTATGTCTGAACGGTGCTGAGAGTCTTTTAATTGAATATTATTTATAATTTGATAGGAAGCTTCTACTGCTTCTTTTAATGTAGGTGCAATTCCAGTAGCAGAGAGTACTCTTCCTCCTGATGAAACATAGTCTCCATCAGCATTAATTGCTGTCCCTGCATAGTGGACAAAGGCCCTTATTTCTCCTTCCTCAATAGAAACGTTATTGCCCGATATTATGTCTCCAATAATTGGCCTAGAAGGATAATTATTCGATGCCAGAACGACTGTTGCAGAACTGTAACTATGAAAATTGACATCAACTTTAGAAAGATTACCTGTTGCTGCAGAGAAAAATAGTTCACCGATATCTGAAGAAATTAGAGGTATTGTTACTTGAGTTTCAGGATCTCCAAATCTTACATTAAATTCCACCACCCTTGGTGCGCCATCAATATCTATCATTATTCCAACATATAAGCATCCTCTGTAGGGAAATTCTTGATTTTTTAGATATGAGTGCATAGGTTGTACAATTTCTTCTTCCACTCTTCTTAATATTGAAGAAGTAACGACTGGTGCAGGTGCATAAGCCCCCATCCCTCCAGTATTTGGCCCTTCATCATTGTCTTTTAGGCGCTTATGATCTTGACTAGGTGGCAAGCATACATAATCTGATTCATCCATTATGACCAGAATTGAAGCCTCTTCTCCTTCCATGAATTCCTCTACTAGAACACTTCCATCAATTTCTATAGCATTATTTATTGACGATGTGGCCATTTCCTTTGAAGAGGTAACTGTAACTCCCTTTCCACCGGCCAAGACATCTCTTTTGATTACCCATGGAGGCTTGTATTTATCTAATATAGCATGGTTTTCCGATACTTCGAACAATTCTACATAATTAGCAGTAGGGATGTCTAATTTTTCCATTACTTCTTTTGCATATTTCTTTGAGCCCTCTAAATTAGCCCATTTTGAGATAGGTCCAAAACAAGGAATTTCGGAACTGTTAAGGCAATCTGCTAATCCTTCAACAAGTGGTGCTTCTGGACCAACAATTACAAGATCTATGCCTAATCCAGATGACAGAGATAGAATTTCTTCTGAATTTGATATATCTATGTCATGATTTTGGGCAATTATTGAGGTTCCAACATTACCTGGTGCAACATGTATATTTTTGACAGATTTAGAATCACTGAGGCCGATTGCTAAAGCATGTTCTCTTCCTCCGCTGCCTATTATTAGTATGTCCATTAATGACCCCATATGCTCGGAAGATAATGGACAATAAGAACATATATGCAATTATCAATAGGGCACATCTTTTAGTCCCATTCTATAACCCAAAATATTTGTCAAACGGTGGATTAAAGGTGTGATAATTAATAGTATTATAATTGGCATTACTAAAACATCTTGAGTCAATATTTGATTAGGGAATAGTATGAAACCAAATAAGAAAATTGATATCGCGAAAGGCATTGTATCTAGAATTGGTGCCTTTGAACTAATATCTCCTTCTCTCTTTAAGCCTCTCCTTCTCTTTATGAATGAGCCTAATGAGTCACCTATTAAACATGCTATTCCCAATGAAAAACCAAGAATACATGCTGCTAATGAATCATTCATTATCCAAAACCAATCAGATTCGTTAGCCATTTCCAATGGATCAATAAAAGGCTTTGAATTTTCAAATGATTTTCCTTCCCATAGCGTATGAGAAATGAGCATCAATAAAGAACTAATGAATGCGCCTCCTAAAAGTCCATTCCATGACTTACCATCTCCCAATATCCTATTTCCATCATACCAGTTACGTCCTTGGTCAATAGTTATTTTTGGAAGTCCGGTTGCGTCAGGAATCCATTTTCCAAATAACATTGCACCAGTATTGGCAAGATATGCAGGGCCGTATAATATCAAAACTGTAAAGACATTTAGCAAAAACTCGACTGCTTCCATAGCACTCCCAATATGAATAAGTCAAAGAGTCTATCGTTAAAAATAAGTAAACAACCGAACTATTCATGGAGTATGCATATGAGCGAAGTATGATGAAGAAGCATATAGTGATCTTAATTTTGTCAATGTTTATTGCAAGCCTCACGATTGTTGGAAATACTATAGCAGAAGATATAGATGACTTGCTAATAGAATCAGACATTACTTGGACAGAGGATCAGGATATAGACGGAGTTGTGAGAGTATTAAGTGGAGGGAAGTTGACTATTATTAATTCGGAAGTAACTTTCTCTTCAGAATCATCATTGGTGATAGATGAAGGAGGATTTGTAATTCTCGAAGGAGCTACAATGAAATCAGAAAATATACCTTCAGAATTAGTGAGTTATAGAAGATGTGATGATTATAATAGGTCTACCATTACGATAGACATCACTCCATATGACAATAATGTTGAAATTCTTATAAATTCATCAAGTAATACTAATTTCAATGGAGCAACAGCTTACATAGGAGGTAATATGTTCATGATGAATAATTCACAATTCTCTTACTCCCCTCAATCTACCGATGAAAAATTAGTAATAGGCGTCTGTGGATATAACTCAACCCCCATAGGATTGAGTAGTGTCACGATAATACATAATGATATTAGTAATCAATATTTAGCTAGTGAATTAGAATATAGTAATATGATGATTTCAGGAGTACGGGAGTATAGTCTTGATATATCAGGTAACTTTAGCCTTTACAATTCATCCATAATTGGTGCTAAGATATCTTCTACAGGAGATATTAGTACATTTTCTAGTGATTTTATACGTTCGGGGCCAATTTTACTAAATGATGATAACGCATCAATATCACTTACAGGAGGAAGTATGTTCAAAGGTAGTTTAGAAGATCATGACATTAGAGCAATGCCAGAAAGCAACATATATTGGGGCGAAGACACAACAGGTTCTGGAGATTTAACAGATAAGTGGGAGAGGAGAATCAAAGGACAATATCTTCAATTTGATGCAGTCTGGGTAGAGTATCAAATTAAGGGATTGTATGGAGTTGATACATATACTAATTTTAGCGATAATGATGGAAAATCATACATAGATGGAGGCAGAGAAAGAATTATCGAAATAGGGTGGTCTGATGACAACATCTGGGCCACAAATAATATTTGGAAAGAAGATGCAATAATTAATGTCATCAAGTATAGAACAGCTTGGAATCCGGAGAATTCAGAAATAGGCAATTACGGAACAACGGGAATAAAATTGACCAATGAAAAAATAACCATTATAGATCAAAATACTCCAGACATAAAATGGTTAAGTTTGGAACCTGAAGACATGGTAGAGGAGGCATCAGGAAAAATTGTGATGATAGGAGAAGTGATGAATGAGGGGACAGCAGCGGCCCATATTGCAATATCTTGCTATCTCAATAGCACAGGAGAAAGTGCCGAAACAGATAGTTATCCTAATGTCCTAGTTCAGGCAGGAGAGGTTGGAAAAATAATATTTGACTGGAGAAACAGTAAATCAGGGAGTGAAGAGTTGAAATGTGTTATCTTAACTCCTACGCAAATAATAGAAGAGGATTCATTTGGAGGAGGGAATATAACTAGTGAGGCTGTAAACTGGCAAGTAAACGACGAAGTAGAAGGGTTATCTTATGTGATACCAACAATTGTTGGTATTTCATTGGGCATAATAATCATAGGATACACACTTGTCAATAGAGCGAATTTAACGCAAGATTTGGATGACGAAGAAGATTAGATCAATCCTTGAGCAGTCATAGCTTCTGCTACTTTGAGGAAACCAGCAATATTAGCTCCTGCAACATAATTTCCTGGCATACCATATTTGGCCGCAGTTTCAAATGCGTTTTGGTGTATATTAACCATTATTGAATGTAGTTTCTCATCCACTTCTTCACGAGACCAAGACAATCTAAGACTATTCTGAGACATTTCTAATCCGGAAGTGGCTACGCCGCCTGCATTTGATGCTTTTCCAGGGGCGAATAGTATGCCATTTTTATGGAATACTTCTACAGCTTCAGGAGTACAGGGCATATTAGCACCTTCCGCTACTGCAATGACATTATTAGAAACTAACATTTCTGCTTCCTTTGCATTAATTTCATTCTGAGTAGCACATGGTAAAGCGACATCAACATCTACGCCCCAAAGGCCATTAGAAGCAGGTTCAGGTTCTGATTTTGTAAAAACTACTCCTTCAAAGTTTTCTGCATATTCACTAATTCTTCCACGTCTATTATTTTTAAGATCCATTATCCACTTTAACTTCTCCCTATCAATTCCAGAAGGATCATGAATCCATCCTGAAGAGTCGGACATAGTAACTACTTTACCTCCTAAATCAAGAACCTTTTCGGCTGCAAATTGAGCTACATTCCCACTACCACTAATGCTACATTCTGCACCTTCAAATGATTTATTTTGTGTTGCTAGCATCTCTTTCGCGAAATAAACCAAACCATAGCCAGTAGCTTCTGGACGGATAAGTGACCCGCCATATGAAGGACCTTTGCCAGTCAATATTCCTGTGAATTCATTGGCTAATTTTTTATACATTCCAAACAAATATCCAATTTCCCTTCCTCCGACTCCTATGTCTCCTGCTGGAACATCTAGATTATTTCCTATATGCCTCCATAACTCCATCATAAAAGATTGACAGAATCGCATTACTTCGGCATCTGTTTTTCCTTTTGGGTTAAAATCTGAGCCGCCTTTTCCTCCGCCCATTGGCAACCCGGTCAAACTATTCTTGAACACCTGCTCAAATGCAAGGAACTTAAGTATTGATTGATTAACAGAAGAATGGAATCGTAGGCCTCCTTTGTAAGGCCCTATTGCGCTATTCATTTGTATCCTGAAACCCCTATTTACGTGTAGATTTCCTGCATCATCATACCATGGCACTCTGAATTGGATTATTCTCTCTGCCTCGACCATTGCTTTAACAACTGGCAAATATTCTGGATGTTGTTTAATAACTGGAGATAAGCTATCCAGTACTTCTTCTACAGCCTGATGAAATTCAGGCTGATTAGGGTCTCTTGTCATTACATCTTCATATACCAATTTCATTGTATCGTCCATGGGATTCACCAAGGTTTTAACGATTACTTTTCCTGTAACCGAATGGCCCTCCGACTAAACTACTCCTTTTGAATAATGTCCCTTAATTATGGGCAAGGATAGTTAAATCTAGGTTACTAAGAATTAAACAGATATCTTTCAATTAGACCAGAAACTATTTCTTTGTGACTTGGGGTTGTCATCACATAAACAGCAGATTGGCTTACTTGACGGTTACGTAATGCTTCTGCAATGGGGGTGTGTTCCCTTAACCAACGTACCTTTCCATCTTCTCCAATTATTTTTATGTCAACTTGTGACATTCTAGGTTCTGAAAGAAGAAGTTTGACACTGGGTACATCAATAGAGACGTATCCTGGAGATAATCCTGCCCTATGTGCAATATCATCTTCAAAGGCACGTCTTTTAATAGAATCATTAGCCATTTCGACTAATCGATTTACTTGATCTTCAGATAAATCCTGACGTCTTCTGCTAATACATACTTTCATTAATTGCCGATACTTAAAACGACGGATTATATCTCTAGAGTAAGTATTTGCTTTATTTAGTGCCCCCCAAACTTCAGAATCGACAAATCTTTGCATCTCAACTGAATCGGGTAGATCATCCATACTCCTCTCAACAGCACTTGACAACATAACTTCAGTAACCCTAGTAACTCTATGGAAATATACCGAACTATACATCAAACCGCGAGCCATTAACATTCCCTCTAGTGCAGTTAGTCCACCTTCTTTGATTGATATATCTCCTCCTTTTCTAGACATACTCGATATCAGCCTCCTATGATCTATTACTCCGTGTTTAACTCCAGTAAAATGAGAATCGCGTAATAAGTAATCTATCTGATCGCAATCAACTGGACCGTGCACTAGATGCTCAAGAGTGTTGTCGGCATGGGTAAAATCTTCTTGACCTTCGATCCATGAAAGTAGAGATCTTTCAGTTCCTCCTGCATTTGGGCCCCTAATTAGGCTAGCTACTTCTTCTGGATCGAGATCGTTTTTTTCGAGAATATCCGGAATAAAAATCCTTTCTTCTTGAGAGGCAGATTCATCAGCTCTTAGTATGTCATAATCTCCCAAAATTATTCCTTCTGTGATGGACATATGGTCTAAACCTCCTCTCTCATGTAATATATGCTCTAGAGTATGAGAATATGGTCCATGACCAACATCATGCAACATTCCTGCGACTTGTACGGTTAGTTTCTCATGATCGTTTAAGTCCAATTGATTTGCCATCATACCAGCTACATGAGATACCCCCAGAGAATGTTCAAAACGGGTATGATGGGCACCTGGAAAAACTAAATGGGCTAATCCTAATTGTTTTATGTGACTAAGTTTGTTCATTTCAGGAGTTTTTAGTAATTCTTGACAAACGCCATTGAGTTTAAATTGGCCATGAATGGTATCATTGATGATTTTCATAAAGACACTTCCTCATTATTGGCAGGTAGGCACCCCCTTTGAAATAAACTCAAAATAATAATTCTAAGTCATAACTTATTGTTATTTGTAATTCAATTGCATTTCATTTGCATTACATTTATACCTGTTATCCGTTCTGACCTAGTCAATGAAGTCCTCTCGTGTGGCAGGTAACAGTCCGATGGTGTCGCTAAGAATACCCGAAGATTTCCTACTAGAGTTAGACCAAAGAATTGGATTAGAAGGCACTAGGAATAGATCTGACGTTATAAGAGAGGCCATTAAAATGTATATTAAAAATCCTCTATCTCAATTAGGAGATAGAATAGAAGTAAATTTAGGCCCAGATTTATCTGTTAGAATGAAAGACTTCTGTAAGATACATGCGGAATCTCCAGAATCAGTCCTAAAACAAGGAGCGAGGGAATTGATTAGACGTGAAACAATTGAAGGAGATACTGTAGACAAATTACTTTCTTCGCGAATGGAAGAAATACAAATGCGATATGATAGCGAATCGAACGCTCAATAGGTGAGAGAATGGGCGAAGATGGGATGCACACAAAAAATGCGGGGGGGCCTGAAAGCCCCCTCGCCAACACACCCAAATCAAAAAAGGAATTCAGAAGAGGCTTTAGAGGAGTAGTGCATAGAGCTAGACTCTCAAATGCTGTAGGATACAATGCAAAAGAAGCACCTAGATTCCCGAGAGGGATAGAATATACAAATACAAAGGGATTTAGAGGATTGGCAAACAGATCTAAATTTACTGAGAAAAATAGATAGAGAAAAATTCCACACACACCGCCTCGTGACACACACACGAGGCACCACAAATTAATACAGAATGATTAATTTTTCCATAATATAAGGCCAATCTTCTTGGTCGTTCTATTATCAGATGCACTCTATGAGCGGAGAAGATTTGGCATCTGCATGTGAATTTTTTGCTCATGAAGATTTACGAGAGTCACAAAAAGAGATGTTACTAGACTCGATAGATATACTCCAAGAGAATGGTTTTCTAGTTGCTTCAGCACCTACAGGGATTGGAAAAACAGCGGCATCTCTTGCAGCAGCACTGAAAGTAAGGAGTGAATCGCCCAACAGTAAAAAGATATTATTTTTGACAGGGAGGCAATCACAACATAAGATAGTAGTAGATACAATCAAAAAAATTAATGAAAAAATAGGAAATGAATTACAAATTAAACTAGCTGACATGATTGGTCGGGAAAGTATGTGTGAAGAAGTTCAACCAGTAACTGGCGAATGCACTTGTGAATCTGAGATTCAAGAAAATTCCAGACGAGGTAACAGAATGAGATTAGTAAATATGATATTAGAACAACCAATGCATGTTGAGGATGTCATTAAATTGAGTAGACAAGGGAATATTTGTGCATGGGCATCTGCAAGAATTGCTGCCAAAGATGCTGATATCATAGTATGTGATTATAATCATGTTTTTATTGAAAATATAATGAAGTCATCGCTCTCTTCAATGGGAATAGAGTTAGCAAATTCAATTCTAATAGTTGATGAAGCA
>Ga0315315_10003813_pt1 | contig 13888 bp, 9 predicted proteins | sample M140m3416metaG_FD_203699 | JGI IMG/M metagenome (GOLD analysis project Ga0315315, IMG submission 203699) | Ammonia-oxidizing marine archaeal communities from Monterey Bay, California, United States - M1 40m 3416 | ecosystem: Environmental > Aquatic > Marine > Intertidal zone | place: USA...
GGAGCTTTGTTGGGGCATGTTCGGGTAGTGAATGGAGCAAGTACTCGTCAGTCTACTGTAAGCAATGATGCGTTCGAGAACCCCTACTGTTTGCTGGAACTCTAGTGAATCATGCAACTTGATTGCATCGCCGAGGCCTGCAGGTTCGATTTCGGCTGCTGCCGCCGTGGGGAGAATCTTGCCCTGGAGGCCTTATAGAGTAACCCAAACGGCAATTCCGACCGATACTCCTTTTCTGTCAGGTCAGTCAAAGGAAACTCAGGAACCAAGTGACCCGAGGCTTGCCCGGATGCGATTGGAGGCTGTCTTGCTACTCGCAAAAACACCCCTAAGCCTCCGGAAACTATGTCAAATGGCTCACTTGGCGGACGCTACTGAGGCTCGTACACTAATTCGCCAGCTGAACACAACTTTTGAAGACTATGGGCGGGCGATTCGTGTCGAGCAGGTTGCTGGTGGATACCGCCTGATGACTAGGTCGGCACTGTCACCATGGCTCGCTCGATTGGGGCACTTGCCAGCACCCGTACGATTATCGACACCCATGATGGAAACCCTTGCAGTAGTAGCCTATCGTCAGCCTGTATCCCGGGCCGATGTAGAGGCAGTTCGGGGGGTGGGTTGTGGTGAATTGTTGCGTCAAACGATGGAGCGGGACCTCGTTCGAATTGTCGGTCGTAGCGAGGAGTTAGGGCGTCCCTACCTTTACGGAACTACCAAACGTTTTTTACAACTTTTCGGGCTTTCAAATACTGATGCATTGCCAGCAATTCAGTGGCAGGCTTTGCAAGAAGATCCCCAACCCGAAGATTCAAACCCTGATGAATTATCGACATCTAAGAAGGACCTCGTTGTGAGTACCACAGTCGTTCCAACTCTTTCGGAATCCGATCACGCAGTCATTGCCCCATCTGCAACGACCATCGACAAGTCTGATCCCACCTCGACCAACGATGCTGCGCAAGCAGTCATTGAGGATGAGGAGAATGGATACTACGACGATGAAGATGAAGATGCTGACGACACTGACGACGACTGGGATGATCAAAATTGGGACGATGATGAGTCCGACGATGATACAGATACCGACTCCGACGATGACGATGACGAGGACGATGATCTTGAGGGCGATGATGATGACGACCTCGAGGACAACGACCTCGACGGAGATGAATCCGCTGACGATGATCTAGATGACGACGACGACGACGACGATGGCGGATGGGAAGAAGTCGACGATGAAGTGGGGGATGAAGAGTTCGACGACGACGACGAAGAAGAAGAAGAGTGGGAAGAGCAAGAAGATGATGATGAAGACTGGAATGAGTGATCATTTCCAGACACACGTTCGCGTGCAGCGGTCTCTTCACTAACAGAATTCCAGCAAAGCGGCGTGGTCGTTCTCGTTTTGTCTTCGTTGACCTCAGACGCCTTGGAATTAACACCGCCCGCAGCAGGCGTCTGAGTGAGTCACTCGCCTAAGTTGAAAAGATGTCGCAGTGCCTCAAGCAAACCGCGACGGTGACCCTCAGCAGCGTCATCACGCAGCGATGCCAGTGGCGGATGCAACAGCTTGTTGATGAGTCGGTCAAATGACTTTTCGATCTCTTTTTGAGCTGAGGGATCAAGGTCTTCCAAACGCAGTTTGTTGATCAACCGATCCAACTCATCTTTTTTGAGATCTTGCGCCTGCTCACGTAGCCGCTGAATTACAGGACCCGTCGCCTTGTGATTGAACGCCTGCATGAAACGCTGCGTCTCTTCTGAAATCACTTGCTTTGCTTTAGGCCACTCTTTTTGCCGTTCTCGGCGATTCCGATCGCAGGCAGATTGCAAATCATCGATTCCATACAAATAGACGTTCGACAATTCACCTATCGACGGCTCGAAATCTCGCGGGACCGCCAAGTCGAGGATCAGCAATAGCCGATTCTTGCGTTTGGCGTGCAACGGCAGGAAAGTTGCTTCATCCAAAATGGGTTCGGTCGCAGAGGTAGTACCGATCAATAAATCCGCACCCACAATCTGTTCCTGAAGATCATCCCATAACGCGGACTCAGCACTGAATGTATTGGCAAGTGCTACTGCGCGATCGTAACTTCGATTAATGATGCAAATATCGCTGGCACCGGCCTGTTTCAGATAACGCAAGGTTTCTTCGCCCATTTCACCAGCACCGCAAAGGACGACGCGTTTGTTGTGAAGGGTGTCAAAAACCTCAGTTGCAACTTCGCCCACTGCAACGCTGGGTACACTGACCCGCCGCCGATGAATGGATGTTTCCTGTTGCACTCGCTTCGCGGCCCGATTAGCAGCCTGAAAAACTGAGTGTGTGAGAGGCCCGGCTGATCCAGAATTACAAGCGACGTCGTAAGCTTGTTTGACTTGAGAAAGGATTTGCGCCTCTCCCACGACCATGCTATCGAGACTCGAAGCGACTGTAAAAAGATGTTCGACCGCATCGGATCCAGATCGATAAATCATCTGGTCTACAACTTCATCAGCATTCAACTGATGTTGATCTGCCAGGAACGAAGCGACGTCATCCCGATCAAGTTCGCTGTTGTTCCCCGCGGTCGCGTAAAGTTCAACGCGATTGCACGTACTGATCAATACGATTTCGGATGAAGGAAACCGTTGACGAAAAGCATTCAGCGCCTGACCAACCTGATCACTGGTGAAAGATATCTTCTCTCGGAACTCAACAGCGGCATCATGATGACTACAACCAATCATCTGTAACTTCATCGAATGCCCTCCGTCGAATCGAGCCATTCAATCTGCGCCGACGGTGATCGTCCAATTTCGTCAATCGATGACGCGTCTTTTTCTGATTGCCCATGCGAAGTGGTGAGGACCCCAATCATGGCCAGGACAAGAAAGCCACCGCTCGCCAGCGTGAGATAAATCGCTTTTCGGCCTCGACTGGCAGGAGCATAAAAGTATTCAACACAGGTTGCGCCCAGCAGCCAGACAAGCAACAGCGTGCTGAGAAGGACTCCTCGGTCTGTCCAGCCGACGCTCCCCCAGCGATTCAGATTCATCACGACACCAGCGATCAGACCAATGCCAACAGCAATCGTGCTTCCAACGAGGCATCGCCGATTCAACCTGCCCAAAGACTCTAGTGTCGGCAAGCGGAATGAAGATCCAGCTCGCTTCAATTTCAATCTTCGAGACTGCACCAAGTACATGATCCCTGCCAGAAATCCGATGAGGACAGCAATCGAACCTGCCATCATCGCGATTGCATGAACTGATCGCCATACTTCGACCGCTTCGGTGCGACTGAATGGAGGGCGGTCACGCAATACGATCGCCAATCCCAACAAGCCCATGACAGCAGGCAGGAAGAAGAAGCTGATGATCGTATCTGGGCGTCGTAGGTAAAGTACGAAGAATGCAATCGCTAGTCCCAGTGCTAATAACAGCGACCAATCCGACCAAGTCGCCAATAAGCCCACTTCTGGGCCTGCTCCTTCAGCACCTTCCAACGCGGTCGCCCGTATTAGGAGGTAGCAGACATGAGTGAATAAACCCACGGACATCATGCCAATTACAAACAGGCCTCGGCCGGGAATTCGACCGAACAGGCGCAGCAACTCCAGAACCAGTACAACGAAGTAGCTGGCAAAGACGCAGGTGATCGAGATCTCGCTAAGAAAGGCGAGCATGGGATGAGCGGTGGGCTGGAGGAAGAATCAACTTATTGTAGCCAACCATCAATCGTACACGTTCTGCAATCATTGTCAGCGTGCGGGGTCACCTTTCATGCCACTTTGGTGCCGTATTGTTGCCTTACCAACCCGCAAAATTCCATTCTTGAATACGAACCTCACCATGTTTGCCGATTTGAACACGAATCGCACCGACAATCGCTGTGACATGGACACCCGAGCCATGCGCGGAAAGCATTTCATGTACTTCGGGTTTGCTGGCCCGTTCGCTACCGCTGACTATGGTTTCTTGAGGGCGTGCCCACTCCAGAACAGAGGCTGCATCCATTCTGAGACTGCCATGGTGTGGGGCCATCAAAATGCCACCGGCATTCGGGCGTGGCAGATTGACGAGCATGGCGGTACCGGGAGGCTCAAGATCGCCGGGAAGAATCATGCTGCGGCCACGCCAACACAGGTGCAACACAAGACTGTTGGCATTATCGCTGCCAGGTAAACGGGTGAAGGGTGGATGTAACACTTGAAATGTTTGCGAAAAACGGTCATCCGAACCCCCCGATGCTTCGGGTTCACCCCAACTGGTGTTGTAGTGAGCTTCCCGGACATCAATCTGGTAACGCTTGATCGACTCTTGGATCGGGATCAATGCTGATTCCCGCTCGTTAAGCATCCCCGGCGGCGTTATCACACACTTCACTTGGAATCGTTTCACGAGTCCGGGAAGCGCATTGAAGTGATCAGAGTCAGCATGGGAAAGAATGATTCCATCGAGTTGAGTGATGCCCAAAGACCAGAGTGCACTGTCGATTCCGGCACTACTGTACGATTCATTTCCGAGACGACCACAGTCGTACATCCAGACTTCGTTTGTTGGTAGCCGCAAAATAACGCACGTCCCGTGGCCAACATCCAGAAAAATTGCGTCCAAGGTGTCTTCAGGCGGCCTCCGCCCACCAATGGCCAATCCATAGGCAACGATTAGCCAGACTCCAACCCAGATACATCGGCTACAGCGAAGCCATCTGCCATGACATGGAACGAAAAAAGTTACTGTCAAAAAGATGTAAAAGATGATAACCCAATAAATCGGTGGTGCAGGCAACCAGGCGTGCCCGAATGGTACGTCCGCGGCCACCGACATTACCCACTGCATCCATTGGAGTGTTCGACTGCAAACCCAACCAGGGACAATCGCAAGAGAGTCATGAAACATACCCGTTGCGATGACTAATACACCCGACCCCAAAGCCACCATTAGACATGGTGCCAACAACAGATTCACTAGCACACTAATCGGTGAGACAACGTGAAATTGATGCCAGACTAATGGCATGCAGATGCTCGTGACACAGCAACTGAACCACAACAGTTGCCCAATTTTTCTGGCCAACTGTTCTGTAAATACCAGCAAGCGGCTCCTGCCTGTATCGATCAACTCATCCAAGAGTTTATTTTGATTGTCATTTGCAGTATACGCAGGATCAAGAGCGACTTTGTGCGCACACATGACCAGCGTTGTTACGGCCAGAAACGAGAGTTGAACACCGACGTTCAATACATTACCAGGGTTGATAAGAATCAAAATCAATGCGGCTACTGACAAAGTATTGATCGGTTGATTCATGCGTCGAAGCCAAACGGATACTAATAAGACTCCGACGAGAACTGCAGCGCGTATGACAGGTGGTCGGGCTCCGGTAAGAAATGTGTAAAATAGACAAAACAGAAGAATGCAGATGATCTTCGTTCTCAGAGGCAACCGTAACAGCATCGCAAGAAAGTTTGCCAAAATGACCAGGATTGCTAAGTGCATGCCACTGACAGACAAAAGATGGGCTGTGCCAGTTACCAGCAGTAAATCACTTGTGGCATGGTCGATGTAGTCACGTTGTCCCAGCACCATTGCTACTGCAAGCGGACCGGCTGATGCGGAAGTGTGCTGCAGTAATTTATTACGTCCCATGACAGCGAATTTGGCTAGCCAGTGATGAAACACTCTCTGCTTGCCTGTTGTTTCTGGCAAGATGATCATTTGGGTGGGATCAGCGACTTTGAAACGTGCCTGCAAATCACGATATCGGTAACCGGGCCGAAGGTCGCGTTGTCCGGGATTGCTAGGTGGACGGAACTGACAGAGGTTGCCGTAGGCCTCGATCAAGTCTCCTGGTAATAGATCCTGATACCGGCCTTCGATGATGACCAGCACTCGACCATCAGAACGCTTGAACTCCTGGCCCACTCTCAGGTCGGTGATTTGAACCTCGATTTGGGTTTGCCAAGGTGAGCGATGGTGCTCGGCAGCGTTGTATCCCGCTCGTCGATTACGCAGCGTCGGTGGGCGATCGACAATTCCGTGGATGATGGTGGGCTGCTCGGTCGAACACAAATATTGCAGGATGGTGCGGTTGTAATGCAGATTGCTTTGGCTGTTATGCAAGTAGCCACCAAATGGCACGAAGACCAGTACTGCGACTATCCGACGGATAGGCGGGCTCGCTCGGATGAGCAGCATCAGGCAGATCGAAACTGTAATTAACCAACTGTAAACGGTGACGGTGCGAATCGCGGTCGAATGAACCGGCGAGGCGTAGGAGTCCAGCAGCACTCCGGCAATCGTAGCCAACGCGATCAACAGCATCGGTTGTTGGTTGACCTTGGATCGCGGTGACCAAGGCGAGTCGGTGACTACCCGTGAATAGAAATTTTGTGCCCCAAACAACGCGTTCATCTCTCCCCAACTCGGTTATCTTGTGGGGCATGCGGTGATGATCATCGCATCCAAGATTTCGAGCTTTTTATGACAAGGATCTTCCGAGTGAATTTACACCGTTTCCGTTGCTTGGTGTCACTTTTCGTTGTTTTCAACCTAACTTCTGGAGCTTTACTAGCCCAGGAGAATTCCAAAGATGCCAGCGCTAGCAAAATGAAGTATCCAGAAACGAAGGCGGTCGACGTGATCGATGATTATCACGGTAGGAAGGTGACAGATCCGTATCGTTGGTTGGAAGACACCGAAAGTGAACAGACAGCGGAGTGGATTGCAGCAGAAAATAAAATCACTCAACGGTATTTGCAATCAATTCCCGCGCGAAAAACAATGCAACAACGACTCAAAAAGTTGTGGAATTATGAGCGATTTGGGATGCCCAGCCATCGCGGCGAAACTTACTTTTACACTCACAATGATGGGCTCCAAAACCAAAGCGTGTACTACAAAGCCGCCTCTCTGGAAGCTCCACGTCAGGTTCTGTTGAATCCTAACACGTTGAGCGAGGATGGCACGGTTGCTTTAGCGGGTGCAGTAGCGAGCAAAGACGGGAAATTGCTTGCTTATGGATTGGCTGATGGTGGCAGTGATTGGCGCACTTGGAAGGTTCGTGATGTCGCGTCTGGGAAAGACCTCGAAGACTTGGTTCAGTGGGTCAAGTTCAGTAGCATCGCCTGGATGCCCGATGGGAGTGGTTTCTTTTACGGGCGATATGCAGAACCACAGGAAGGGCAGGAACTAACAGGGACGAACGAAAACCAGCGTATGTATTTTCACAGGATCGGAGACCCACAAAGCAAAGATCAGCTGATTTTAGAGCGACCTGATCATCCGAAATGGGGGTTTTCGCCTGCTGTGACCGACGATGGCCGATATCTGATCATTCAGAATTGGAAAGGCAGCGAACCAAAGTCACAGATCTTCATCAAGGATTTACAGCAGTCGGATTCTGACGTGGAACCGTTGATCACGGGCTTTGATGCCGAATATGAGTGGATCGCATCCGATGGGGACAAATTATTTTTCATGACCGATCATGAAGCACCTAAACGGCGATTGATCTCGGTATCAGCGAAACAATCCCAGCGGAGTGCGTGGCGGGAAATAATTCCCCAAACAGACGATGTTCTAGAGGGAGCGAATTTATTTGGGTCTGTGTTTTATGCCAGCTGGCTGAAGGATGCCCGTGGCAAGGTGACCCGGCATGATATGGAAGGTGTGCTGCTCAGTGAAATTGAATTGCCCGGTGTTGGTACGGTCAGTGGATTTGGAGGCAAGCGTGATGCGAAAGAAACCTTCTTTTCCTTCACTAACTACGTCACCCCCGCATCGATCTACCGTGTGAGTTTGCCAGATGGAAAAATCACTTTATGGCGGCGGCCTGAAGTTGATTTTAATGTGGACGAGTTTGTGACTGAGCAACTCTTTTGCAAAAGCAAGGATGGGACGACGGTACCAATCATTGTGACTCGCCGAAAAGATTCAAAACTAGATGGGTCCAATCGCACTTTGTTGTATGGATATGGTGGGTTTAATATCTCCATTACACCATCGTTTTCGCCGGCCACTGTCGGCTGGGTTGAAAGTGGAGGCATTTATGCCGTCGCCAATCTACGTGGTGGTGGCGAGTATGGTCGCCAATGGCACGAAGATGGAATGCGACTCAAGAAGCAGAATGTATTCAATGATTGCATCGCTTCAGCCGAACACCTTGTCAAGCAAGGCTATACCCAACCAAGTCGATTGGCATTGCAAGGTCGCAGTAATGGTGGGTTGTTGGTTGGGGCGGTAATGACTCAACGACCCGATTTGTTTGGTGCATGTCTGCCCGCTGTCGGGGTCATGGACATGTTGCGATATCACAAGTTTACTATCGGTTGGGCATGGGCCACGGAATACGGAAGCAGTGATGAAGAAGATCAGATCGACAACCTGCTTTCCTATTCACCACTCCATAATTTGAAAAGTGGCACGTGTTACCCGGCCACGCTGGTAACAACAGCCGAACGGGATGATCGAGTCGTTCCGGGACACAGTTTCAAATTTGCAGCTGCACTGCAGGCAGCGCAAGGGTGTGATCGACCCACCTTAATCAGAATCGAAACCCGAGCTGGTCATGGAGCGGGGACACCCATCAGCAAACGAATTGATGAGTATGCCGATCTGTGGGCTTTTCTGATTGCGAATCTGAACTAGTTATCGGCCTCGGTGACAGCGGGTCAGCTTGACGGCTGTTCAAGAGTCTCCATGCTGAGAGCGAAACAGCTGTTTTGCTCTCAGCAAAGTAAAGGGCGATGATCAATCGCTCGTGTTGTCTATTTTTGAATCGGGAAGCTGTTCCGGCTTACTTCCCTTTGCCTTTTATTTGTTTTTTGCCACCCTCAGTTGGGCCTTCCATAACATGCTGCTGCAAGAACCTGCTCAGTCGCCTTACGATTTGCGATTCAACCTGTTTGATATTCCAATTCGTGTGTCGTGGACGTTCTGGATCGCTGCATTCGTTTTTGGATACAGTCTGTCGCGGAGTCTAGATTCCTTTCTGGGTGCCAACAGCATCGGATTGCTGCAAACCTTGCTGGTCTGGTCAGCTTGTTTGTTTGTGTCCATCGTCATCCATGAGTTGGGTCACTCGCTCGCATTTCGTCGTTATGGAATCGAATCGTCGATTGTTCTTTATCACTTCGGTGGAATGGCGATTCCAGGAAGGTCGCGGACAACAGACCACTCGTTTGGTGGGCTGACTCCCCAACAGAACATCTGGATTTCACTTGCGGGTCCCCTAGCACAGCTTGGATCTGGTGTGTTGGTTGTGATTGCCATGAAATTGGCCGGCTACCAACTGTTTGTGTTCAATATCATGCCCCAGTTTCTCAACTTTGTCCCAGCTCTCGTCGAAGGCAAAGCAATCGACAGCCCAGGACTCTTTGTGCTTGTCACTTCGTACATCTTCCCAAGCATTTTATGGGCTTTGTTGAACCTGTTACCTGTGATGCCCTTGGATGGCGGTCAAGTGATGAGATCGGTTGTGCAATTGAGTGGCGGTAACATCGTTCAAGCGCTTTGGGTGAGTGTAATTGTTGCAGGTGTGGTTGGTTTTTATGGCTTCACAAATGGTCAAACGTATTTAGGGATACTTTTTTTGATGCTTGGTTGGACAAATTTTCAAGCGATTCAACAAAGCAATCGAATGGGTTATTGAGTTGTGTTTGAAGTGCGCGTTGTTCGCTTTTCTTTCGTTACTAACGTCTGTTTTGCACGTTCGTGTACGCACTAAAGCGCACAATTAAAAGGAAAGAGAGCATTCACGTAACAATTTTTTTTTGGCACGCAACCACTTTTTTTAAAAAAACATGTTGCGGAATTTGTAGAAGCGCGTAAAGTTACGCCCAGTTTTAAACGGTTGGAAGGATGAGCCGGAACGATGTTGGACATCAAGGCTCAGAGATTCAACCACACATGACGGTTGGTGAGCCGTGGCCGGTGACTTCTAAAGCTTTGCTTTAAAAGTCTCGAGGACTCGCCAACGTTTCCTTTCTCAGCGGAGGAAGAACGTGGCCAAGAAGAAAGCAAAGAAGAAAGCAGCGACTAAGAAGAAGGCGACTAAAAAGAAGGCTGCAAAGTCGACTAAGAAGAAAGTTGCCAAGAAGAAAGTTGCAAAGAAGAAGGCAACTAAGAAAAAAGCTGCTAAGAAAGCAACTAAGAAGAAAGCTACTAAGAAAAAAGCTACTAAGAAAAAAGCGACTAAGAAAAAAGCCGCTAAGAAAAAAGCAACCAAGAAGAAGGCTACTAAAAAGCGTTCTACAAAGAAAAAAGCCGCTAAAAAGCGTCGCTAGGTTGCATTACAGTTCAGTTTCGACTGAATCGTTACAAACAAAAAAAGCTGTGTCAGAGCTCTGCTCCGATGCGGCTTTTTTCATGCGCACAGCCAAAAACCCCTGTATCCCACGCCAATGCAATACGTATCCCACGCCAATGCAATACGTAGCCAGGGCCCCAATCCATTGCAGATGAGCCAAGTCCCTAATCCATTGCAGATGAGACTGTTGCTTGGGACCCATCGGCAGGGCAATCGAAATAACCGACGAAAACCAGGGTTGAGTCGGTGAGCGTGATTCCTGCCAAACCAGCGATAGACACGTTTGCAACACGCGCGGAACTTCAACTCACTTGAGTTATCTGAGCCACTAATAGCTAGCAATCTATGTGAACCCAGAACCCTAGACGCAGAGAATCACTGCGAATCCATAGGGGTTCGTAATAGCAACACGGCGTGTCTCAGCCAGACGTTCATCGCTGGATCGCTTTTTTTAGTCTACCGTTTGCTAGCAATTAGAGGAGGTTCTCATGGTAAGACGGGGACTCGCTTATCGATGTTAACCATTTAGAAAGTCAAACGCGTGATGGAAACATCGTCTTGAGGTGATCAGAGGGTGGGTAGGCTCACTTTGGTTGGCTGATTGGCGGCTCGCATGGCTAATTCACGTACCACTGCTTTGCAAATTGCATCAAAGGGTGCCCGCGATGCTTCATTTGACTGAATCACCTCCGCCAGTTTGCCTTCATCACCGGCGGTTCGGAGCGTGATGTCGATCGGCAGCCCGCCGAGAAAAGGAACATTGAGTTCCTCGGCTTTCTGTCGCGCTCCACCTTTGCCAAAAATATCAAACGTCTTTCCACAATCGGGGCATTGAAAGCCGCTCATATTTTCTACCATTCCAAGGATTGGAATTTCAACTTTACGGAACATGCTGACAGCCTTGATTGCATCAAGCAGGGCGACTTCCTGTGGAGTGCACACGATGACGGCACCTGCCAGCGGAAGTGCTTGTGACAGGGTCAGTGCAACGTCACCGGTGCCTGGTGGCATATCAATGATTAGGTAGTCGAGGTCACCCCAATCGGTATCACCAAGAAATTGGTTGATGGATCCATGCAGCATCGGACCCCTCCAAATGACGGCCTGATCGGGTTCGACAAGGAATCCCATCGACATGACCGGAAGATCACCATCGAGTTTGATTGGATCAATTCGTTTTTGTGCTGTGATCGCAGGGCGACCGCTCAACCCGAGCAATTGAGGGATACTCGGGCCATAAACATCAGCATCCATCAAGCCCACTTTGGCTCCGTATCGCCGCAACGTGAGTGCCAGAGAGGCGGCGACTGTGCTTTTCCCAACACCTCCTTTGCCGCTGCCCACTGCGATGACGCTTTTCGCCTTTAACGCGATTTGACCTACCCGAGCGGGTGGTCGTGGATGGTCGACGTAGTTGATCGTAACTTTACTTCCTGGTGCTGCCGCGACGATTTTCGATTCCAAAGCGTCGGACAGTTCATCAGCCATTGGTGCACTGTGGCTTGTCAATCCTATCGTGAGGATGGCGCTGTCTTGATCGACAACGACATCCTTGATTTGACCCATGGAATCCAAACCACGCCCTGTTTCGGGGTCAGGGTGATCGGAAATAGCCTTCCGGACGGTGTCGGGGGACAAGTTGCTCATGATCGGTCTCGTAACGCTATGGGAGGACTTCGATTTTTGGGATTCAGCCAAGGCCGCGACGTTGCAGTAAGTCGTATTTACCGAAAAAAACGCTCTGTTGGCCGAAAACGGACCGAGGGAGGTTTTGATTCATTGAACACGATTATGGCGAACGTGGTATCGCACCGGACACTTCATTGCGAATTATTGGTCGCCTGACCAGACGACCACATACCCCTAGTCTATGAACTGGGTCCACCTTGCGAAGTGGAGGTGAATCATGCGGGTCAAACGAGGCAACTCTTCGGGGTGCTGGACCATTGCAGCGACTGGAAAAGGGGCCAGACACGCCTTTTCACGATGTGTCAAATGATGGCAGGCGATGATTTGCAGTGCCTTTGGGTTGATTGCAGAGGATCGAGCGAGTGAATCGCAATGAGCAGCCAGCGAATTCCGGCGGACTTCCCAAAGAACAATTGAGGGTTCGGAAAAGGTGAGGTTTGCGAGAATTTCATCTCGACTTGCTGATTCGACTTTCGCCACGAGCTCTTCAGGAACCATGTCCGGTCCAAATCGGCGCACCGCGGTGAGCCATCGGCTACCCGTTTCACAGATAAGCCATGCTCGAATGACGCCCGGATCAACCAAAGACCAATTCATTCAACGAGCTTCCTTGGATGACGATGTACCGGGGGAATGATCATCAAGGCGTCGAATCAATCGTGCTCTGCTGATACCGAGTCGCCGTGCGGCTTCTGCACGGTTGCCGTCGGCAGATTCGAGAGTTTCGTTGATGAGTCGCAGTTCATACCGCTGTATTGCATCATCGAGGGAGATTTTTGACTGCTTGGCACGCTTTGAGACGGAACCGGGCTGGTAAGAACGAATCGCCAGAGGCAGATGCTCGCACGCAATCACGCTGCCCGTAGCGGTTCGGGTTGAATGTCGAATGGCATCTTCCAGTTCCTTGTAGTTGTGCGGCCATGGGTAAATCACCAGTGCATCGAGCGCGGCTCGATTGATTCGTTCAGCGGGACCCTCCCCAGCAGCGTGTCGGGTGTCGAGCATTGCTGTGGCAATGAGTGGTATGTCTTCGACTCGCAGTGCGAGTGGCGGGTTGACGATGGTCAGCGAGCTGATGACGTCAATCAGCTGTGAGCACAGTCCACTGGCGCGGTCATTTTCAAACGACAGACTATCGCTGATCACGTCATCGGTGGGTGCGTTCAGTTCAATCAGCTGGGCTCCACAACTCGCCAGCAGCCTCAGACGGCCTGAGAATGTGTCCAGAAGACTCGCTAACCGCTGTTGCGCTTCGAATGGCATTTCGTCTAAGCCACGCACCAGAGCCGTGACACGGGCGTCCTTGTTCTCAGCGAGTTGATGACGCGCGGGCATTAACGTTGCATCGAGCAGGTCCGAGTCCATCAGTGGTCCGTCAACGTTGATCAGGTTTTCGCCTGGTGCTGACAGCTCGTGGATACGCATCAAGATGGACTCACCACCGGAACCTGGTGGTCCAAATAAGCCGACATCTGTTCTGGTGGAGGCTGCAACATGAATACGGCGCCTCAGACGGACAGCTTGCGTCGAAGTGCCAGCAGCGATATTGATCGCGGTTGCGGCGTGGTGTCGTCGCCACGAATCGAGCTGTTGCCTTATTGCAACAGCATCTTTCAGTTCGGGATCGGGTAGGCGATCATCGAAATCACCCGCAATCGCCAAGATGAGAGCCGTATTGCCATTCCCCACCTTTAGAAACCGCACCTCCCGGGCCTCGGGACGATGACGCTCCAAGGCTGGCGGGGTGATTTTTAGAGATGCAGTTCCACGGCGCATCAACTCGGCTGGTGGGGCCAGAGCGGCCGCGATCAGATCAAGTTTCTCATCTGAGATCGCCGCACCAGCGACCGAACGTCGGTCCAACAGAAGCGCACTGTCAAATCCGAGCCATTGGCTGCA
>Ga0315315_10003814_pt1 | contig 13888 bp, 13 predicted proteins | sample M140m3416metaG_FD_203699 | JGI IMG/M metagenome (GOLD analysis project Ga0315315, IMG submission 203699) | Ammonia-oxidizing marine archaeal communities from Monterey Bay, California, United States - M1 40m 3416 | ecosystem: Environmental > Aquatic > Marine > Intertidal zone | place: USA...
GCTGTTTCCTACGATAACAGGGGGGCAAACGGACCCCACCCGTTTAGCAGCAGCACTTGCTGCTCTTTGCCTTGGTGTTTGGTACAAATCTGCCATGGCTGCGATCCTCGGTGGCTTTGGCGTACTATATACGTTGCAGTATTTAATTGCGGGCTAAAGCGGTAACGCAGTCGTCTTAAACACTGTCCGCAAAGCGAAGCTGGATTGCAATTGTGCAACCCCCGGTAAAGTTGCCAGATATTTACGGTGTATCCGCGCAAAATCATCAGTATCAGCCGCCGCTACTTTCAGTAGATAATCTGCCGTTCCAGCCATTAAGTGACACTCCAAAACATCAGGAATACGCGATACTTCTCTTTCAAACGCTGCAAGCGTTTCATCCGCTTGTCCACTTAACGAAATTTCTACAAAAACAGTGGTGCGCCGATCCACCGCGCGCGCATCCAAAAGAGCTACATAATCACAAATGATACCGTCAGATTCCAGCCGTTGCACACGCCGATGGCAAGCAGAAGCAGAGAGGTTAATCTTTTCTGCTAAGTCCGCGTTAGACATACGGCCATTCTTTTGTAAGGTGTTTAAGATTCCGCGATCTATTTCGTCAATTTTCAATATTTGTACGACCCCATATAATTAATATAGAACTGTTCGAATACTATTCGGATAATTAAATAAATTTCACACCAATTTGAAATCTACCATCTCATAAATGGATTGGGCAAAATAAAAGCAGTTAATTAAGTGCAGGTTCTAAAAGTTCTCTAGTTAAGTTAGCTATCGCAAGGGCAGAGGTTAGGCCAGGACTTTCCATTCCAAACATTTGCACCAAACCTTGAATTCCGTGATCTGACGGCCCTAAAAAAACAAAGTCTGATTGCCTGTGTGGATCCCGTGAAACACGGGGGCGGATCCCGCACCCATCAAGCTGCATCTCACCGCACCGCAAGTCTGGCCACCACCGCCGTACGCTGTGTTCAAAATCATTCGCTTGGTCAGCATCCATTGAATAGTCCACGCGTGGCGGGTCCATATATTGCAAATTAGGTCCGAATCGAAACCCACCACCCAAATCGCAAGTATAATGTACACCAAGGGACTCATCGTCTGGCACAGGATAAATCAAACGCTCAAACGGCGCAGGGCCGGTCATGCTAAACCAACTGCCTTTGGCAAAGTGCTGCTCTGGTATTTTGATGAATGGGAAACCTTCGATGCTGCGGGCCACATTCCAAGCGCCTAATCCCGCCGCATTGATAAAATTTTTGCATTTTAACACCGTTCCATGGGCATCTCCGCAACTTAACTCAAAGCCACTGTCCAACAAAACTACCCGTTCCAATGGCGAACCAAGCGCAACAAAAACGCCTTCCGCTTCCGCTTCTCCAAGTAATGATGAAATGAAGGCAGGAGCATCTATGATCCCCGTACTCGGTGAAAGGACCGCACCTTTACAAGCCAACGCAGGTTCCAACGCAATCGCCTCAGCGGCACTGATCTGAGTCAAATCATTCACACCATTTGCTTTTGCATTCTTGATCAACAACGGAATCTTTCTTAAGTGATTTTCTTCAATTGCCACAATTAGCTTTTGTGTATTTTCAAAAGGCACATGCCGATCCACGCAGTAATCATAAAGCATCTTTTTGCCTTTTACACAAAGTTTGGCACGCCAAGATCCCGGTTCATAATATATCCCAGCGTGAATAACCTGCGAATTACGTGATGATGTGTGCTGCGCTATCCGCTGCTCAGCTTCTAAGATCAGAACTTCATGTCCCTGCCGCGCAAGTTTCCGCGCTACCGCAATTCCGATAACCCCCGCACCAACTACAACTGTTTGAACTTCATTCATTGAGATTACTAATGATCATTTCGGCAACCTTTTCCGCAATCATAATCGTTGGTGCATTTGTGTTCCCACCGATAAGACGTGGCATCACCGAAGCATCCACAACACGCAATCCTTCGATACCTCGAACACGGCAGTGCAAATCCACCACCGCCATATCATCCACACCCATTTTACACGTTCCAACAGGGTGGTAAATCGTATCGGCCCGTGCCCGAATATCTGCCTCTAACCCAGAATTACCACCGCCATAATTGTAGAGCCTTTTGCCACGCCAAGGGGTCAAAGCCTCTGCTTCCATGATTTTCTCTACTATCCGTGCACCTGCTTTCAACGTTTGCAAATCAGCAGGATCACTCAAATATTGTGGATCTATCAAGGGCATCGATTTCGGTTTGCTGTCTTTCAAGCCCACACGCCCAACGCTCTTGGGACGCAGCACACAAACGTGGCAGCTGTAGCCATCCTTTAAATGAATTTTTCGCAGGTGATCATCCACAATCGCACAGACAAAGTGTAGCTGTACATCAGGACGGTCCAAGCTAGGATCTGTTCGCAAAAAACCCGCTCCTTCGGCAAACGGAGTCGCAAACAAGCCTGTCCCGTCCCTACGCCACTGCAATCCTGCCTTTATCAACCGCATAAGACCTGCCGGGTTGAGGCCAACCACATCAGGTTTTTTGGAATGATAGCTGACGGTGTAATCTAGGTGGTCTTGCAAATTTTGTCCGACACCATACAGATCCCGCACTACGTCAATGCCATGACTTTGAAGCTCATCCGCTGAACCAATTCCTGACAGCATCAGTAGGTGCGGCGATCCAAAAGCGCCACTGCAGGAAATAACTTCTCGCTTAGCGCGCACTACTTGCACGCCAGTTTTGTCATATTCCACACCAATCGCACGGCAATCATTCATCAAAATCCTGCGGGCCCGAGCTTTGGTCACTACTGTCAAATTGGGTCGGTCTAAAACAGGAAATAGATAGGCCGCGGCCGCCGAGCACCGCTCACCTCTGTGGGGGCCATCATAAAATTGTGTCACCTGATACGGACCAACACCCTCTTGTCGCAAACCGTTAAAATCATCATTACGCCGAATTTGCAGTTCCTCTGCTGCCTGAAAAAATGCATCCGTGATCCTACGCGGTACCGATTGATCACCAACCTGCAAGGGACCCTCACTGCCATGCAAATCAGACGCACCCCAAATGTTATTCTCAGACTTTAAGAAATATGGTAACACATCATCCCATGCCCAACCATCACACCCCAGTTCAGCCCATTCGTCATAGTCCTTTCGATGTCCCCTCACATACAGCATGGCATTGATAGCGCTTGATCCACCCAGCGTTTTACCACGGGGCTGAAACCCAATTCGATCATTCAATTCCCGCTGTGGTTCAGTTTTTAACGCCCAATTGTTGATAGGCGGACGACCTGAAATCATGGCAGCCATCATCGCAGGTGCGCGAATAATAAAGTCGTTGCCACGACCGCCAGACTCCAACAAGCACACAGAAACTAAGGGGTCGGCGCTCAGCCGATTTGCCATGACGCATCCCGCCGATCCACCACCCACAATTACGTAATCAAATTCCATAGCAACCTACTTTTGAATCCAACTTTTTGCGCTCGATCCGCAGGGTCAACGAAAAAATGGACCGCAATAGAATTGGCCTCTAAAATTCTAAAGGATCAGCAATTAGCTGCGTAGCGTTCCACCTGTCGCCTTACTGACTTTCTCAATAATTTTATCAGCCACGGCTTCGATGTCTTTGTCTGTCAATGTCGCATCTTTGGGTTGCAAACGCACGGTGATTGCAACGGATTTCTTCCCTAAACCCATCTGTGCCTCAGCTTTTTCGCCGGTGAATTGATCAAACACAGAGGCATCTGTGATCAACACTTTGTCAGCGCCTTTGGCCGCATTGATCAATGTCAGCGCCTCAATCTCATTGTCCACCACGAAAGCAAAATCACGATTAACGGCTTGCAAATCTAAAATCTGCAACGCAGGTCTTGTCGATATAGACTTTTTTGGGGTCGGTGGCTTCGCCAGATGCACTACAAAGGCTACTGCCGGCCCTTTTACTCCCATCGTCTTAAGTACTTTGGGGTGAATTTCGCCAAAGCCAGCAAGCACATTCTTTGGTCCTAGAGACAGTTTCCCAGACCGCCTAGGATGCCACCAGGAATTTACACCACGAAGCACCATCAGCTTTTCTGGTGCACCAATTGATGACAAAACCGCCTCTGCATCTGCTTTTGCATCATAGGTGTCCAAAGCTCGCCGCGCACCATGTGGATCACGAGGACCCGTGTGACCCACAAGTAACCCGGTGGCCAAAATTTCTTGCTCCTCAGGCTCTCCACCGTGGAACACCGGTCCAACTTCAAAGAGAGCCAAATCCGCGTAGCCCCGTGCTTGGTTTCGTGCAGCGGCTGCCAACAGACCAGGTAACAAAGACGGGCGCATATGGCTCATCTCACTTGAAATTGGGTTTCCCAACATCACAGCATCGGACCCACCACCAAAGAGCTCAGCTGAGGCTTTTTCAATAAACGAGTAAGTCACACACTCGCTGTATCCAAGAGCCGCAATCGTGCGTCGCGCCATAGTTTCACGCTTTTGCATAAGAGTCAGTATCGGTTTCGCCACGCCAACAGAGACACGTGGTAAAGGCACACCTTCCAACTTGGTGAGCGACGCGATCCGCGCTACCTCTTCCACCAGATCAGCAGAACCACGCACGTCTGGACGCCATGTTGGTGGCGTTACTTTATCACCCTCAATGACAAATCCTAGTGCCTCCAAGGTCGCCACTTGCGTCGCTGCCGGAATACTCATCCCTACAAGCGACTGCACACGATCCGTATCCAATGGATATTGCCGCGACACATTAGGAATTTTACCATCAACCACAATCTCAGACGCCTCACCACCACAATATTCTTGGATCATCGCCGTGGCTTGATCCAAGCCATTTGGTGTGAATGCGGGGTCCACACCGCGTTCAAATCTATACCGTGCGTCTGAGTTGATTTTCAAAATTCGCCCTGTCTGTGCTACTCGGTTCGGGGTCCAATAGGCACTTTCCACAAACACATTCACCGTGTCTTCAGTACAGCCCGTTTCCAAACCACCCATAACACCCGCCAAGCTTTCAACAGAATTATCATCTGAAATCGCAAGCATACCCGCTTTCAATGTGTATTCTTTGTCATCCAGCGCAACGAGTTTCTCACCGCCCCTAGCGCGATGTACTCGCAAGTTACCATTCACTTTATCTGCATCAAAAACGTGCAGTGGACGATTCTGATCATACGTATAGTAATTCGTTACATCGACCAGCATCGAAATCGGGCGCAAACCAATCGCACGCAACGCCGCTTGCATCCAAGCCGGTGATGGCCCATTTTTTACACCTTTAATCACACGTCCGTAAAACACAGGACAATCTTCCAGGGCATCCGCCTCAATGGACACGTTGATACTAGCTGGGCCTTTGGTTTCAATCTTTGGCGTTGGGCAAGGCAACAAAGCCCCAAGCCCCCGGGCTGCTAAATCCCGCGCGATGCCCCGCACACCCAACGCATCAGGGCGGTTCGGAGTAATTGCAATGTCGATAATCGGATCAATCTTTTCCGGCGTGTTCACCGCCAACCAATCGACAAATTTCGAACCAACCGCTGGTGTACCAGAAAGCTCAATAATCCCATCATGCTCGTCCGACAGCTCCAACTCTTTCTCAGATGCCATCATGCCAAAACTTTCAATTCCCCGAATTTTGCCAACACCTATGGTGGTATCAAGGCCCGGCACATACATCCCCGGCTTGCACAATACCACATAGATGCCAGCTCGCGCGTTCGGCGCTCCACAAATGATCTGCTGCATGCCATCATCCGTTTCCACCTGACAAACTCGCAACTTATCTGCATCGGGGTGCTTTTTCGCCTCTTTTACAAACGCGATCGTAAAGTCTTTTAGCGTGTCTATCGGATTAATAACGTCCTCAACCTCAAGCCCAAGGTCTGTCAGCGCGTAACAAATGTTCTCAACTGAGGCGTCTGTATCCAAGTGGCGTTTCAACCAAGACATTGTGAATTTCATAGCATTTAGTCCGTATGTCAGCGTCGGCCCACAATTATCCCAAAGAGCAAAGGAATAAAAGGCCAACATATGGTGGCCTACACCGAATTTCCATCAGATAATAATATCAAAAGGTATTGTAATTAAGATACCAAAAGGTATTATATCGATTATGCTTAGCGAACAAAACACTTTCCGCGCCCTTGCCGATCCCACCCGGCGCACCATCCTACGTCTGCTTAGAGGGCAGGAAATGACTATTGGTGAAATCACGGAACACTTCCAGATGACGAGGGCAGCAGTGAAGAAACACTTGGTAGTTTTGAAAGAAGGCGGATTGGTAAGGATGGAAGTAAAAGGCCGAGAATGTATCAATCACCTCGAACGAGGCGCCCTTTCAATGGTGAAGCAGTGGGTGAGTGAATTTGAACAGCCAGTGGAAGATCGGTTGGGCGCATTAAGACGTTCGATAGCTAAGGAATGGAGTTAACTAAAGAAACCACTGTGTAACAAAATTATTCAATCAGAAAAATACCTGGATAAATTAGTGTCGCTATAATCCACTAATCCCCGAATGCATATTCGGCATATCTAGCGCACTAAACCCGTAGTGGCGCAACCAGCGTAAATCGCTATCGAAAAATGCTCGTAGATCAGGAATGCCGTATTTTAACATCGCAATACGGTCAATTCCCATACCAAACGCAAACCCCTGATACACATCAGAATCCACACCAGCCGCCGCCAGCACACTTGGGTGCACCATTCCACTGCCAAGGATTTCCATCCAGTCATCGCCTTCACCAATCTTCAATTGGCCCTTATCCCACGAACAGCGAATATCCACTTCAGCAGACGGTTCCGTGAATGGAAAATGGCTGGCGCGGAACCGCAGCTCAATGTTATCCAAATTGAAAAACGCGCGACAAAACTCCTCCAAAGTCCACTTCAGGTGCGCCATCGACACATTCTTGTCGATACAAAGCCCTTCATACTGGTGAAACATAGGCGTATGGGTTTGGTCATAATCTGCGCGATACACTCGACCAGGGCAAATGATACGACATGGCGCACCATATTTTTCCATGTAACGGATCTGCACAGGCGACGTATGAGTACGCAACACGTGTGGTGGACGATCATCGCCTTCCTTACGGTGCAGATAGAATGTGTCCATCTCTTGGCGCGATGGATGCTCTGGCGCGATATTCAAAGCATCGAAGTTATACCAATCGTTTTCAATTTGTGGCCCCTCTGCGACTGAAAACCCAAGATCAGCAAAAATTGCAATCACTTCATCGGTCACTTGGCTTATCGGATGAATGCTGCCCTGCCGACGGGGACGACCAGCTAACGAGACATCAATCCATTCCGCATGCAAGCGTTCATTCAATGCGCCATCCACTAGCGCCTCTTTTTTTGTTGCAATGGCTGAATTGATCTCATTCTTCAACGCATTCAGCAACGGGCCAGCAACCTGTTTTTCTTCAGGTGTCATCTTGCCCAGCTCACGCATCTTCAACGAGACTTCGCCCTTTTTACCCACAGCCGCTACCCGAACGTCTTCCAGCGCAGATTCATCATCTGCCCGCGAGATCATATTCAAGTATTTTTGCTTAAGATCATCCATGGTCGTCGCCCTTATTCAGTCGCAAAATGTACTATCAGACTTGGCGTTAAGTACAAGGCGAGTAGTGTTCAAGCCTATACATTTATCCGTGCCAATAGGCATCTAGTGAGCTTCTCATTAAGTGACGATTCCTTGTGCAGCGCACAAAAATGTATAGCCAAGGCTTGAAAAATAAATGCCTGTGCACCGTCAGACAACAGCTGTGGCATCATACCTTAGCTTCTATAGGGATCAAACCAGCACCAATTGCCTTCTTTGCTGGTGCAAGCCATCCAAGAAGAGGACAGATGTCTAAATGGCTGACTAAAGTGCAATCTCTTTGCACGATAGCCAACTATGACAACACCTCAAGCCAAACTGGCCGCTTCACTTAAGGTGGAGTCTTTAAGTCTCAGTGGATGATTTTTCACTTACGTCAACGCACCCTTGGCAGATTCGACGATCGCGTTGAACGCATCAGGCTCATGCACGGCCAGATCGGCCAGAACCTTACGGTCCACTTCAATACCAGCCAAATTCAGGCCATTGATGAACTTGCTGTATGTCAGCGCTTCATCATGTGCGCGAACACCAGCATTGATCCGTTGGATCCACAATGCGCGAAAGTTGCGCTTGCGATTCTTGCGATCGCGGGTTGCGTATTGATTGGCTTTGTCGACAGCTTGGGTTGCCGTACGGAAGTTTGTGGACCGTGTGCCATAATAACCCTTGGCAGCTTTAACAACTTTACGGTGACGAGCGTGGGACGAAGCGCCCCCTTTTACACGTGACATTTCTCAGATCTCCTTAGCGGTTATACGGCATGTATGACTTCACGATGTTCTCATCAGCTTTACACAGCGTGGTTGTTCCACGAGCGTTGCGAATAAATTTACGTGACCGTTTGATCATACCGTGGCGTTTGCCCGCTTGGGCAGTCAACACGCGGCCAGAGGCCGTCACTTTAAAGCGCTTCTTTGCACTTGATTTAGTCTTCATCTTGGGCATTTCCGTCTCCATATTAGAAGTTGGTCGGATATGCGACTCGGCAGCCCGTTGGCCGGAAGCATAGTCGAAGTGTCCATCTAGGCCCACTTCAGTTTATTTGCAAGTATTAAAACGGCATGCCACAGCACTTGGCTCCGCTTTTTAATCGGTCGATAAAGACCTATAGCAGTTGTTGTTAAATCAGTTTGAGCAAACAAGACTCATACTCTACAAAGTAGACCCAAAATACTGGTTACGCGTAAAGTGGGGCTTAGCTTGCAATCGTTACTTTGGCAATACACACGAAGCTAGTGAGCACTAAACCTCTAACATGATAGTCAAAAGTTACTTGTTTCCCTCCTTGATCTTACCATCAATCTTCTTCGCTCTTAAAAATTAGCTTCTCTTGAACTGGTGCAACACGCAAAATATTTGTAGAACCTGGTTGGTTAAATGGAATGCCTGCCGTAACAACAATTTTGTCCTCTTCCGTTGCAAAACCATAGTTCCGCGCAGCGCGGGCTGCACTTACTACTGCCATCTTAAAACGGCCCACTTCAGAAGTCTGTATACTATGCAATCCCCAAACTAGCGTCATGCGTCGTGCTGTTTTGCTCAATGGCGTTAAAGCTATGATTGGGACCAACGGTCGCTCACGTGCAGCGAGCATTGCTGTCGTGCCAGAATGGGTGAAACAACAGATCGCTTTGATATCTGTCGTCTCGGCCACTTCACGAGCAGCCACAGTGATGGCTTCAGCCACAGAGTCGCGTGAAGCAGAACGTGAAGCCTCAATGATCTGGAAGAAAGTTGGGTCGACCTCAACCTCTTCTGCGACATCATTCATGGTTTGCACAGCTTCAATCGGATAGTCGCCCGACGCAGATTCTGCCGACAACATTACAGCATCAGCGCCTTCATAGATTGCAGCAGCAACGTCGGATACTTCTGCACGCGTTGGCACCGGTGCTGTTATCATGCTTTCCATCATTTGCGTTGCCACGATCACAGGTTTACCCAAATGACGACAGCGCCGCACAAGGCGCTTTTGGATTGGAGGCACTTGGCTGACAGGCAACTCAACACCCAAATCACCACGCGCGACCATAATTCCGTCACTCACAGCAAGGATATCGTCTAAAACCTTTACGGCAGCTGGTTTTTCGATCTTGGAGATCACCTTTGCTCGGTCTTTAACCAACTTACTTGCTTCCAGTACATCTTCAGGGCGCTGCACGAATGACAGCGCCAACCAGTCCACTCCCAAATTACAAACAAATTCCAAATCGGCGCGATCTTTTTGGGATAAGGCCGCAAGTGGTAGAACTACGTCTGGGACGTTGACACCTTTCCGGTTGGAAATCACACCTCCTACTTCGACCTTACAGGCTGCATAATCTAAACCACACTCAGTCACACTTAGGCGGATTTTGCCATCATTGACCAACAAGGTAGATCCAACTTCCAGCGCCTCAAAAATCTCTTTGTGCGGCAGACAAACACGGTTTCTATCCCCGGCGGCTTTATCCAGATCAAAGCGAAACCCAGCGCCTTCCTTCAGCTCTTCACCCCCTTCTTTGGCAAAGACGCCACAACGCAACTTCGGTCCTTGAAGGTCAGCTAAGATACCTATGGGTCGATCCAAATCCCGCTCAATAGCACGAATGGTCTGATGCTTTGCACGAATTTCTTCGTGACTGCCATGGCTCATGTTCAAGCGAAAAACATCCGCACCGGCCTCAAATAGGCCACGAATCACTTCATATGTTTCTGAGGCAGGTCCAAGCGTTGCCACAACTTTTACACTTCTCATTCGGCGCATTTTTTTTCCTTCAACGCTAACGTTGATCTTTATATCAGGGCGAAAGTTCTTGTCTGCCTTAAAATCTAGACAGCCTCTCTAGCCCTCTGTATCAAAGCGAAGCATTCCGAAACTCACTACGGATATCGCCCAATGGACTACGCCCCTTTTGTAACAGCCGGATCACACCGCAATGAAAATATAATTATCATCTGTGATCACGCCACTAACACCGTGCCACCAACGATTGCAGGCGGTGATTTAGGGTTACAAACATCTGACATGCAACGTCATATTGCCTATGACATTGGTGCGGCTAACGTGTCCAGTCACCTCGGGATGTTACTTGATGCACCTGTAGTTTGTTCTAATTTTTCACGCCTTGTAATTGATCCAAACCGGGGCGAGGACGATCCGACGCTGTTGATGCGTGTTTATGATGGCACACTGATCCCCGCCAACAGACATGCAACAAATGCAGATTTAGAAGAACGCCTGGAACTATGTTACCACCCCTATCACGCGGAAATAGCACGATTGGTAGCAGAACGAGATACGCCTACCATCATATCCATCCACAGTTTTACACCGCAGTTGAAAGGCCGGCCACCACGCCCTTGGGAAGTTAGTATTCTATCGAACCATGACCGCCGCTTGTCCAACCCATTGCTTGATGAATTGTACAGTCAAAAACACATAACAACGGGTGATAACGTTCCTTACACAGGGTATTTAAAGGGTGACACGATGTACAAACACGCCTTACCCAACAACCTGATGCATACCCTAATTGAAATTCGAAACAACCTAATTGTAAATGAAAAGGGGCAGAAAAACTGGGCTACACGCCTTGCCCCACTAATTAAAACAGCCATATCTGAGGCAACCGCTTAAAGGAGTCTAAAATGGACGCCCAAACTAAAATTGAACTAGAGGCTGCCGCCTTTCGCCGCCTGCAAAAACACCTAATGGAAGACAGGAAAGACGTGCAGAATATTGACATGATGAATCAACATGGCTTCTGCCGAAACTGTTTGGCTCGCTGGTATCAAGAAGCTGCAAACGAGCGCGGTATAGAGATGAACAAGCTGGAAGGGCGCCAGGCGTTTTATGGAATGCCGTTTGATGACTGGAAAGCCAAGTATCAGACAGACGCAACATTAGATCAGAAGGCGGCCTTTGATCAAAACCACAGTTAACCGTTTCTAACTCTAAGCATACGAACAGATCACATGGTCTATGCGGAAATGTAATTAGCCTTAGAAACTGCGATACACAAAGAGCCCAACAGCCAAGATCTATTTGCCGGCCAAGCCCCGGCTGCGCTAGGCTTGATAGGGAGTAATGTTTGCCTATTAGCATTCCTCAAAGGCTAGCGATCAAAAACTATGCGCTTTCGCTCGACTCACAAATAGATTTTTACGTCGCATCAGATCGCACGTTTGCGGCTCTCTTCGACATAAATCTCGCGCAAACGTTTTGACACTACGCCTGGCGTACCATCGCCAATCACTTCACCTTCGATGTTTACAACTGGCATTACAAAGGTAGAGGCCGAAGAAATGAACGCTTCATCCGCCGTTATCGCCTCTCTGGGTGTAAAGTTGCGCTCTTCAATTTCAATCTGGGATTCCTTAGCATATTTTAACAAAGACGCTCGTGTAATCCCATGCAGAATATCATTGGACAGGCTGCGTGTGATGATCTTGTTCCCTTTCACGATGTAAGCGTTGTTGGATGAACCTTCGGTTACAAACCCATCTTCCACCAACCAGGCATCATCAGCACCCGCTTCCTTAGCCATCATCTTACACATGGATGGGTATAGCAATTGAACAGTTTTAATATCACGACGACCCCAGCGGATATCATCAGCAAAAATTACAGACATTCCCTTTCTGGATGCTTCTGTGTTTAGCAACGGCTTGGACTGTGTAAATAGGCATAGCGTTGGATGCACATCCTTTGGATAAACAAAATCTCGATCCGCAGCACCGCGGGTGATTTGTAAATAAACACCACCCTGCTCTACTTCGTTCACACGAACCAGCTCGCGGTGGATTTCGAGCAAGTCATCAAAACCCTTTGGCCTACCCATGTCTAACTCACTCAGCGAGCGCTTCAAGCGCTGTAAATGGCCTTCAAATTCCAAGAGTTTACCATCCAGAACAGATGTCACTTCGTAGACGCCATCTGCCATCAAAAACCCACGATCAAAGATCGAAACCTTTGCTTCATTTTCAGGCAGGTAATCTCCATTCAAATAAACTGTTCTCATTATCGCATCTCCTAGATGGGCCATTTTGGGCCGATTGTGTCTTCTAACAAAAATGAATCGCGGCACCGGTGCGAAGTGATCGCCTGCAGGCTTCGCGCAAAACCAAACAGGCATGGGCAGCGATGGGCTGCGCCAGCCAAAGCGCCCCAATTTGGGTACGATCGGGAGTATCTATTATTGCGTGCAATTTTTCGTCGTCATGCTCCACCCCAGTTGGAATTTCTAAATATCGCGCCAATTGATTCACCTCTGCCTCTAACCGCATTACAGACCCAAGCGGCCACAAATGTTCGCTACCTTTTGTGAAGCGTTTGGGTACGATTGGAGTTTCAAACGCTACAGGCACATAGTATCCGTCACAGTCTGAATGAACACTCAGATGTACAAAAGGCGGCTGATTTGGCTTTTCTTTAACTTTAAAAATCTGCCGAAACGCTCTCCCAATAAAAGTGAAGTTTCCCCGACCAGACAAGTGTTCAAAGAATTCTCTTGAAAGCGCGTTCGCGCACTGCCTTTGAGAACCATCCAACAAGGTTTCGTGAGGGATATTTTGGCCTTTCCAGCTAATCGCAGCCACCTCACGTAGAGCATGTAAGCCAGAATACCCGATCATGTCCGCTTCCCAAAACTCACATTCAAGCGGCTCGTTCAAACGGTCGTAGCCCTCAGCCACCAGTGCGTTGTCCAAACGTTCAAAATTCACAAGGGCGATTTCCGCCTCTTCAGGGTCATTCGCGATCACATTCGCCAGATGGCCTACTACGACAGATAGCCCCACTTCAGATTACCCCCATAGCCCAGCAGCGGGACCATGCACACCAGATGTGTCGTAAAAAAGTGGCTCTTGACGATCTTCAGCCAACAACAAAGGCCCATCAAGATCAGTCACTGCGGCACCTTGTGCCAAAATTGTTGCAGGCGCCATCGCCAAGGACGATCCAACCATACAGCCGACCATGACGTCATATCCTTCGGCTAGCGCAGCATTGCGCAACCGCAGAGCTTCAGTCAATCCACCCGTCTTATCAAGTTTAATGTTCACCATGTCGTACTTACCTTTCAAATGCCGTAAGGAAGCTGCATCATGGCAGCTTTCATCCGCACAGACAGGTAGAACTCGTTTTAATTCTAACAGTGCTTCGTCTTCACCAGCAGGCAGTGGCTGTTCCACCATTTGCACACCCAACCGGACCAAAACAGGTGCTAATGTTTGATACAGCTCAGGCGTCCAGCCCTCATTCGCATCCACGATGATCCGGGCATCGGGC
>Ga0315315_10003821_pt1 | contig 13880 bp, 9 predicted proteins | sample M140m3416metaG_FD_203699 | JGI IMG/M metagenome (GOLD analysis project Ga0315315, IMG submission 203699) | Ammonia-oxidizing marine archaeal communities from Monterey Bay, California, United States - M1 40m 3416 | ecosystem: Environmental > Aquatic > Marine > Intertidal zone | place: USA...
TAATGCAATACTGGTTGCAACAAGTAATCGGTCAGAAGTTGCTGTAGGGTATGCAACCATGGACGGAGACACAGCCGGAGGAATAGCACCAATTGCAGGTATAGACAAAGCGTTTCTCCGAGAATGGCTTGTATGGGTAGAACATGAAGGACCTCAGGGAATTGGGCCGCTCTCTGCTATGGGGGCAATCAATAAACAGCAGCCAACCGCTGAATTGAGACCGACTCGCGATGGGCAGACGGATGAGTCTGATCTCATGCCGTATGACGTGCTTGATCGAATTGAGAGACTTGCGATTCGTGACCAACAGATGCCAGTCGTGATTTGGGAGCAATTGGTGAATGAATTTCCTCAGCACGATGCCGAGAGATTAGGTTCTTGGACAGAACGTTTTTTTCTGTTGTGGTCACGGAATCAATGGAAACGCGAGCGATTAGCACCGTCTTTTCATCTTGATGACGAAAGCCTTGATCCGAAATCGTGGTGCCGATTCCCAATTCTTTCCGGTGGTTTTTCACGCGAGATACACGAGCTACGAAAGACCGCATCTGCCCGAGATATTCACTGGTAAATCCCTTGATCGGAACGATTTGTGCCCAGAAAAAGACCTCGCGATTGCTTGGATAGATTGCTACTGTCCTACAAATTATTGAGGAGCTTGATGTGCATATAGTCTGGTCCAGCCATTCTGATCGACAATTTTACACTCCCCGCAGAGTGCTGTCGGGCACCCTGTGTCACGGGGTATTCATAGTTGTGTTTTTAGTCTTTGGCTACTCAGAAATCTTTTCTCAGCAACCAAATGCCCAACCATTGAATCAGAATCAGTCTGCGAAGCTGAGTCCTGAGCAACAAGCGGCACTCGAACGACTATTGGTCGGATGGGAAGCTCGAAATGAAAAGGTGACAACTTGGTCGTGTACTTTTTATAAATGGGAGTACAACGCATGGAGTCCGGCGGATGCTTCAGGTGAGCGATTAGCTTTTTCTGAGAGTACAGGAGAAATTAAATACGCTGCTCCTGATAAAGGCCTCTTTCGAGTGAAGTCATCAAAGCAGTGGAATCCGGAAAAAAGAACATACGATTTAAGGCCTTCAAATTCGGGTGAGCATTGGGTCTGCAATGGCACGAGTATCTATGAGTTTCGGCACAATGAGCGACAGCTTCGTGAAACAAAACTGCCGCCTGAAATGCGAGGACGGGCAATTAGTGAAGGCCCACTCCCATTCGTTTTTGGCGCAAAGGCAGACACCCTCAAGAAGCGATACTCGATGCGAATTATTACGCCTTCATCGGTAACTGACCAAATATGGCTTGAAGCGCTGCCGAAATTTCAAGTTGATGCTGCAAATTTTTCAAAAGTTGAACTTATTCTCAGGGCTACAGATCTAATGCCATTTGCCATTCAGGTATTCAAACCAGGTGGCCAAGACCGAGATGTATATCAGTTTGATCCGCGGACGAGTCTCATAGATCGAGGGCTTGACCTGATCCGTGACTTTTCCAGGCCGCTCACTCCACTGGGATACACATTTATAGAAGAGCAGGCTCCTGGGAACTGATTGTATCTGGATCATCTCGCCAGATAACGCTGTGCTTCGTGTGCTATACTCGTGAAAGCAAATACCGCTGTGCGAGAAATATATGCCCCTCATTGATCCGAATCATCCGCTGGCAGACCTGCTCGAACGAGACCAGAGATATCCTCTGGATGCCTATCTGTTTGTTCTCGAAGCCCTTTCTTTTGCTCAAGATTCTCTTGGCATGGGTGAGCAGGAGAAGTCGAAGGATATGCAGTCAGTCCGAGAAAAAAAGAAAAGTGAAAAGCACGTGAGTGGGCAAGATCTGTGCGAAGCCGCTAGGCAATATGCTCAGCAGCAATATGGATATTTAGCAACAAAAGTGCTGTCGTCTTGGGGTATTTGTGCAACTGCTGATATTGGTGAAATTGTGTTCAACATGATTGACATGGGCCAAATGAGGAAAACCAGTGATGACCGTCGTGAAGATTTTCACGATGTGTACAGCTTCGAAGACGCATTTGTTAAGGACATTGTCTTTGCCCTGCCTGATTCACTTTGAGAAAAGAGCAAAGAAAGTGGTGCTACCAACGCAGCGAAAGTATGCCTTTTTCATTTTGATGATCGTCATTGAACTAGTATGGTTGCTTGTCATGTGCGGCATGGCTTTTCTTTAGCAGTTTAAAAAATTGCAATTACTGCTTCCAACGAGAAGGCATCATGAGTTTTTGGCTTGAAAGTCTACCTTTTTGGATTGCGTTGGTACCACTGGGCGTTTACTGCTGCGTAATGGGTGGGCTACAACTGCGTCATCGGCCTCTCGTTATGTCAGCAGCATGGGATAGTGCACTACTCGGTATTGCCCTCTCCGGTCTCGTGGCAGTAGGGCCACTCGCCGCCATTCAGCCGTTATTAGGTGGGTCACCTTGGGGAGAGGTCATCTTACTTCTCCTGTATGCCCTGGTTGTTGCGGTATGCATTCTGTTTGCGAGGCCACGTTTGCTAATTTACAACGCAACAGTTGAGCAGGTTCGACCTCTTGTTGCACAAAATGCGGCAGCAGTTGATCCTGCTGTTCGATGGGCGGGAGAGAGCGTTGCCTTACCAACGCTCGGGCTGCAGGCTCATGTAGAGGGAAACGGTCCGTTGCGTACTGTCAGTATCGTTGTTCTCCAATCAGGCGAAGCGGGTGAAGCATGGACTGATCTGAGCCGTCGTTTGAGAAGAATGTCTCGGCGTTTACGAGTGCAGCCGAGCCCAATAGGGATGATCCTGCTTGCAGCAGGATGCTTCATCCTACTGGTGTCTTTTATTTTGGCTGTTGGCACTGTGTAAGTAGGTACACTAACCGACTTCAGTGTGGGGAGAAACACACAATTGGTTTTTGAAATAAACGGAATGTCTTTGGAGTGAAGTGTGCCAATTCACGTAGATCTAAGCCCGCAAGAAATAACTGTACCAGTTGTGGTGCGGAATGCATCGCCCGCACGACTGTATGAAGATGCCCTCACTCGAGAGCAGGCAGGCGTTGTCTCAAGCGGTGCAATTGCAATACGATCTGGTGCAAAAACAGGTAGAAGTCCAAAAGATAAGCATATTGTTCGTCACAGAGATTCAGAAAAAGATGTGTGGTGGGGAAGTGTAAACCATCCAATTGATGAGCATACATTTCTTCTGAATCGCCAGCGGGCAATTGACTATCTCAATACACGAGATCAGATTTATGTTTTTGATGGGTTTGCAGGTTGGGACCGAAATCATCAGATCAAAGTACGAGTGATCTGTGCCAGGGCGTATCATGCTCTCTTCATGCATAACATGCTCATTCGTCCTACATGCGAGGAGCTAGAGGACTTTGGGGATCCTGATTGTGTCATCTATAATGCAGGTCAATTTCCTGCAAATTCCTTTACGGCACAGATGACAAGTCGTACCAGCGTTGATATTTCACTTGAACGAAAAGAGCAGGTCATTCTCGGTACTGAGTATGCCGGAGAAATGAAAAAAGGGGTGTTCACGCTCATGCACTGGTTGTTGCCACCCAAAGGCGTGCTTTCCATGCATTGTGCAGCGAATGAGGGAAAGTCGGGAGATGTTTCCCTTTTTTTTGGTCTGTCGGGGACAGGGAAAACAACGCTATCAGCCGATCCAACTCGTAGGCTGCTTGGTGATGACGAACACGGATGGAGTGACGACGGTGTTTTTAACATTGAAGGAGGTTGTTATGCAAAGTGCATCAGCCTTGCTTTGGAAAAAGAGCCCGAAATTTATCGAGCCATTCGATTCGGTACAGTTCTAGAAAATGTTGCTTACGATGAAACGACTCGTGAGGTGAATTACGATTCAAATGCGATAACAGAAAATACGAGGGCCGCGTATCCTCTCGAATTTATTGACAATACCCGGTCGCCATCTCTCGCTGGTCACCCTCGTCATGTGATTTTTTTAACGTGTGATGCCTCTGGAGTGCTGCCTCCGGTAAGTAGACTGTCGCCTGAGCAAGCGATGTATCAGTTCCTGTCAGGATATACAGCTCGGGTGGCGGGGACAGAAATGGGCGTTTTTCAGCCCCAGCTTGCTTTTTCGCCTTGCTACAGCGCCGCGTTTCTGGTTCGCCACCCGGTTGTCTACGCACGTTTACTTTCGGAAAAACTTCGACGTCACGGGGCTCAGGCTTGGTTGGTGAATACCGGCTGGACTGGAGGGGGGCTAGGAGTTGGCCAACGAATTGATCTATCAAGCACTCGGTGCATTATTGATGCGATTCATGCTGGCTCACTGGCCAGTGTGCCAACTCAGCGAGACCCCATTTTTGGACTCGAGGCGGTTTGTCAGGTGCCAGGCGTTTCTGAGCGTCTCCTTATACCTCAGGATGCCTGGTCAGATGCGACAGCTTGGGATGAGGCAGCCCGAGCTCTCGCAGAGAAGTTCCGAAAGAATTTTGTAATGTTTGGGGATGAAGCTGATGAGGCAGTGTTGCAGGCCGGGCCATCCAAATAAACAGAATTTCAGGCAGCCATGTCCTCGCTTTTCGTTATGATAGGAGAGTCGTAGGTATTTTTGAAATGAAGTTTTGGCGTCATCGGTTTTCCGCTGTTCTTTAATAGGTGAGATTAACTTTGTAAGGAGTTGCACATGATTTCCTTGTCCGTAATGAGACTTACTGTCGGGTTGCTTTTAGTTATTGGGATGGTTGCGATGTCTGCATCAGGGAACGCAGCGTCCCCGTTAGTTGGCTCGATGAAGAGAATTGATGGAACGGACCAAGATCTAAGTGACTACAGTGGCAAGGTGGTGCTTATAGTGAACGTAGCAAGTCAGTGCGGCTACACATCGCAGTATGCTGGTCTGCAGAAACTGTACGACACGTTTAAGGAAAAAGGTTTTGTCATTCTCGGATTCCCCGCGAATGACTTCGGAGCCCAAGAGCCCGGTAGCAATAGTGAGATTGCTTCGTTTTGTTCGAAAAACTATGGCGTAACATTTGATATGTTTTCAAAAATATCAGTGAAGGGTTCGGGCAAGGCGAATCTTTATAAGACACTTACGGAATCCGCTAATCCGTCAGGCGACGTAGGTTGGAATTTTGAGAAGTTCTTGATTGATCGCAATGGAGTAGTGGTCGGGCGTTTCAAATCAGGCGTATCGCCCCAAGATCCAGTCTTGATTCAAGCAATTGAGGCAGCGCTTTAAAGCATGTAGAATCCGGACGGATGTAAAGAAACGGAATCGTACTGTCTGGCTCTGTACCAACACGACATTATGGCCTGCTACAGTCTTGGCTGGGCAGTGTTGGCTGTACATGATTTACAGAGACAGATTTGCCCCTGATGACAAATGGCGGTCGGGCTTGTGCTTCGCGATAGCAACGGACAACATATTCGCCCACGATAGCAATTGCGGCGGTTTGCGCTGCTGATATAAATCCAAGAAGAGCCAGAATTGCTGGAAGAGACAGAAACTCTTTTGTGGGAAGCGTTAGCTCCGTTACAAGCCCACACGTTCCCACAAAAGCAAACAGGGCAGCAAGAAACCAGATGATTCTAATGGGTTTGTCTGATGAAAGAAGTACCGCGTCAGCTGCGAGAGAGAGCAGTCTGGAGGCAGAGTATTTTGTCTCTCCGGCAGTTCTTGCGTCTCGATCATAGTCAACTGGAGCATGGTAAAAGCCGGCCCACGGAATGAGGCTTCGAAGGTATCGACGTTTTTCAGGAAGTGCACAGACAGCGTCAACAACCGCGCGATCGCACAACTTGAAATCACCAGTATCAACAGGTACGGGATAAGGCATCATCCTAGCGAAAAACCTGTAAAAAAGCTTCGCTGTAACAAGTTTGAAAGTGCTTTCCCCGTCACGTGATTTTCGACGTCCATATGCAACATCAACACCCATTCGCCATTTTGCGATCATTTCAAGAATCACTTCCGGTGGGTCTTGGAGATCGGCATCAATAATTACAACAGCATCTCCTCGTGCCATTTCGAGACCGGCAGACATGGCAGCTTGTTGGCCAAAGTTCCGGGAAAACTCGACAACAAGAATACGTGAGTCCCCAGATGCAAGTTGCTTTAGTTTCTCGAGGGTGCTGTCTTGACTTCCGTCATCGACGTAAAGAACTTCAAGTTCCATGCCTAACCGAGGTGCAATGCTACAGATGCGGGCATGAGTTGCCTCAATGATCGCTTCTTCGTTGTAGCAAGGGATGACAATCGACAGGAGGCCAGGACTCGGACGCTCTATCGATTGGACAGGTGCCGTTGGGTCATGCCGATCAGGTTGGTTCATTTCTTTATGCTCCGAACCGACGCAGTACGTTTCACGACTGTTCGTTCGGCTTCTTTGAGGTTGCCGACTAGAAGAAAGTCCTGATTTTTGAACAAGGGTCGGGCGCGGCCTATGACCCCGGCGGTTTCCGGTAGAAAAGAGGATAATTCATGAAATTGATTTTCAGGGATTACAAGGACTGCATCTGGCCCGGTCGATAGAAAAGTGGCAGCGTTTTGAGCTCGTGCGGAATCAGGAGACCATCGCTGGACAATACCTTTGGCGTAATACACAAGATTAGGTGTGATTTGAGAATACGCTCCTATTCGGGCGTGTCCTCCGGCATGTGCATGGGCTTCACCAATCAAGACGGGAAGCGTGTTAGCGCGACTAATCCATGCTGCAGTTGGACCGACTGCCAAAGAAGAATAGAGAAGTCCTAGGAGAACCATTGCTGTTACAGCATAGGCTGGCTGTTGTCGTGAGCGCCACGCAAGCCAAAATGCTCCAGCTAAGGGAATGAGTCCGATGATTGCAGCAGGCTCGCTACCATTTAATCCGTAAAACGAGCCAACCAAAATCGTGACACTTGTTGCAATTCCTCCGAAAGCGATTCCACCAACACCAATGCCCATCCATCGCGGATAAAGCCAAGCAGAGCGTTTTACGGCCTCCATGGCGAGCGCAGCAACAAGGAGAGCAGCAGCTGGATATGCTGGCATTATGTAGTTGGGTAGTTTTGTGGCCGCAAGTGAAAAGCCACCAATCCAGACACTCATCCAAAGAAGAAGAAGGCTCAACACAGGAGCCTGTGCGCTTTCAATTAGTGGGTCCTGCCCCTGTCGCCAGGTCTTCCAGAGTTGCCGTGTGGTTGCGAAGATGGCAAGTGGTAGGAAGCAACTCCAAGGATAAAAGCCAACGAGCATTGTGAGTGGATGGAACAACAAACCGCCTGAATGCCGTTCCATAGGAGCTACGAATCGGCCGACGTTATGAACAAAGAAGAATCCTTTTGTCCACTCCCAATCAGTTTGGACTCCAACGCTTACGTACCAAGGTGCGGCCACGAGTATGGCAGCGACAGTGACGATAAGAAATCGAGTTTGTTGAACCGTATGGAGAGCGGCTGGAATACCGTGGGAAAAGAAGTGCCGAAGCGTTGATAGTAACTGCTCTTTGAGCTGGAGACCAGCAGGCTGTTCTTTTACATGAGACAGGCATTGAGCAAACCAAACCCAACCCATGACAACAACAAGTGGCCCGATATAGCCGATCGGTCCTTTGCAGAGGACTCCCAGGCCGAGCAAACTGCCTGCAAGGACGGCGTGCCACACGCTGACGGAGGAAGCATTGCTTGCCTGTACATCCTGCTTTGTACTGTCGATTGGGTGTCGCCTATCCAGGAGAAAAGGTTCAACCAGAAGGAGCGTTGCCCATGTTGAAAGAGCAACAAGAATCGAGTCAGGGGTCGCGGCGTGAGATTCGATTGCGACTAGTAAACAGCCGAGGTAGGCAAGGGCTGCGACAATGCCCGTTGCCGTACTGAAGCAGCGAGTGCCAAGCCGAAGAAGGGCAAGAGATGTCAACAGAGCTGCTAGTGCTGCAGGAAGACGAGCAGCAATTTCATTCATCCCAAAAATTGAAAAACATGCGGCCATACACCAGTGCATGAGCACGGGCTTGTCAACTGCAAGTTCGCCGTTGAATAGAGGGACCGTCCAGTTTCCTGTTTCAACCATGGTCTGAGCAATAGCAGCAAATCGCGGTTCATCTTCATCCCAAAAAGGCATCCCAATAAAACCCGATGCGAGTACAACGATTGCCACAGCAGCAACAAACAGCTGAGAGTGGCGTGTCATAAAAGAAATGAACCGATTCATGAACGTGGCTCCAGACAGGATGGTGTTCTAGTCAATACGGATGAGAACTTTGGGCGAGTGAACGGGTGTTTTCAGAGTGAGCCTTTGCAATGACCGCGAGGCCGGAATCAAAGGAACGTGGTTTTTCATTGAGAATTTCAAACCCAGGGGGAAGCAGTCGTAGAGTCCCTGGCAGATCGTCCGATCGAACCACGAGTCGGGCGAAAGGCGTATCACGGAGATGCCGAATACCTGCATGAATATCGGAAAGTTTCTTAACTGATTCGCCTGTGTAAAAGACAAGACTAGGCCGAGGTGTTTTGACACTCGCCCAGACGCCTGTCCGTTGCTCTGGGGATAATTCGGCGAGAAGATTTGCGGCGCCTTGATGGTGGGCGAGGCGGACTGCTGCAACCCCACCAAGGAGTGCTAGAAATAAGACCGATGAGCTTATGAGCGTACTGACGGCAAGCCCTCGCTTCCCGTGTGATTGTAAAATGAAGCACACAGTAGCCGTCGTGACAGGAAGGAATCCAAGAAGCCCAAGCCATTCGTTTCCAGGGGCGAACTGATGGGAAATTATTGGAAGTCCGCCGATGAAACAAACACCGACTACTGCAAGGCTGAGCCACCCAATATGCATGACCACCGATGCAGCTTTGTCTGAGGTCATGTTTCTGAAGACCACTTTCTCCCAACCGGTGTGTCCGCAGATCCAGTCAGCAACATAAAGAGCGGTAGCAATTGAAATAGCTGGGTATGCCGGCCAGATATAACCGGGAAGTTTTGTTCCTGCGAGTGAAAAAATACCAATCCAAACCAAAGCCCAACACCCGGCAAATGTAATAGCGCGGAAGTGTGAACTCGTCAGGCGTTTTGTCCGCCAAAGAAATAGGGCATGGGCCGGAATGGCGAGCAGAATAATTGACCATGGGAACATTCCAATGGCGAGGATCATGGGATAGTACAAGAACGAACCGGAGTGCCCTTCCATGGGGGCGGCAAATCTTCCGGCGTTATGAATAAGAAGAAAATCGGTAATCCACTGCCCGTTCGTTCGCAGGCCAACCAGTAGATACCATGGCAGGGCGACAAGTGTTGCTACAGAAGCAATTGTAAGTGGCCGCAGGGAAACCGCAGCTGTGTAAAGCCAGGACCTGCCACCAAACGGAGCAGATTTTTGTCGAAGGACTAAAGTGGTGAGAAGGAATGCAAGCATCGGGAGGACAATGCCGACGGGACCTTTAGCAAGAATGGCTAATCCACAGGCCAGGCCGATGCCTAAGGCATGCCTCCGAGTGATCATTGTGAGCGCTCCCCGTTGAATGGCGTGGACATAAATGGCGGCAGCCAAAGTGGTGCAAAAAACAAGTGACGCATCAGGGGTTGCGGCTCGTCCACCTACACCCGTCCAAATGCACGTTGACATGACAAGGCCTGAGAGGAGTCCAACGAGTGGCCCAGCGAGAAGACGTCCAGTCCACCATGTAAGCAGGCACGTGCCAACAGTCAGGCAGGCTGACCCTATACGAACGCCAAATTCATTGCGGCCGAAAAATGAAACCCCGACGATTTGTACCCAATTGACGAGTGGAGGCTTTTCAACACGAAGAGTGCCATTGTAAGTAGGCACAACCCAGTCACCCGAATCCAGCATTGACAGTGTGCAGGCAGCATTTTTTGGCTCGTCTTCATCCCAGAGCGGGGCCGTACCAAGCCCCGGCAAAAGAGCGGCAGCAGCCGAAAATACGATGATCAGGATTGCGATTAAGGGGCTTCTGAATATCACCAGCGTCGCCCAAAGAGGATGAAAGGAACGGAGCAGGAGGGTAGAAGCAGCAGCGATGCTGGTCAAGCCGTACAAAATGACGTTTTTTAGGTATATTAAGGCCGGTTGACCGCCTGCTTGGGGCGGGTATGTTCAAGATCAAGCAACCGCCTTTCCAAACGGTCTATTCCCGGGAGAACGCACCCCTTGGCTGACGAAAACACCCCATCTGATGACGCTTCAAATAAGCCGCCATCAGAGAATGACGGCAGTAGTTCACCTGATCGCGGATTGGGTGGCCGACTTATCGATCTGCCAATCGAGCAAGAACTGAAGGAGAGTTATCTGACATACGCAATGAGCGTTATTGTCAGTCGAGCTCTTCCTGATGTTCGTGATGGACTGAAGCCGTCGCAGCGACGCATTCTGGTTGCCATGAATGACCTGAACCTTTCACCTGGTTCTTCCCGGGTAAAGTGCGCGAAGATATCGGGTGACACCAGTGGTAACTACCATCCTCATGGTGAAAGTGTGATCTATCCTACGCTTGTCCGTATGGCCCAAGAATGGAACATGCGTCATGTGCTTGTGGATAAGCAGGGTAACTTTGGATCAATCGCCGGATTGCCTGCTGCAGCTATGCGATACACCGAAGCTCGGCTGTCCCCGATTGCGTCACAGATGCTAGATGACATCAATCTCGATACAGTCGATTTTGTGCCAACGTACGATGAGCGAAATACGGAACCCGTCGTACTTCCGAGTCGCTTTCCCAACCTGGTAGTAAATGGAGCTGGTGGTATTGCTGTCGGTATGGCAACAAGTATTCCTCCGCACAACCTTGGTGAGGTATGTCGTGGGCTTGTTCAAATGATCGACAACCCAGACACATCAATGGCAGAGTTGCTTGAGATTGTCCCTGGCCCTGATTTCCCTACAGGCGGAATTGTCATGGGGAGGGAGTCCTTGCTGCGTGGGTATCTGACTGGAAGAAGTACAATTACGCTTCGCGCGCGTGCTCACGTTGAAGAATTCGGGAAAAATCGTAATAGGATCGTGATTACAGAAATTCCGTACCAACAAACACGAGATGCTATTGAGGAAAAAATTGCGGACCAGGTCAGTAACGAGCGCATAAAAGGAATTTCTGCGATCCGCAACGAAAGTGATCTGAAAGAACCGGTAAGACTTATTTTGGAGTTGAAGCGGGATGCTGACCCGGACGTTGTTCTCAATCAGCTCTATCAATTCTCGCCACTCCAGACGAGTTTTTCACTCATCTTTCTTGCCCTAGTAGATGGCAAGCCGAGGATGCTCTCGTTCAAGAACATGCTTGAAGAGTTTTTGCGTCATCGAACTACGGTCCTTCGTCGAAGGACGCAGCATCTTCTGGCACGAGCCAGGAATCGTAAGCATACGCTCGAAGGCCTCCTTGTTGCCTTGGCCAACATCGATGAAGTGATCAAGATTATCCGCAGTTCCAAGTCTCAAGCAGAGGCAAAGCAACGCTTGATGCAGATTGAGACACCAGCGTCTCTGTTGCAGCGGGCCCTTGGCGATGAAGGATTTGGGATTCTTCAGGAAGAACGAGGGAAAGCAGAAGTCTATGGGTTGTCACCTGTCCAGGCTGATGCGGTATTGCGTCTTACGCTTGGACAACTCGTGAATCTTGAGCAAGAAAAGCTGGGTGGCGAACATCAGGAACTGCTCACCAAGATTCGTGAATTCCTCCGGATTTTGTCTAGTGAAGATAATATCCGTGCATTGATAAGGGCGGATTTGCTTGCAATCGAGTCAAAGTTTGCGGAGCCTCGACGAACCGAGATCAGTGGCGAAGTCGCTGATATTCGTGACATGGCAGAGTTGATTACCGAAGCAACGATGGTTGTCACAATTACTCGGTCAGGCTACGTCAAGCGAACTGCGGCCGACACCTATCGAGCACAACGACGAGGTGGGAAGGGGTTGACTGGGGCTCGCGTCGATGAGTCTGATCCTGTCGAACACTTTTTCGTGGCGAGCACCCATGATTGGTTGCTGGTGTTTACTACGAGAGGCAAGGTTTTTTCGATGCGAGTCTTTGAGTTGCCAGAACTCGCTCGTGATGCAAAAGGCAGGGCGCTTGTGAATCTGCTGGAGTTCGAAGAAGGTGAACGGGTGGCAGAGTGTCGCGCGGTTTCTGGATTCGATAACCCAGATCAGTGTTTATTGCTTGCCGCCCGTAGTGGTACCGTGAAAAAGACGCCTCTTGAGCAGTATCGTCGTCGACGCACGAAAGGTCTGATTGCCGTGAAACTGAAGGAAGGCGATGAGCTTGTTGGTGCAGTCGTTACGCAACCTGGTGATGAGCTTGTGCTGGCAACGGCTTCGGGTATGGCTATTCGGTTCCCAGAATCCGATGCTCGACCGATGGGCCGTGACACCAGTGGTGTTCGGGGCATCAAGCTCGGCAAGGGGGATAGCTTGGTCGGTCTTGTTGTTGCAGATCCCTCTGCGACACTTCTTACCGTGTGCGAAAAAGGGTACGGGAAACGGACGCCGTTTGGTGCAGGTACACCGCTTGCCGAAGGAGAGCCTTCTGCAGGAGGCAGTATTGAAGAATCTGAAACAGAGTCGAGTGGAATGCGTTACCGTACCCAGGGCCGTGGTGGTAAAGGGGTGCGTGACATCAAGACGACTGCCCGAAACGGCAAGGTCGTATCCATTGTCTCGGTGCGAGACGAGGATCAGGTCTTGATGATGACTGCTCGTGGGAAACTACAACGTGTGAATGTCGGTGAAATTAAGGCTATCGGCCGAAATACGCAGGGCGTTCGGATCATGCGTTTAGATGATGCTGATTCGTTAGCTGCGGTGGTTCCTGTGCCACCAAGCGAACAGGAAGAGGCGGAAACTGTGCCAGAAGAAGAGTAGCCTTTAGCCTGCAGAAAATGAAAAATCGAAATGAAAATAGCAGTAGTCGGCACAGGGTACGTGGGGTTGGTAACTGGTACATGCCTGGCTGACAATGGTAATGATGTCATCTGCCTCGACATTGATGAGAAAAAGGTTTCTTCTCTTAAAGAGGGTAACATCCCGATTTATGAGCCTGGTCTCGAGGAACTCGTCGAGCGGAATGCACGGGTTGGGCGGCTACGGTTTACTACGGATACGAACGAAGCGGTTGTAGCAGCCGAGATAGTCTTTCTTGCAGTTGGAACGCCACCGACGACGAGCGGCGCAGCTGATTTGACAGATCTCTGGAGTGTGGTGTCATCGATAGCCCCATTTCTTGCAGAAGACGTCATCGTGGTAACAAAGAGCACGGTGCCTGTTGGTACTGCTGCCAAGATCGAACACCAGTTGCTGGAAGCCACGGGTCACGAATGTCATGTTGCCAGTAACCCAGAGTTCCTCAAGGAGGGAGCGGCAATAGAAGATTTCCAACGGCCCGACCGTGTAGTGGTTGGTGTGCGAGCCACCGAAGTTGCCGAAAAACTCCGAAGGCTCTACTCGCCATTTTTGCGAACTGAGCGACCGTTTTTGGTCATGTCGCCAGAGAGTGCCGAGATGACAAAATATGTGGCGAACTCACTTTTAGCGACCAAGATAAGTTTTATAAATGAAGTCGCAAATCTTTGTGAGCGAATGGAAGCCAATGTTGATGACGTGAGGCGAGGCATTGGGCACGATAGTCGGATCGGATTTTCATTCTTGTTTCCAGGCGTCGGTTACGGAGGAAGCTGTTTTCCAAAAGACGTCCAGGCACTTTCCGCTATGGCGAGTGAGCGATCGAGTGAACTAACCATTTTGCAGGCAGTGCATGGAGCCAACCTCGCACAGAAGCAAGTTCTCGGAAAAAAAATAGCAGATCATTTTGATGGCAATCTTGAGGGACGTCGAATAGCTCTCTGGGGACTTGCTTTCAAGCCTCGAACAGACGACATCAGGGACGCCCCATCGCTTGAACTGATTGATGCTCTTCTGG
>Ga0315315_10003825_pt1 | contig 13878 bp, 12 predicted proteins | sample M140m3416metaG_FD_203699 | JGI IMG/M metagenome (GOLD analysis project Ga0315315, IMG submission 203699) | Ammonia-oxidizing marine archaeal communities from Monterey Bay, California, United States - M1 40m 3416 | ecosystem: Environmental > Aquatic > Marine > Intertidal zone | place: USA...
GGATTTTAAAATTATTAAGGGAGAAGATAAATTAAAACTTTATCAATATCATACAAAAGTAGCCAATCATTATTTTTGTATTGAATGTGGAATCTATACCCACCATAATCCAAGAAGTGCACCTGCAATGACAGGATTTAATTTAGGATGTGTCGATGAAGTTAATGTGGAAGATTTAAAAGAAATAACTTTATTTGATGGTAAAAATCATCCAATGGATCAAAAAAAATAAAAAATCAATGAAATCAACAAACGAGTGCTTTAATAAAGTTAAAAAAAATTGCTTCAAATTTATTAAATCCCAAGAAACAAAAACTGATAAATTTAAAAATAAAGAAAGAATGATAAAATCTTTTTTAATACCACTATGTTTTTGGATAAGTAAAGAGGCTGATAAAAAAAGACCTTATTTTGTAGGTCTCGCAGGCGGACAAGGAACTGGAAAAACAACAATAAGCTCATTAGTACAAATAATTCTAATTAAATTTTTTAGGCTTAAAGTTTTTAGGATTTCGATAGACGATTTTTACAAAACAAGAAAAGAACGAATTAGTTTATCAAAAAGAGTTCACCCAATGCTTTTAACAAGAGGAGTTCCAGGAACTCACGATATTAATATGATGTTAGGTTTTTTTAAAAAAATAAAAAGTAAGAAATTTAAGAAATTAAAACTACCAACTTTTGACAAAGCAAAAGATGACAGGTTTAATAAAAAAAATTGGTATGATTTAAAAAATAAACCAGATGTAATAATCTTTGAAGGATGGTGTGTTGGAGCAAAATCAGAACAAGATAATAACTTAAAGAAAACAATAAATTCTATGGAAAAAACAAAAGATCAGAAACAAACCTGGAGAAGATATGTGAACCAACAATTGAAATCTAAGTATAAAAACTTATATTCACAGTTGAATTGTTTAATTTATTTAAAAGCTAGCAGTTTTAGTTTACTTCAGAAATGGAGATTAAAACAAGAGCATAAACTTTGGCTTAAAAGTAAAAAAAATTCGAAACTAAAAATTATGAATAAAGAAGATGTAATAAGCTTTATGCAAACTTATCAAAGAATTACACAAAACATGTTTAAAAATACACCTAAATATGCTTCGATTATTCTTAATTTAAATAGTAACCATCAAATTAAATCTGCAGTATACAGAAATAGATGAAAAAAATTTTTATAATAATTTCAACTAGTTTACTTTTTTTTGCTAATGTTAATGCAGAAACTTTTTCATCTGCAATTAAAAAAGCATATGAAAATAATTCTGAACTTAATGCTGAAAGAGAAAATATAACTGTTTCAGAGCAAGATTTGAAAATTTCACAAAGCTCTTATCTTCCAACAATTACCTTACAGGGAACTAAAAGCCAGGAGGATACTAGTAAACTTACCAATCAGAGCGGAGGAAATGCATCAATAAGTGATGTCAATCCTGAAACCAGATCTGTTTCAATAACACAAACTTTAATTGATTTTGGAAGAGGTGCCGATCTTGCAAAAAATAAAATTGGCATAGATCTTGCTAAAGCAAAACTTTTGAAAAAAGAACAAGATATTTTGTATAAAGCTGTGGAAGCATATACCGGTTTAATTTTAGCAAATGAAAAATTAGAGATAAATAGATCTAATGTTGAACTCCTAAACAGACAAGTTGAAACTGATAGAATTAGATTAAGTAGGGGAAAGGTTTCTTTATCAGATGTATCACAATCTGAGTCATCATTAGCAGGAGCTCAAGCTAAATTGATTCAAGCCGAAAATGACTTTATGACTAGCAAATTAAATTATGAAAACGTAATTGGAAAAATTTTTGATCCACAATCTCTTGATAAAAGTTCAATAACAAATTATGAACTTCCTGGAAGCTTGATTACTGCAATAAATTTAGCAGAAAAAAATAATCCTGATTTAAAAATTGCCATATTAGAGTATGAGCAAGCAAAGAAAGATAAATCAATTGCAAAGTCAGATTTAGTACCAACAGCAAAACTATCTTTCGAAAGATCTTATTCTGAAGATTTTAACACAACTTATGATGAGAGAGAAAAAGATGTTCTTTCAGCAACAGTTTCATGGCCATTTTTTTCTGGAGGTAAAAATATTGCTAATTATAAAAAAAATAAAAGCTTAGAAACTAGAAAAAGATTAATTCTGGATAGTGCTATTAAACAAAATCAAACAAATGTTGCAAGTGCGTGGTCAAATTATAAGTCAAATAAAAGCTTGTTAACTTCGGTTCAATCTCAAGTTAAAGCCGCTGAAATAGCAAATGAAGGAATTACAGCTGAGTATAATAGTGGTGCTGGCAGATCAACTTTAGAAGTAATTCAATCAAACTCTCTTCTCCTAGATGCTCAAATTTCTCTAGCTGATTCTGAGAGAAATTTTATTCTATCCCAATTTAATCTTTTAAAATCATTGGGACTGCTTAACAGTGACTATCTAAAAATCTCATAATTATTGGTTTTTTTGAATAAAAATAAATTTTCTTGCTAATGAGAACAAAATGTGTACATTTAATCTATGATTCGAGTGTTAAAAAAATTAAAAAAAAAGGCTAAAAATGACAAAAAGTAACCTAAAAGTAGTTAAATCTACTAAAGACCAAGAAATGGACATCAAAGATAAAAATAAAGCATTAGATGCTGCAATCAGCCAAATAACTGACAATTTTGGAAAAGGCTCAGTTATGAAGCTAGGCGAAAAAAGAGCTATGGATATCGAGTCGATATCTACAGGATCTTTGAGCTTAGATTTAGCATTAGGAATAGGTGGTTTGCCAAAAGGAAGAATTGTTGAAGTTTATGGTCCAGAGAGTTCTGGAAAAACAACATTAGCATTACAAGTTGTTGCTGAAGCCCAAAAGGCTGGTGGAATTTGTGCGTTCGTTGATGCTGAACATGCTTTAGATCCAGTTTATGCAAAAAAATTAGGAGTGAACACAGAAGAGCTTTTAATTTCACAACCAGATGCTGGTGAGCAAGCTTTAGAAATAGCTGATACACTAGTAAAATCAGGCTCTATTTCAGTAATCGTAATTGACTCAGTTGCCGCTTTAACTCCAAGAGCTGAAATTGAAGGTGAGATGGGTGATCATCATGTTGGTCTTCAATCAAGATTAATGAGTCAGGCTTTAAGAAAGTTAACTGGTTCAATTTCTAACACAAACACAATGATGATTTTCATTAACCAAATCAGAATGAAAATTGGAGTTATGTTTGGAAGCCCTGAAACGACATCAGGTGGAAATGCACTTAAGTTTTACTCATCTGTAAGAATGGATATTAGAAGAATTGGTGCCATCAAGGATAAAGATGAGATAATTGGTAACTCTACAAGGGTGAAAGTAGTTAAAAATAAAGTTGCACCACCATTTAAAGTTGTTGAGTTTGACTTGATGTATGGAAAAGGAATTAGCAAAATGGGTGAATTAGTAGACCTAGGGGCTAAAGCCGATATTATTGAAAAATCAGGTGCATGGTATGCTTATAAGGGTGAAAAAATAGGACAAGGCAGAGAAAATGCTAAAGTCTATTTAGCTCAGAACCCACAAGTTGCTGCAGAGATTGAAATGGCAATTAGGGAAAAAGCAGGTGTGATTTCTAAAAAGATTGAAGGAAATCCATTAAGTCCTGAAAAAATAGAAAAAGAGAAGAAAGTAGCCGAAAAAGAAGAAGCTGCTAAAGAAGTTACTCCTACTAAAAAGAACTAAGATTAAAGGTTATCTTTAAATAATCAAAGGCGCTTATAAGTAAGCGCCTTTGCCCCCTTACCACTATCTAGACATAGGTCAAAAAAGCTGTATTTTAAAAGTATGGCTCAGAAATCATTAAATCAAATAAGAAAAACTTTCTTAAAATACTTTGAGAAAAATGACCATAAAATAGTTGAGTCTAGCAATCTAGTGCCAAATAACGATCCAACATTAATGTTTGCAAATTCTGGAATGGTGCAGTTTAAAAATGTATTTACTGGACTAGAAAAAAGAGATTATCAAAGAGCTACTACTTCACAAAAATGTGTAAGAGCCGGTGGAAAACATAATGATTTAGAAAACGTTGGTTATACTCCAAGACACCATACTTTTTTTGAAATGTTAGGAAATTTTTCTTTTGGTGACTATTTTAAAGAAAAAGCAATTCATTATGCATGGGATTTAATTACTAAAGATTTTGGAATAGATAAGAATAAACTTTATGTAACAGTTTTTCATGAAGATAATGAAGCATTTAATTATTGGAAAAAAATAGCAGGTTTAAGTGACGATAGGATTATAAGAATTTCTACCTCAGATAATTTTTGGTCAATGGGAGAAACTGGCCCTTGTGGCCCTTGTTCAGAAATTTTTTACGACCATGGGGAACATTTAAAGGGAGGATTACCGGGAACTAAAGATGAAGATGGAGATCGGTTTATTGAAATTTGGAATTTAGTTTTCATGCAGTATGAACAAGTTTCAAAAGACAAGAGAATAGATCTACCTAAACCATCTGTAGATACAGGTATGGGACTAGAAAGAATTGCCGCTTTACTTCAAGGAACACATGACAATTATGAAACAGATCATTTTAAAAAACTAATTCAGTCTACGTCGGAGATAGTTAAGAAAAAACCAGATGAAAATAATCTTTCAAGTTTTAGAGTTATTGCTGATCATTTAAGAGCAAGCTCATTTTTAATTGCTGAAGGAGTTTTACCTTCAAATGAGGGCAGAGGCTATGTTCTTCGAAGAATAATGAGAAGAGGAATGAGACATTCACATTTATTAGGGTCGAAAGAACCAGTTTTTTATAATTTGTTTGAAACCTTAAAAAATGAAATGTCTAGTAATTATCCTGAATTAAAAAGAGCAGACTCATTAATTAAAGAAACTTTAAAAATGGAAGAAGAAAAGTTCCTAGTCTTATTGGATAGAGGAATAAAAATATTAAATGATGAAATATCAAAAATAGATAAAGAACTTCCAGGGGATGTTGCTTTTAAATTATATGATACTTACGGTTTCCCTTTAGATCTTACAGAGGATATTTTAAGAAATAAATCTTTGTCAATTGATACAAAAAAATTTCAATCTTTAATGAAAGAGAGCAGAGAGCTTGCAAAGAAAAATTGGAAAGGTTCAGGAGATGCGGCTGTTGAGAACATTTGGTTTAGAATTAGAGACAAATTAGGTGCTACAGAATTTTTAGGTTATGAAACAAATCAAGCTGAGGGAATTATCCTATCTTTACTAAAAGATAATAAAGAAGTTAATGAATTAAAGTCAAATGATGAAGGAATGGTTATAACTAATCAGACCCCTTTTTATGGAGAGTCAGGTGGTCAAGTTGGAGACGCTGGAGAAATTATTTCTGGAGATTTTAAGTTTGAAGTTACTGATGTTCAAAAAAAATTGGGAGATCTTTTTATTCATTATGGAAAAGTAGTTAGTGGTTCAATCAAATTAAATGAAAATGTTGAAATGAAAATAGATGAAAAAAGAAGAAATGATACAAGAGCTTACCACTCAGCTACTCATTTATTACATGAGTCATTAAGAAGAGTTTTGGGAACGCATGTTACGCAAAAAGGATCATTGGTGGAGCCTAGTCGATTAAGATTTGATTTTAGTCACATGAAACCAATTTTGAATGAGGATGTAGAAAAAATAGAAACCTTTGTTAATTCAATGGTTGCAAAGAAAACAGATGTAAGAACTAGGTTGATGACACCCGATGAGGCCGTGGAAAATGGTGCTTTAGCTTTATTTGGTGAAAAATATGGAGAAGAAGTAAGAGTTCTCTCAATGGGTGATGATAATGGCAAATATTTTTCCACTGAACTTTGTGGAGGAACTCATGTTAGAAACACTGGTGATATTGGTAAATTTAAAATTGTCAGTCAGTCCTCAATAGCAGCAGGTGTTAGAAGAATAGAGGCTTTAAGAGACAAACAATTAGAAGATTATTTAAAAAATAAAGAAAAATTATCAAACTTGTCTTTGGAAAAAAATGATGAATTGATTAAAGATTTATCTCAACAAATAATTAATTTGGGTGGCAAGCCATCATTAGATCAAACAGATCAGAAACAACTAATAAAAAATCTTACAAAACAATTAGATACTTTATCTATTAAATCAATATTAGGTGATAAAACAAAAAATAAAATTCAAGATGTGAAAATAAAAGGAGTTAAAGTTAGATTTCAAAATGTTAAAGGACTTCCACCAAAAGAATTAAGAAAACTTGTAGATCAAGGTAAAAAAGATTTAGGTGAATGTATTGTGATAGTTTTTACTAGCAATGAAGAGAAAGTTGGTGTGGCTGTAGGTATAACAAATAAATTAACTGATAAATTTGATGCAGTTAAATTTGTCAAAATAAGTTCAGAAATAATTGGAGGCCAAGGCGGTGGAGGAAGAAAAGACTTCGCACAAGCGGGTGGCCAAGATCAAAGTAAAATTAATGAAGCTTATGAAAAAATTAAGTCTTTAATTTAATTTTTTTTTTAGATTTTTATCAATTATATCTAGAAATTGATTAGTTGTTAAATATTTACTTGATGGGCCAATTAATATAGCCAAATCTTTTGTCATAGATCCATTTTCAACACATTCAATACAGACTTGCTCAATAGTATTTGCAAATTCAATGAGAGCATCATTACTATCTAATTTTCCTCTATGAGCCAATCCCCTCGTCCATGCAAATATTGAAGCTATGGGGTTAGTTGATGTTTCTTTTCCCTGTTGATGCATTCTGTAATGTCTTGTAACGGTTCCGTGAGCCGCTTCAGCTTCCATTACTTTTCCATCAGGTGTTAATAAAGTACTTGTCATTAAACCTAAAGAACCATAACCCTGGGCCATTGTATCTGACTGCACGTCCCCGTCATAATTTTTACATGCCCAAATATATTTACCACTCCACTTCATAGCACAAGCAACCATGTCATCAATTAATCTATGTTCATAAGTAATTTTAGCATCCTCAAATTTTTTTTTGAATTCATTATTAAATACTTCTTCAAATATATCTTTAAATCTCCCATCATATTTTTTTAGGATTGTATTTTTTGTAGATAAATAAACTGGCCAATTTTTGATTAATCCGTAACTAAAACAGGATCTCGCAAAGTCTTCAATTGATTTATCTAAATTATACATTGATAGTGCAACACCCGGTCCAGTAAAATTAAAAACCTCATATTTAATCTCATCTTTTCCATCTTCAGAAGTCCATTTTACTTCCATTTTTCCTTTTCCCGGAACTTTAAAATCTGTAGCTCTATATTGATCTCCAAAAGCATGTCTTCCAATTACTACAGGATCTTTCCATGAAGGAACTAACTTTGGAATATTAGAACAAATTATTGGCTCTCTAAATACAGTTCCACCTATAATATTTCTGATAGTTCCGTTTGGTGACCTCCACATTTTTTTTAAATCAAATTCTTCTACACGAGCTTCGTCAGGAGTAATGGTTGCACACTTTATTCCTACGCCTACTTTCTTAATTGCATTTGCTGAGTCTATTGTAATTTGATCATCTGTATCATCTCTACTCTTCATACCAAGATCGTAGTATTCAATTCCTAGATCGAGATACGGAAGTATTAATTTTTTTTTGATAAAATCCCAGATTATTCTGGTCATTTCATCACCATCTAACTCTACAATAGGGTTTTTTACGCTAATTTTACTCACTTATATTTTATCTTAATAATTGAATTTCCCGATTTTATATACATATTAATAAAAAATTATCAAATATAAGAATATGTTTAGTAAGATATTTCCAAAAATTCACTCAGAAGGATATAAGTTTTTAATTTTATCTGGGATAATCACCTTAATACTCTACACTTTTAGTAATTTTTTAGGGTTAGTAGGTTTCGTTTTAACTATTTGGGTATATTATTTTTTTAGAGATCCAGAAAGAGTTGTTATTGAAGACAACAATTATCTAGTTAGCCCAGCTGATGGAGAGATAATTAAAGTTGAGGAGGTAGATGGTCCTAAAGAATTAGGTCTAGAGAATAAAAGATTAAAAAAGATTAGTATTTTTATGAATGTTTTTGATTGCCATGTCAATAGAACACCGTGCGCTGGAAGAATTGAAGAAATTTTATATAAGCCAGGTAAGTTTTTTAATGCCTCACTTGATAAAGCAAGTGAAGATAATGAAAGAAACTATTTTAAAATAAAAGATACTCAAAATAACGATATCATTGTTGTTCAGATAGCAGGACTTGTTGCTCGTAGAATTGTTTGTGAGTCAAGCAAAGAACAGGAATTACAACAAGGAGAGAGAATAGGAATGATAAGATTTGGAAGTAGAGCAGATGTTTATTATGAAAATTATGAGCCTTTAGTTAAAGTTGGGCAAAAGGCTATCTCAGGTGAGACATTGTTAGCAAAAAAATAAAATGGAACAGCAAAAGAACAATTTAAAAATAGTAGCTGAGAAAAAAAGTGCTAGAGTAATTTTACCAAACATGCTCACGCTGATAGGAGTTTGTATCGGTCTAACTTCAATAAGATTTGCTTTAGATGGTAGATTTGAACTTGCAATTATTGCAATAATTTTTGCAGCTTTGATAGATGGTCTTGATGGAAGAATTGCGAGATTGATAAAAGGAACATCAAAAGTTGGTAAAGAATTAGATTCTCTTACAGATATGATTAGTTTTGGTGTTGCTCCAGCATTTATAATGTTTTTTTGGAATCTTAATTCTCTGGGAAAATTTGGCTGGCTACTATGCTTAGTGTATGTAATTTGTGTTGCTTTGAGATTAGCAAGATTTAACATTAACTCTAATCAGGAGTCATCTTGGAAAGATAATTTTTTTGAAGGGGTGCCATCCCCAGCAGGTGGTATATTAGTTTTAACACCTTTAATTATAAGTTTAAGTGGATTTGAATATTTTCAATTAAACTTTGATATAATTGTTCCAACTTTTTTTGTTGTGACTTCATTTCTTTTAATAAGTAAATTTCCTAGCTACTCATTTAAAAAGATAGTCATTCCTAGAAGAACTACTATTTTTCTTTTATTTAGTGTTGTATTGTTTTTCGGATTATTATTAATTTATACATTTGATGTAATTGCTATAAGTTCAATTTTATATGTCCTTTTATTGCCGATAAGCTATTTTCATTATCAAAAAATTAAAAAGAAACATGAAAAAGACAAAATTCAAGACGAAGATGATCTTGAAGACATACTTTAATGAAAAAAAATGTAATTGTTTCGTTAGCTGATGCTAATTATTTTCCATTATTAGAGGAGTTAATTGACTCTATAAAAAAATTTAAAGAAAGTAGTGATACAGCTATTTGCATTTTAGATGCAGGATTAAATGAAAATCAAAAAGAAAAATTATTAAAAAAAGTTGATGAAATTAAATCTGCAGAATGGGATATTGAAGTTCCTGAATTTAAAGTTAAAGGAAAGGAATGGTTAAAAAGTCAAGTTTCAAGAGCTTTTTTACCAAAATATTTTCCTAATTATGAAAAGTATCTATGGATAGATTGTGATGCTTGGGTAAATGATTGGGACTGTGTAAATTTATATTTCAAAGCATGTGATAATGGAAAGCTAGGTATTACACAAACTATAGGACCTGGTTATAAGATTACTTCAAAAGTAAATTGGTTATTTGGCAAATTGGCTTTAATAAAATCCCAAAATTTCAAACATGCTGTAAAATCAAAAATTGGATACGATAAAGCTAGAAAATTAGCTTTTGCACCACACATAAATATCGGTGTTTTTTCATTGGAAAAAAATTCTAAAGGATGGAGTTCGTGGCAAAATAATTTATCCCAAACATTAAAATCTGGAAATATTTTTGGGTCTGAGGGTTTGGCAATTAATATGTCAGTATATATTGATAATTTAGAGACAGAATTTTTACCACTAAATTGTAATTGGATTACAAGCAACTTACTTCCAAAATACGATATACAAAAACAAACTTTTGTTGAACCTTACTTGCCGAATCATAAAATAGGCATTATGCATCTAGCAGCTGGAATATGGAAAGATGGTAAGGATATGAGAGTTGATAAGAGTATAGAGATAGAATTAGAAACTTTAGAAAATAAAAAGCTAATTAAAAGTCTAAGATTTAATAATTAATTGAAAAAAAATAAAATTTCAAAAAATTGGGTAAATAAACAAAGAAGAGATATTTACGTTCGTCAATCTAAAGTAGATGGATACAGAGCGAGATCAGCATATAAATTAATTGAAATTGATGAAAAATTTAAAATCTTTAAAGGTGGAATATCTGTAGTAGACATAGGAGCTGCCCCTGGTAGTTGGTCTCAATATGCCTCTAAAATTGTTAAGAGTGGAAAAATAATTTCTATTGATTTAAAAAAAATGGAAGAAATTAAAAATACTATTCAAATTGAAGGAGATTTCACAGAAACAAATATTCAAAATAAGATTAAAAGTTATCTTAGTAAAGGATCAGAAGTAGTTATGTCTGATATGGCTGTTAATACAACTGGAATTAAGAATATAGACTCTATTCAAACCGGAGAGTTATGTAAGGAAGCGATGATTTTTTCAAAAGAAGTATTATCAGAAAAAGGTTTTTTTATTTCAAAAATATTTATGGGAGGTACTTTTAATGAAATTGTCGCACTTGGAAAAAAAATTTTTAATGAAGTAAAGGTTTTTAAACCAAAGTCTAGTCGGAAAGATTCCAAGGAAAGTTTTATTATCTGTAGAAATCTTAGATAGACACTTTATATTTTAAAGGAATCATATATAAAAGATTATGGTTCCTATAAAAGAAGCGCTAACCTTTGATGATGTAACATTAGCTCCTAAGTACTCAGAGATACTCCCGTCTGATGTTGATACAAGTATTGAATTAACAAAAAATTTAAGTCTAAAAATACCACTTCTATCATCAGCAATGGATACTGTGACTGAAAGTAAAATGGCTATTGCTATAGCAAAGACTGGTGGGATAGGAATAATTCATAGAAATTTAGATTTAAAAAATCAAGTTATTGAGATTAGAAAAGTAAAAAAACAAAAACTACTTGTGGGTGCAGCTGTTGGTGCTGGACCTAAAGAATTTAAAAGAGCTGAAATTATACTTAAGGAAAAAATAGATATGATTGTTGTTGATACAGCACATGGTCATACAAAAAAAGTTTCAGAAATAATTAAGTTTATAAAAAAAATTAAAGATAAAAAAACAGCATTATGTGCGGGTAATATAGCAACACCAGAAGCTGCTAAGTTTCTAATAAAATTAGGTGTTGATATAATTAAAGTTGGAATAGGACCAGGCTCTATTTGTACAACAAGATTGGTAGCTGGAATTGGAGTGCCACAATTAAGTGCAATATTAACAATTAGAAAAGGTGTTAAAAACAAAAATGTAAAAATTATTTCAGATGGAGGAATAAAATACTCTGGTGATCTAGCAAAAGCTTTTGCAGCTGGTGCTGATGCTGTTATGATAGGTTCCTTATTTGCGGGAACAGACGAAGCACCCGGTAAAGTAATAAAAAGAAATGGAAAATTTTTCAAAAGCTTTAGAGGAATGGGTTCTGTTGGGGCTATGAACAAAGGATCCGCTGATAGATATTTTCAATCAAAACAGAAAGATTCTTCTAAATATGTTCCTGAAGGTGTCGAAGGATTAGCTAAATACAAAGGTAAAGTTGATAAAATAATCTTTAAATTAGTGGGTGGATTGAGATCATCAATGGGTTATCTTGGTTCCAAAAAAATAAAATATTTACGCAACAAACCACAATTTGTAAAAATTACAAAAGCAGGATTTTATGAGAGTATGGTTCATAACGTAGATGTAGTTAAGAATGATGGTAAGTATTGATGAGCAAAATGTTTAAATTAATTTTTCTATCTTATTTAGTGATTAATGTATTAAGTTTTTCATTTGGAGATGAAAATTTTTTTAACAAAGGTTTAGAACTTTATAAAAACAAAAATTATGAGGATGCAAAATTTATGTTTGAAAGAAGTATAGTTTTTAACCCAAAAAATTCTAATTCCTATTTATATTTGGCAAAAATTTATAATCTTGAGGAAAATCAAAAAAAAGAGGAAAAAAATTTAGAAACAACATTATTGATTGAACCAAACAATGAAGAAGCAATATTAATGTCGATGAAAATTGCTTTAGAAAAATCCAATTATTCAAAAGTTAAAAACTTATCAAACACTTTTACCAAAGTTTGTAAAAAACTATGTGATGAAAATAAAGCTATCTTAGAGACTCTTTCGAATATTGAGCCTAAAAACAATGAGTCTTAATATTAACTTAGATAAAATCTTAATAGTAGATTTTGGCTCACAATACACCCAATTAATTGCAAGACGAATTCGAGAACTTGGAGTTTTTTCAGAAATAATTAGTCATAAAAAAATTAAAAATAGAAATATTAATAATATGGTTAAAGGTATAATTTTGTCTGGCGGGCCTTTAAATGTTTATCAAGTAAACAAATATTCATTTGATAAAGAAATTTTAAAAAATCAAATACCAGTTTTAGGTATATGTTTTGGTCATCAAATTCTTTCAAAAATAAATGGAGGAAAAGTTAAACAATCTAAATTTAGAGAGTTTGGTTTAGCAAATATATTTAAGAAAAAAGACAGTATATTAACTAAAAATTTTTTTAAACAAAATATCAATAATGTATGGATGAGTCATGCTGATCAAGTTTCAAAATTACCAAAAAATTTCAATGTAATTGCCTCTAGCCAAAATTCAAAATTTGCAATTATTGAAAATAAATCTAAAAATTATTATGGTGTTCAATTCCATCCTGAAGTTTCACACACCAAAAATGGAAAAAGACTTATAAATAATTTTATATTTTTAATATGCAAGGTAAAAAAAAATTGGTCTTCGAAGGATCAAAAAATAAGATTAATCAAAGAAGTTAAAAATCATATTGGAAAAAATAAAGTTATATGCGCCTTATCTGGAGGGGTTGATAGCAGCGTTGTTGCTCAATTATTAAACAAAGCGATTGGAAAAAAATTATATTGTATTTTTGTAAATACAGGTCTTCTTAGAAAAGATGAAGAAATACAAGTTTTACAAACGTTTAAAAAAAAATTAAAGATCAATTTAATTTATGTAAATGCTGAGAAAGAATTTTTAAGTAAATTAAAAAATATTTCTGATCCTGAAAAAAAAAGAAAAATAATTGGAAATTTATTCATTAAAATTTTTGAAAGATATGCTAAAAAAATTAAAAATGTCAAATATTTAGCCCAAGGTACTCTTTATCCTGATCTTATTGAAAGTAAATCGGTAACAGGAAGTCAAACATCAAAAATTAAATCTCATCATAATGTTGGTGGCTTACCAAAAAAGATGAAATTAAAACTTGTTGAGCCATTAAAATTTTTATTTAAAGATGAAGTAAGAAAGCTGGGTCTAGAATTGAATCTTAATAAAGAAATTATTTCAAGACATCCTTTTCCAGGACCAGGTTTAGCTATTAGAATGCCGGGTGTTATAACAAAAGAGAAAATTAAAATTTTAAAAGAGGCAGATTATTATTTTATAAAATCCCTTAAAGATCAAAATCTATACAATAAAATTTGGCAAGCTTACGCTGCTTTACTTCCAGTAAAAACAGTTGGTGTAATGGGTGATAATCGAACTTATGAGTATTTATGTTTGTTAAGAGCTATTACTTCAGAAGATGGTATGACAGCTGATTTTTATGATTTTAAAAAATCATTTATTCAAATGATTTCAAATAAAATTGTAAATAGCATAAGTGGAATAAATAGAGTAGTTTATGATGTTACATCAAAACCACCGAGCACTATTGAACTTGAATGAACAAATTAAATAAAATTTTATAAAAAAAAAATAAA
>Ga0315315_10003826_pt1 | contig 13870 bp, 10 predicted proteins | sample M140m3416metaG_FD_203699 | JGI IMG/M metagenome (GOLD analysis project Ga0315315, IMG submission 203699) | Ammonia-oxidizing marine archaeal communities from Monterey Bay, California, United States - M1 40m 3416 | ecosystem: Environmental > Aquatic > Marine > Intertidal zone | place: USA...
TACGATATTGTCATAAACATCAATATACAAAATATCTAAATAATAAATTAAAGACTTAACTTCATCTAAAGGATTAGGTTTAGCAGATCTAACATCTCTTGTGTACCAAAGTTGAGTTATTAAAGTATTAATTTCATTCATATCGTTAGATGAGTTTTTTTCAATTAATTCACCAATTTTATATATTTTTTTTAATGTAGATTGTCTTGAGCTTTCAGTGGGATGAGCAGTGAAAACAGGTATGAAGGATAGATTCTTCTTTAATGACTTTTTGATCTTGATATTTTTATTTTCAAGAAAATGCTTTCGAAATACTTGTTCAGCAATATTAGATAGGTAAAAAAATATCGTAAAAGATTTTGTAATTATGTAAATTTCTTCTGGTTCTAAATTTTTTAAATATTTAAAGATGCTATTGAGATACTTTTCGTCTTTTGTTGATCTATACTTTTTTGAATTTAATCTGATATTTTCTACAATCTTAAAATATTTTGTACCAGCTTGTTCTGTTATAACATTTCCTAATTCATTTCCAAGAAGTTTTATTGTCACTGGTAATGTATGAAAATTAACAGATATATTAAATCCTTTCAGTGCTTTGAATAAAATTACTTCCAGTAGTGTCGAATACAATATTTTGTAATGAGCCAAAATTTATTTCAGAAAACTCAGTATGTGGTGTTAAAACTAATAACATATCATAGTTTTCAAAATTGTTTAATGAAGATTCTTTTTTTATAATTTGACCAGAGATATTTAATTTATCAACAAATGGGTCATAGAAAGAAACCTCTACATTCTTTTCAAGAAGAAGTTCTAAAATATCTAATGATGGAGATTCTCTCATATCGCTAATATCTTTTTTATACGCAACACCTAGTACTAAAATTTTTGAATTACGTAATATTTTATCTTGACTGTTTAACAATTCATTTACTCTACTTACAACATATGCTGGCATAGAGTTGTTAATCTCCTGAGCTAATTCAACAAATCTAACTGGTTTTCCAATTTGGCGAGTTTTAAATGACAAATATTCTGGATCAACCGGTATGCAGTGACCTCCAACACCCGGACCGGGAGTAAATGATTGAAACCCAAAAGGTTTTGTTTTTGCAGCATTTACAACTTCCCAAATATCAATTTCTAACATCTTACAAAGCATGGCTAATTCATTAATTAATGCAATATTTACATGTCGATAAGTATTTTCAAGCAACTTAACCATCTCAGCTTCTTTAGTTCCATTAACTATTACAGTTTCATCAATTATGGACTCATAAAATAATTTTATTTTACCTAATGATTTTTCATCTATTCCGCTGATAACTTTTGGAGTATTTTTAAACTTCCATTCTTGATTTCCTGGATCTATTCTTTCGGGAGAGTATCCAACATAAAAATCAATTCCAGCTTTCAGCCCTGAATATTTTTCAAGATTTGGTATTAATACTTCAATAGTTGTTCCGGGATATGTCGTCGATTCTAAAATAATAACTTGTTCTTTAACTAAATTTTCTCCAACTGCTTTAGCAGCAGATATGACATATGAAAGGTCTGGCTGATAATCAGTTAAAGGAGTTGGAACACTTATTACAACATTGTTACATTTTCCAAGCTCTGCAGAATCAAAAGTAGCTTGAAAGTTTTTTAAAGCATTGGCCAATTCTTTATTACTAATATCTTCAATAGGAGAGTTTCCAGCATTTATATCGTCAACTCTCGATTGATTAATATCATATCCTAAAACTGATAGACTTTGATTTGCTGATTCAACTGCTAAAGGTAAGCCAACATACCCTAAACCAACAACTCCTAAATCATAAACAAAAGAATTATCTTTAGTCATAAATTTCCTCAAATATTCTTTGAGATGTTTTACCATCCCAAAGATCAATTTTTTTACTTTCTGATATTTTAGTATTCAGTGAGTTGTTTATTTCATTTATAATATTTTTAGAGACACCAATTACTTTATTGGTACCCATTTCAACAGTTATTGGCCTTTCAGTCTCACCTCTTAAAGTTAAGCACTTCTTATTTAAATATGTTGTTTCTTCCTGCAGGCCTCCTGAATCAGTAAGACATAAGGTTGAATTATTAACTAATGTGAGAAACTTTATGTAGGGCTGTGGATCAATGACTTTAAACTTAGAAGTATCAAAATTATTTTCTTCGATAAAAGTCTTCAACCTTGGATGAGCAGGAATAATAATGTCATACTTATCTGTAAATTCAGAAAGCCCATCAAATATTAAGGTCAACTTTTCATCAACAAGATTTGCAGGACGATGTAGTGTCAAAACAAAATATTCTCTATTAATTGAAAATTCTGATGCAACAGTATTTTGATTGGATGTAATTTTATCAAAGTTGTCGATTAATGTATCAATCATAATGTTTCCAACATTAAATATTTTTTCCATAGAAATATTTTCTTTTAATAAATTATCTACAGCATCATTCGAAGGTGTAAACAATTTATCACAAATTGAATCAACCATTATTCGATTTCTTTCTTCTGGCATGTTGAGATTATGAGACCTTAATCCAGCTTCTACATGAAAACATTCAACAGAGTTATTTTTTGCGACTAATGCACCCGATAAGGTTGATGTAACATCTCCAAATACAAATAAACTTGTTGTATTATTGTGTTTAATATGATGATCTAATTCGTTAATGATACTTCCTAGTTGAATGTTCATAGATTTATTTTTAATATTTAAATTTATATCAGGTTCCCTCAGTCCAATATCTTTAAAGATATCTTCGGACATATTTTTATCCCAATGTTGACCAGTATGAATAAAAAGTACTTTCTTCCCATTCTTTTCAAAAAAACGTAAAAGCGGTGCTACTTTTACAAAATTTGGCCTAGCACCAACAATCATTGCAGTATCATATTTTGTTATGGTCACGTTTACTATATTAGTAGGTATTAATAATCAAATTATTAACTATTATTGAAACAGTGGAAAGAATTGTACTTAATTTATGTGGTATTAAATCAAAAGGTGGAATTAATATTGCAAAAACGTTTACGGAAGAAAATTATAACAATATCGATTTAATCATTTACGATAATGAAGAAATACCTGAAATAATTTATAATTTTAGAAAAATTCCAAATATATTTATAACAACTCCTCGATACTTACATCCTTTTTTAAATTTATTTATATCAAAAGAAACTAAAGAAAAAATTAATCAATGTAATGTAATGATTCACTTTGGAAATATTGGATTTAAAACAAAAATTAAGAATTTAACATTTATTCAGAATATACTTCCACTAATTTCTCCATATTCATCATTTAGAAATTTTTTATTAAGAATTGCATATATATTTAGTTTTTCATTAGCAGATGAAATAATTGTTCAGCAAAAACATGTTGCAAATCTTATACCGCCAAAAAATAAGGTAAGAATTATTGGTAGCTTAATTTATAAAAAAGTAAAACAAAACAATGAGGGTGGTTTTGTAGTAATAATAGAAAATAATAAAAATAAAAATCCTAAATTTTTGATAAATATTGTTAATCATTTAATTGAGCTAAATCATGATGTAACTTTAATCAATACGTCAAAATTTACTATTTCAAGTAAAGCAAAGGTTATTGAAAATCCTAGCCATGAAGAACTATTAGGTGTTTTTAAAAAAAATCACACATACATTCATGCAAGTAAATATGAAACCGTAGGATTACCAATTTATGAAGCACTTAATAACGGCATGAAAATAGTCGTACCAAGAAAAGATTATCTTTCTCTTGAAAATTCAAATATCTATAAATATCAATTTAGGGATTTTGATTCTGTTATTGATGCTTGTTTAGCATCTGCAAATAAAAATAATAAATTTGAAAAAGTTCCTATATATGTAGAGGACTGGAAGCTAGCTTAAGTCATCGATTATTTTTTTAGGGGTAAAATTATCTTTAAAATTTTTATAATCAAAGCTAAAGTTTCCAGAAACAAACTCATTTAAGAACTCATCAATTTCTTTTTTTGAGGTTGCATTATTTACAATTTGAAAATTTCTAAATAAACCTTGAAATTCATAAAAAGGATCGTCTTGAATTTCTGCAAAATGTAGTACTGGTTTACCTAAGGAGATATATTCAATTACTTTACTTGGTAATTGATACTTATTAAAATTTCCAATAGAAAGTAGGATATGCATTTCTTTAACCATAATCTCTATAGCTTTATCTCTTGGTAGCAAGTCGTAAATTTTATGGATTTGTTTGTTATCAACTGGATTTAAAAATTTTTTTGATTCATGATTAATGTACCAATGATGTTCAAATTCACAGTCATAAAAATTATTTACAAATTTTAAATAATTCCTTGGATCTCTGACACTATCTGTGAAGATTCCAAAATACCCTATCTTTAGTGGTTTCTGTGAATAATTGTAATTTTGTGATTTTAAAAGTAAATTTCTATCAAGGCTGCCTATTGGATATCCATTTATTATTTTTGATGATGGAATACTGAATGTGTCTATATGAAGTTCAGATACTTCTTTATGTGTAAATATTATTTTTGAAGCAATTTTATAATATTTTTTTTCAATAAAATGATTAATAAATGAAAAAAGAAATCTGTTATTTTCAGATGAAACTTCCTTCAATGAAAATGGGTCACCTATATCCATATACCACTCTGCATTTAATCTTTTATTTAAAATATAAGCACAAACATGAGATGTGAAAGGAAGACTGATCGATATTATTGTGTCATAGTTGTCCTGAATCTTTTTCTTATTTTTATTAATAGTAAAAATCCAAAACATTGCATAGTCCGGCCATGCAAAAGTTTTAAATAAAAAACGATAGATTAATTTTAAAACTTTAAACATAAGTTTTTTCAAACTAGAAATTGTTGAATCATTTGAATTTTGTCTGGCGGCATTCATGACATTTGATATGTTCTTATTTCCAAAATATAAAACCTTGTAATTTTTCTCTGAAGCCTGAGGTCTAGTTCCTGAAAGAACCGTAACATCATTTCCAAGTTGAACGAGATAGTCAATCAACAAGCTCCATCTTGTAGTTCTCGGACTTACGTGTGGTAAGAATTGGTGAGTAATAATTAATATTTTTTTATTTTTCATATTTTTTTAAATTTATTCCAAAAGCTATGGCAACAGCTAAATGAGTAGCTAGCTCCTCAGCTTGATAAGAATATATAAACAAGATTGTAATTAAACTAATTAATAAATATGGTTGCAATGGTGTTGATTGAAAAACTATTTTTCTTAAAACATCAAGTAATATATACAAAAACCAAAGGAGTCCTACCAAGCCTGTAGACATTAATATATTTGCATAAAGATTGTTAAAGGATACAACCTGTCCAGGATTTCTATAAATAATTTGATTTTCAACTAATTTCTTTCCAACATCATCAGCAGCATAGGAAAAAGCAATATTTGAATAACCATAACCTTGTCCAAATATGGAAATACCTGTATTTTCAATATACTCAAAAAGAAAAGCTGTGTTACTAAATGCATCCAAACCTTGTGAGGCAATCTCTCCAAAGCGACCAAAAGTGGCCTGTGAGAAACTTGAGGAGTTTTTTAACTCGTCTAATCTATCCTCAGGAGTGCAAACACATTCTAAACTATCCTCTATACAGATGTTCTCATCTGGTGGAAATTGATATGAAAATACTCCAGAAGTAAAAATTACTATTACAAAGACAAACAGCATTGAAACAATGTTTAATTCAAACTTCTTATGTATTAAATAAAGTAAAGCAGAAACAATAATAGTTGATGCAAGAAAAGCAATTATTCCTGTCAAGCTTCGACTTAAAACAACACTAAGAATCGGGGCTAAAGATAGAAAATACCATACCTTACTTTTCTTACCTAGGTAAAAGAAATAAGGTATAAAAGGAACTGTCCATATAGCTAAAAAACTTGGCTCTCTAAAAGTCCCATAATTTCTAAGTGTATTGCAAGCTCTTTGAATAGGCTGAGTCCAACCTCCAGAACCTGGTCTTGTTCTTGGAAAATCACTATATCCGTAAATATAGGAGAAATAACTAACTATAGAGAGTGCAGATATCACGACAGAGGAAATCAGAAAAAATTTAAGAACCGTTACAAAATCGTATTTATTTAAAATATAATTTACTGTGTAGATAACAACCAAAAAAAGGAACATTCTAAATAGCCTTAAGCTTATATATTGAAATAAAGAGGTGCTTGCATATTTGGGAAGTAATAATTCATTAAAAAAAGATTGAATCAAAGTAACTAAAATTCCATAAATAACCCAATTTTTAATTGAAAATAAATTTAAATTAAATGTTCTTAATCCTAAAAAGTAACAAATTAAATATATTACCGAAAAAAAAGATACTCCAATCCAGTAAATTGGAATATTTCGTACCGAAAAAGCATCAAGACCCTCAAGTAATAGAAATATACTGAGTGAATATAATAATATTTTTGAATATTTTAAATTCAACTTATCCTCTTGTATCCATTAGAAAATTGGACCTTAATTCCTTCATTTTCTTCACCCCATGAAGTATATTCTTCTAATTCAACATCATTTGAAAAATCTTCAATTCTTACTTCACCATCAATTATTGATATTTTACGATAAACTTTTTTTTCATTAAATTCAGCAAATCCCAAAAAATTATTTTTACTAAACGCTAACACCTTTCCATCACCCATAAAATTTAATTTAAAGCAATCAAACTCATCTTCTTTAGGAAATTTAATTTTTGCTTTTGGCCCCCAATGGTATTCAAGTGATCTAAATTTATTTCTTATTTTTATATCATCAGTATATGTGCCTGTACCAGGATCCCTGGCTATCCAATGATTATCAGTAAAGCACTCTATAGAGAGCTGGTCATAGTGGGAATGACCACCTATGCCATTTTGACCTATAGGACCACATCTAATACTGAGATATTCAGTATCATTTCTCCATACATAAATTCCGAAATCTTTAAAACTATAACTTTGATAATCTTTAGTGAATATTTTAATAGGTTTATGTGTAGCTTTATTAAAATTATTCAAAGAAGGTAGTGTGGAAGAAATTTCATAATTAAATGTACTTTCTTCATCTTCGATTTTTGAGTCCTCATAAAGGCGTCCAATTAAATCTACTAACCATGTCATTTTTAATGGAGCATCTTCATCAAATGAAAAGTAAAACAATCTTCCAGAATCATTATCTCCTATTTGAGATAATTCTCCATTAATAATGAGTTTGGATAAAAGGAAACGGTTTGATTTAATTATTTTATCAATTTTAGGGATGAGTGCAGAATCTTTATCTAATTCTTCAAGAGCAAGCTTACAAATTATAAGGGCTTCTGTTACAAAAGCTGAATAATGACTAGAACCTTCAAAATTTGTACCATCTTCATAAAACTGATTACTTAACTCAGATAAAAGTTCATTCTCATAGAATTTAAATTCTTCTTCATCATTATCAAAGTTAAAAGTAGCAATTGTTAATAAAATTGAAGTAAGTTCAATTAAATAATGGTTGCCAATAACATTGCCTTCGTTTTCTAAGTTATTAATTATAAATTCATAATGTTGACTAATATAAGAAAACAACAAATCTTTATTATTTCCAAGAACTTCAGCAGTTTGAGAGAAATTTTCAATGGAAATTAAATGAAATATTAAATTAATATTTCTTATTGCTACATCCATTGGACTATTCCAATATATTAATGGAAAACTATCAACGTCAATGCTTCCTGCATTTGCTTTTTGTAAGTATTGTAATCTAGACGCCTCGTAGGGGACTTTTACATCTGCCTTGTTAAAATAAGCTGGTTTTAATTTTTTATTAGAAAAGTCAAAATTAGAAAATATATCTTTTGATAATTCATACTTATTGGAGTGCTTTCCAAATATTTTTATATTATCGTTTAAATCAACCTCATTAAAATGACTTGGTTTACATTCATTAATAATAAATTCTTGATAATGAGAATCTCTTCGAGTTAAAATTCTATAATTTGATGGAATTTTAATTTGAAGTTTAAAACTATAAAAAAAATTGTATTTAATTTTTTTAAGAAGTGTTTTCAAACTAATCATAAGACATCCGAAAGCTAAAGGTAGTTAATCCAGCAATTACAACTTGCGAAAAGATAATCGATAATACTGCGGGATTAGTGCTAATACTATGCATTGTGAAATATATAACATAGGAAAGTAACGATCCAAATATGATAGTTTTTGTTAATTTGATTTCAAAATTTAATGCTCTTGAAAAAATAATATTTATCCTTGACCAAACCATTAATGGAATACAAAATAAAATTTGATAAGTGTACTGAGATACTAATTCAAATTCATCCCCCAACAAAGATATAAATATGGTTTTTCCAAAATCTTTAAAAATAAAATAAACTATAGGAATTATAAAAGATGCGTAGAACACCATAATTAATTTACCCCTAATAGAACTTACTTCATTTTTATCCTTTGCCTTAGACAGTTCAGGAAACAATATATCTAAACTAGCAGCTAAAAGCTGAAAGATAATTTCTAAAATTCTTCTAGACCAAGCCAAAACTCCCAAAAGAGATCCAGAATAGAACAGTCCCAATAAGACAATATCTAACTCTGAAATTAACGCGCTTGAAAAAGTGGTGAGAACCATTTTTTTTCCAGATTTTTGTAAATCTTTTCTCACATGTTGTCCAGATTTAGTTTCTAAAACTAATTCTTTTCTAGGAATAGACAAGTGAGCAACTGCAAAAAAGGAGACCAACATAAAAACTTGGAAGGAAATTAGTAAGGTGATCGAAAACCCTTGAATAACAATTATCCACGCACCTATTCCATAAATTACAGTTCTAAAAAATATTTGTTTAGAACTAGTAACAAAATCACCTTTTGCTTGAAAATAAGCTAGTGCAACATGGATCATTTCATTAACTACAAATCCTGTAAGAAATAAGGCAGTCATAGAAATATCTCTTTGAAACAAGAAAGTAACTGGAAATAAAATTATTAATGCAATTAGAAAATTTCTTATAATTAAAAAATAAGAATTTGAAAATAAGAATTTTGAGTTTTCATTTTTTTGAGCTAAATATTTAGTAGTTACCAATGCTAATGACATTACTGTTGCAGTACCTATAAGTACTGATAAGCTTTTGGAAGAGGCGTATTCACCATAAGTTTCAGGACCATATTCTCGACTTATTATTGTAATCAAAAAGAAATTAACAATGAGGAGTGTTAATTGCATTACTGATATATAAACTGTATTTTGTTTCCAATTCTTTAGCATTATTTAATCCTACTTGTATGCCAATTTGCTAAATTAGATAAATACCATTTTTTTTGATAATCATCTCCTGCAAGAATTTTTTCAAGTGAACTGCCATTAAATAAACGAGTTGATAAATTAAATTCTTTAATTGAACTGTAAAAATATTCTTGATCTTTCTTAATCCACTCTCCCACTGGTGCCCTAAACCCTTGTTTTTTTCTATTAAAAATTTTCTCAGGTATATGGTTTTTAGCTACTTTTTTTAGTAATGGTTTTGTACTTGTTTTGTTAAAAATAATCTCTTCAGGTATGGATAAAACAAATTCAATTAATTTATGGTCAAGAAATGGTACCCTTGCTTCAATTGACGATTGCATTACAAGCTTATCCATACGCATTAATAACAATTCGGGTAGGCGAATTTGTAAATCAATAAGTGTCATCCATTTAGAAAGTTTTGCATTTTTATTTGAAAAATAGTCACTCCACTTATGATCTACATAATTAACAAGTTGAAATTCTTCAGAAACTCCTCCCATAAGTAGATTATTTATTTCCGGAATGTTAAATCCTAAAGCTCCTCCAGCAAAAGAGGTTCTATTTAGTAATATGTTTGATAAAAGATTTACCCTATGACTTTTAAAACTAAAAGATTTTATCTCTTTATTAAGAACTGGTTTTAAAAATCTATTTAACCTCATATATCTTAACCAATGTTCATATCCATAAAATAGTTCATCAGCACCCTCGCCAACTTGCACAACTTTAATTCCATTATTTTTAGATGATTTTCCTAAAAAATATAAAGGTATGCCAACTTCATCACCAATGAGGTCATCTTGATAGAAAGAGTAGTTATCAATTATTTTTTTAAAATCTTCATACTGAATTTTGTCTTCAATAAGTTCAATACCTATACTAGATGAAGCAAACCTGGCTTCATTAACCTCACCTTTATATCCTTCAAAGTGTTCTTCATAATCTATATTGAAACTTTTTAATACTGAATTTTGATTATTATTCATCAACTTTCCGATTAAAGTTGAATCTAAACCTCCCGACAAGAAAAGTCCTACTTCAACATCACTGACTTGACGATATTCAACTGACTCTATGAGTAAGTCCTCTACTTTGCTAACTGCATCTTTTTCACTCATATCATTATTAATTTCAATAGAAAAAGGGTCCCAGTATTTTGCTTTTTCAATACTTCCATCGTTCGTAATTTTTAAATATTGTCCAGGTTCTACTTTTGAAATATATTTATTTCCTGTCTTATCTGCTGGAACACATAAGTGTCGTAAGTAAGCAACATATGAGTCAATATCTGGAGTAAAAGTTACTATTCCAGATTTTTCTATAGCCTTTAGTTCTGAACTAAAAATAAAGTTTTTTTTGTTTATTGAAAAATACAGTGGTTTAATTCCCACCCTGTCTCTTGCTAAAAAAAATGACTCTTCTAATGAATCATAAATACCAAATGCAAACTGTCCTCTTAGTAAATTAAGAATATCTTTACCATATTTTATATAGCCCTCAAGAAGTACTTCTGTATCACCACCTGTAGAAAATACAGTACCCTTTGATTCAAGTAGTTTTCTTATTTCTTTAAAGTTATAAATTTCTCCATTAAATACAATAGAAAATCTTTTGTCAATGGAATGCATTGGCTGATTAGATCTAGAATCTAAGTCGATTATTGCTAATCTTGTATGAATTAAAGAAACATTTTCATCTAAATAATCAATTTTTGAAAAATCTGGACCTCTATGTTCTAGAGAGTTTTTTATTATATTTGCTATTTCTGGATTTATCTTTGATTTATCAAAGTTAAATATTCCAGCTATTCCACACATTAATTTAACTTTAATGTTGAATTTATTTAATTGAATAACATTAATTTATATAGTTTATTATAAAGATGATGATTAAAAGATTATTCGATATAGGGACAGTTTTAATTTTTTCACCAATTTTTGTACCTTTAATCTTTATTATTTCGTTAATTTTATTCTTAAAACAAGGTCCACCCATATTTTTTATTCAAAATAGGGTTGGTAAAAATAATAAAATTTTTAAATTGTACAAATTTAGAACAATGGAAATAAGTGCTGAGGAAGATTTTCATAAATCACACTATTTAGATTTAGCAAAAGGAAGAAATATAGAACCTAGCAACTCGCCTTTAGAACCAATTCGAATAGAGAATGATGACAGGATTACTTCATTAGGAACACTACTAAGAAAAACTTCTCTAGATGAACTTCCAAATATTATTAATGTTTTAAAAGGTGATATGTCTCTTGTTGGACCAAGGCCTTTAGTTGGATATGAGTCTGATTTATATGGGAAGTATAACTCTAAACGTAATTCTGTTCTGCCAGGAGTTACTGGTTTAGCACAGGTACAAGGAAGGCTAGATTTAAGTTTACAAGAACGTCTTTATTGGGATTTAAAATATATTGAATATAATTCATTTTCAGATGACATCAAAATAATATTTAAAACTATCTCTTCTGTCTTGACTAAAAAAGGTGCGAACTAAGTCAATTCCATATATTGCTTAACTATCAAATTCACATTGGCAAAATGGTTATTTATTTCTGATATATTTGAATAAATTTGTTCTAAAAAAATATCATCTTCCAACTTATTTAATTTAATATCAATATCTTGATCATTTGGATCAATATTAATACCTAGTTGAAATTTATCTATAAATTTAGCCAAACTAGATTCAGGGTGTGAATAACCAATTAAGATTTTATTCATTTTTAAATAATCGAATGTTTTACCAGGAAAGCCTTCTACAGTAATTTGAGGCGATAAAGAGACGAGGGCAAATGGAATCTCTCTAGTTAAATAAACTAATTTTTCTCTAGAAACATATGAGTTAACTTCTATATGTGGACTACGTAGTTCATTAATTTTTTCATACTGGCTTCCAGAACCGAAAATAGTTAATTTATAATTTTTTTTTGACTTTGAAAAGGTTTTGATAAATGATCCAATATTTTGAGGAGTACCTAAGTTTCCAGCGTACATAATATTTTTTGAAATTTTTTTACATTTTGGAACTTCAGGTTCATTTGCAAAATGATAAATAACTTTAATTTTATCTTTTTGAATGTTTCTATGCTCAATTAGGTATTTTTTAAGTTGATCTGAATTAGCAACGACATAATCTATATTTTTTAAACAATAATTATCAATCCATTTAAAAATTCTGTGTAAAAAATTTATGTTTAATTCGTTTAATTTATTAGCTATTTCTGGATAGAGTTCCCATACAGAATATATTGTATTTTTTTTCAATATCTTTTTAGTAAATATGGCAATTAAATTCATAGTTGGTGGATAGCTAAATATAAAAATAGTATCAAAATTTTTCCTATTCTTGATTAAGTAAATTAAAGATTTTTGGTGATAATTAACCCACTGCATAATTCTTTTACTTCTAATAAAAGATCTCTTTGAAGAAGATATGTGTGTAATTTTTACACCATTGTATGAAGAAACATAAGTATTTCTTGAAACTTTTGTTAAGCCTTCTTCAGTAATGTCATCTGAGTTAAAACGGTATTGTGGAGTTGATGCTAAAATTTCAATATTAATATTGTTTTCTTTAAATTTAGATGCAATATCAGCAACTAACTTACCCGTAGATACTTGATCTGGCGGAATTGTTAAAGAATGAAATAAAACTTTTTTCATTCTTTAAAAGAGTTACTTACATCAAAAGAGTAATCAGTTGGTTTATGTTTTTTTAAATCATTTCTATTACAAAGTTCAATTAAATCTTCCACAATAATCTTTGAGGAGTTTCCATCTCCAAAGGGATTTTCCCAATTCTTCTCTAAAGATTTCACATCATTTAATATTTTATTAAAATCTATATTTTTTTTAGTGGGGTCAAATTTGATAGACGCTTTTACGTCATATACTTCTGGTCTTTCAGTTGAGTATCTCATTTGAATTGAAGGAACGCCCATAATGCAAGCCTCTTCAACAACTGTACCTGAATCAGTAGCAACAAAAATTGAATTTTTTAATAAGTACATAAATTCTAAGTAACCTATTGGGTCGATAACTCTAATATTATCATTTAATTTAAGACCTGAATTCTTAAGAATTTCTTGAGTTTTATAACCCATTGGAAAAACAACATTTTCTTCATTTATGGAATTTAAAAGGCTGATTATATTTGTAAAACTTTTAATATCTAAAATATTTTCTCTTCTATGACTTGTTACTAATGCGTAATTATTTTTAATAATATTTTTTACTTCATTATCCAAATAATTTAAACCAGAGTCAAAATGCTTATTATTTTCATTGATAATATCAACAATAGGATTTCCAGTAACTTTTATAATATTTTTACTTATCCCTTCATTTAGTCCTTGTTGTTTATAGCTATCTAAGTATGCATATATTCTGTCGGATAAATGATCTATAACTGTTCTATATTTTTCTTCCGGCATTCGCCAGTCATAAGACCTCATGCACCCTTCTATGTGAACTATAGGTATGTTGTGTTGAGCTGCTGCAATTGAACCCATAACTGTATTAGTATCTCCTAAAAA
>Ga0315315_10003827_pt1 | contig 13868 bp, 15 predicted proteins | sample M140m3416metaG_FD_203699 | JGI IMG/M metagenome (GOLD analysis project Ga0315315, IMG submission 203699) | Ammonia-oxidizing marine archaeal communities from Monterey Bay, California, United States - M1 40m 3416 | ecosystem: Environmental > Aquatic > Marine > Intertidal zone | place: USA...
ACTAAATTCCATATTATATAAAAATATAAAAATATAAATATATAATATGGAATTTAATAATAATATTTATATAGATGATAATTTAATATATGAAATTTATAATTTATTATCATTTAATGATATGATTATTTTTTCATTCATTAATAATTATACTTACAATAATTATAGACTTAAAAATAAAAATAAAATTTTTGAATTTCTCAATAACGATTACAAATCATTTAGAAAATGTTTACTAGTCTATAAATATTCCATAAACGAATTAAATTATTTAGCTAAATCTAGTATTAATAATATTAATTATGTTACTAGATATGATGATAATATAAATTATTATGATTTAAGATTTATATTTGAATTAATTTACAATAATTATTATTTTGAAAATATACCAATTACAGATAATTTTTTAGTAGAAGCCATTAAATACATAAAAAAATGTATCAGTTTTAATAGATTTGAAACCGCATATAATATAGGTAAAGTTCCATTATTACATTCTCTATCTTATATGTTCTCAGCTAAAGGAAAATGGTCATACATCTAATGTTTCTTACTATTTTCTTTATTTTTTATCCAATTATCAAAATTAGTCCATTTAAACCCATAACTCATATTTCTGTGTGTTATCATAGCTGGTAACCATCCTTTAGATTCTGCTGTATCAAACCAAGTTGTTAAATTCTTCGCTTCTGCACGTTCAAGTGCAATATGATATCTTTTGTCTATAAATTTTCTCATTTTAGGAACATTTTTAATTTCTGGAAACATTCTAAATAGTATATCTGCTGGTGTTTCCATTTTATCTATATTTAAATTCAACAGTTATTTCTATTCTTGATAAGAACAGATACAACCCAACAATATTAACAAACAATAATAATGTTGTAAAAGAGTAATTAAAATATTTGTAATAACTATCTAAAATAACTGATAAGATAGCAATTAAGATTGTGTGGTCGAACCGCATCTTCAATTGATTTAAAACAAAAAATATATTTTCAAATTAAATATTTATAGATGCTCTTTTTTAATTATAATTTGTATCCTAAAATATGAGTTTTAGCATAACAATTATTTGCGAAATGACCAGTTCTTCCACACCTATAACAATTATTATATTCTAAATCATACCACGCTACTAATTTAACATTTGGTTTTAATGTAGTTGAATTTGTATATTTACCACCTCTAACATTAGTATAACCATGTTTCTTAATATTTTTATCTGTATGTTTTTGTTCTACTTTATTTGCAAAATATCCTGGACATGTATCAATTACTTCACCTTCAATTGGTTTAAATTTTTGTGTTACTTTAGCACCATTTCCACTAAAATGTTGGTCCATTCTTCTATCAATATCTACTGTTTTACCAATATATTTTTTACCATTTTCTAATTTTAATTTATATATATCTGTTTCTTGATTTATATTTGTTGTATTACCATATTTAGTTTTATACATTGGTGCCCCTGTTTTAGCATAAGCCGTTGGATTGTATATAACATCACCCCTTTTTGTATAATAAGTTGGCATTAAATTTTATATTATACTGATGTATTTTCTTTAATATTTAAAACAAAAAATATATTTTCAAATTAAATATTTATAGATGCTCTTTTTTAATTATTTAAAAAAGTTATATAGATAATTATATAATGAATGAGATGGATTTTACAAAAACAGATAATTAATGTATTAATGAAAAAATTAAATAATCATTTAGATTTAGTTCATTATATATTAGAATTTAATAATAAGGATATAGAAAATATTAGAGAAAATATTAGAGAATGGTATATAGAAAAAGATTTTTATAATTGGTTAAATAATGATATTCAACTTAGATATAGATTAGTATTTACTAGACCAGAACATTTAGATATAATTCATTCTCAAAAATTAAATTATTATATAGAAAATTACAAAAATTTAAAATTAGATAAATATGATTATCGTTCTCCAAATGGATTAAGAAGAAATAAATCATTAACAGAATGTTTTAATAGTAAATGGTGGAAATATACAAATAAAAAAAATTATGAATGGTCATTAATACATTGTTACATTAATACTATGAATTATTTTGATTATTATAAACTATCTAAATAACTAGATAAATTTTGCTTTGAATACTTCTATTGGAATTAGTGGATTTTTCCATTCTTTCATATTTTTAACATCTTTTTTATTTATATAAATAATTATATCTTCATCTGGAGTTCCTTCTGTAAGTGTAACATTATATCTAATTTTATCAGTAAATGTGAGTGTTTTACCAATTACTCCTTCTGGTGGACATATCATACAATATATATCTTCTTTTAATTTGTATATATTAAAATATTCATTATTAGTTTCAGATGGTCTAATCCATGTAGCCCTTGATTTAATATTTTTCTTTTCAGTCCAATAAAACCATGATTTCTTTTTAAAAGAATATTTGGCTTTCCAATCTTTAACAAGAACGCCTTTATTATCATAATCTAAACCAACTTTAGATTTTCTTGATTCTTCTATCGCATTTTTGATATTAATAGAATCTATTGCTGTTTTACTTTTTCCAATAAATCTCTCCATTTTTTCTTTTTCTGCTTTAATTTCAATTGCTTCTTTTTCTAATTGTTCTAATTTATCTTTCGCATTTTGGATTGTTTTCAGTTTTTTTGAATATCTACCTTCATACATTTTAAATTTACGATCTGTTTCTGTTTTTAGTTTTTGTAATGTTTGCTTTTTAAACGATTTAAAAGAAGTATTATTTCCAACATTTCCAAGTGTATTAAGATCATAATGTTTTATATTTTGACACAAATTTTTAGTAGATAATCCTCTTGCTTTAACATATTTAGTATGTATATTTTTAATATAATCATAATATTCATCTTTTACTTCTTTAGATTGATCATCTATTCCAAAACCTAAATTAGTATTTATACCAGTTGGAATACACTTTAAATCTGGATCATTTCTAATATTATACATTGGTTGTATCAAATGACTTATTTCACAACAACAACAATAAGAACTTCCTCCACCCGCATTTTGATAAATAGTATTCTTAAAACCCCAATATTTTGGTTCTTTTTCAGCCCAGAACCATCCCCCTTTTTCTCTTTGTCCATTTTTTATGGGATAATCATATTTGTCATATACAGTTCTACTATGCGGTCCAATATGAACACTTGTACTTATAATTTTAGGTGGTGTTGTTTTCATATACAAATATTTCCAAATAGTATTATCTTCATCAAATATTTCTTTTAATGTTTTTGAAGTTAGAGTTAGACAACCAACTTCTTTAAGTCCGATATATTGTATAATGTAATCAATATATACTTCGTATGGAACATCATTTAATGATTTAGTTACCATTATAGCATTTTATTACTTAAAAAAAATTATAATATTTCAAATTTATTTTAAATTGTTTAAGTGCTCTTTTAATTATTTTAAAGCGTCTATTTTAAAGCATCTATTTTAAAGCATCTATTTTAAAGCATCTTTAAATTTATTTTCTAATCCTTTATGTTTATCAACATCTTCTAACAATTTATTTTCTTCTTTTTCAACTTCTTTCAATCTATTCTTTACCCTTTCTACTTGTAATCTTTTTTTATCGTATTTTCTTTCTGTTGATTTTATTTTTTTGTTATTTTCAGTTATTAATTTTTTAATTATTCTCTTTTTAAAATCCTTAAAATCAAGGTAAACACCATCATAATGTAATGTTGTTTGATCATAATGATCAAAACAACTACAAGTAGTTATTCCTTTATTTTTTAAATAATCAACATATCTTTGTTTAATTTCAGGTGGATGTTTATTTAGATAATAATACTCACCTCCAGAGGACCATCCATACCAATTATGAGTAAAGCCATATTGTACACTTGGATCATTTCTATCAATAATAGAAGTTAATCCTAAAACTTCTCTACATCTTACTTTATTTATACAAGACGGCGGACTGTGTACAGAATCTATTAAAATATCAGATTTAGGACTAAGTAATCCCAAAAACATATCTGTTTTGACAAATTCATACCCCTCAGGAACAATATCAATATAAGTAGTTTTATTAATTATGTTATATTGGTGCAAACTAATAATACTACCATTCTGTTTATGTTTTATTTTTCGAACTAAATAAGGACCAATATGAACACTTTTGTTAACAATTCTCTTTTTTGCAATTTTTAAAAATAACTTTTTCCAGAATTCATTTTTACTTAATATAGAATTCAATGTTGGAGAAACCATAGATAATATTCCAATTTCTTTAATTCCTAATATCGGTATAAAATTTTCAAAATATATTTTGTATGGAATATCATTTAATGATTTATTTACCATTAGAGCATTTTTATTACTTAAAAAAAAATATAATATTTTCAAATTTATTTTAAATTATTTAAGTGCTCTTTTAATTATTTTAAAGCATCTTTAAATTTAATATCTAATCCTTTATATTTATCAACATCTTCTAACAATTTATTTTCTTCTTCTTCAATTTTTTTTAATTTATCCCTCAATTTTTGTACTTGTAATTTTTTTCTACCGAATTTTGCTTCTATTGGTTTTAGTTTTCTTTTATTTACAGTTATTAATTTTTTAATTGTTCTATTTTTAAAATCTTTAAAATCAATTTTAATACCATCATACTCTAATGTTGTTTCATCATAATGATTTGTACAACTACAAGTAAATACCCCTTTATCTTTTAAATACTCAACATATTTCTGTCTAACTTCATATGATTGTTCATTTATATAATAATGATTAGTAATACCATTAAAGCAAACATGTTTAATTGATTTAATATCTGGATATTTAAATTTACTTATACAGCAAGGCATACAATGTATAGAATCATAGAAAATATCAGATGTTCGATCCAATAATCCTAAAAATATATCTGTTTTGACAAATTCATATCCTTCTGGAGCAGTATTTATATACTTAGTTTTGTTAAGATTATTATATAATTTTAATGGTGTAATCACACCATTTCTTTTATTTTTAATTTGTCTAAGTGAATAAGGACCAATATGAACACTTGTTTCAACTATTTTCTTTTTTGTAGTTTTAAAATATATTTGTTTCCAGAATTCATTATTACTTAATATGGTATTCAAAGTAGGTGAAACCATAGATAATATTCCAATTTCTTTAATTTCTAATACAGGTATAAAATTTTCAAAATATATTTCATATGGAATATCATTTAATGATTTAGGTACCATTATAGCATTTTTATTAATAAAAAAAAATATATTATTTTCAAATTTATTTTAAATTATTTAAATGCTCTTTTAATTATTAATTAGTTAACTCCAACAGTGTGCGGGTGTCGTTGCATATTCGATATCATAGTATAGTTCCTAATATTAATAGTATTATCCCTAATATTAATCTCAATATGAATAATTTCCCCAACTCTCCAACTAGGAGGTATAGTAAAATTATAACCAATTTTATTATAGAAAAATCTAAACGTCCTCCCAGGTGCATTTTGGTGACATCTCATTTCATATATAGAGAAGTGATAGTTCCATTTTTTAAATCGACATTGTAGTTGATTTAATGGTCTTTCCCAAATACTATTTATTGGATTTGTTCCTTCTTTATAATAAAACCATTTCTTTGATTTAATATCATATGATGCTTTCCAATATCGTGGTAACATATCTATATCATCATAATCTAGTCCAACATTGGAATTAATTGCATTTCCTACCGCATTGAAAATTTTGATTCTAAAATCACTCATTTTAGTATTAAAATTAATAATTGATTCATCATAATAATCATCCATTCTATCATATTTATCCATTTGTTTAAGTAAATCTTTTTTTTTACTTATCATTTTAGCAATTTCATCTTCAATTCCTTTAATTTCTTTATTTGTGTCAAATTTCATATGTTCAAGTTTTTTCTTGTTTTTCTGTTGTTTAGCACAATATTGTTTTATTATTCTATCTTTAAATGATCTATAGTTAACATTTGTTCCAACATTTCCAAGTGTATTAATATCATAATGGTTAATATCCTGACACAGATTTACTGTTGATAATCCATTCTTTTTATTATGTTCAATATGTAACTTTTTAATATCTTTAAAATATTCTTTATGGACTATTTCTGGTTGTTCTACAATTTTGGCTTTATCCGAATCCCTATTATTAACTATAATCGGATTAGTACTATTAGAAATAGATTCGATTTGGTGTTGGAAATCTTTTCCACAACAACATTTATATGATGTATCGCCTTTTTGATGAATATTTGTGTCGAGTTTCCAATAACTCATTGGTACTTTATTTACATAATGACCACCACATGGTCCAATATGAATACTGGTATCTAAAATTTTAAGGCGAGTAGTTTTAACAAATTGTTTTTTCCACATTTCATTTGTATCGAATACTTCTAGAAATGTGTTATTAATCATTAACAAATAACAATGTGTTTTAACATCTATATATTGTATCATATTATCAAAGTATATATGATAAGGAATATCATTTAAAGATATGGAATGACTAATTGTTGTAGCCATATTATAACTATAAGATGGAGTTAATTTATAATTAAAATATTATTTCAAATTAATTTTTAATTTTTAAGAGCTCTTTTTTTTTTATAAATTTAATTATATATATGGATGAAGAATATGAGATAATTATGGTAACTTTTGAAGATTTTAAAAATGATATTATTAGTAAAAATGATAAAATTAAATCAAAAGATGAATATTGGTGGGCAAATCTTAAAAATGATTTATTATTTTACAATCATAGATTACAAGGAGAAAAAAGGGATTTAGTTAATATTTTACTTGCTGATATTATTCAAAAATATATAAATATAATGACTACTAATGCTACTTTAAGTCCAATTGAAAAATTAAAAAGAGTAGATAGACAATCAATTAATTTAGGATTATCAAATCAAGATTTTATAGATTTTTTAAGTGTTCTAATAAAATATGTTAAAACAACTAGTAAATTTATGGAAGATGTTGAAATAATTAATGTTGAAGCAGTACCTGGATTAGCTCTAAGAGAATCTATAAAGGATCCTGCTTCAGCTTTACGATATTTGTCTAGATTAGGTGAAGCAAGAGGAATATTGGATATTAGTATTTTATATAATGATTTTTTTGTTCAATCTTTATTAACACTTGAATTTATAGTAGCAAATGCATATATAGAAAATATGGGAAGATTACAGGACCCCCAATTGAGTTGTTTTGATATAAAACCAGTAAATCCTAATCAAGAAAATAATAAGATAGATGAAAAAGTTGCTAAATTTATAGATTTAGAAAATAAGAAAATGTTTTTAATACAAGAACTGAATAAATTAAATAAAGACATAGTAGACTCAGAATATTTAGTTAATAATTATAAACAAGAAATACAAGAAATAAATTATAGTTATTCTACAGCCCATAACGACTTCGCCTCTCCGCGCACCTTATTTAAAAGAAAAGATAAATTAATAGAAAAAATTAAAGATGAAAATAGTTATACTACAAGAGAAAAAAAAAGAATAGAAGAAATAAAAACAGAAGTTAGAGAATTAAATAAAAAAACAAGTATACTTATTCCAGAATATAATAATAAATCAAAAATAGAGATTGCTTATCTTTCTGTTGAATCAAAAATAAAAGTTATAATTGATTTAGGAAATTATGCTATAAATTTGAATAGATTAAATAATCCTTGGGATAGAGATTCTTTATTTGATATGTTATTTGATATGAAAGAAATATTAGATTCTATATTATATTCATCATTAATATTTTATAGTCGTTTTAATAGTAGTCGGAATGAATTTTATAAAGAATTATTTGATGATTTAAAAACTCGTGAACTGGCAATCCTCGGTATGAATACTCCAGATGATATAGATACTCCAAATGATATAGAAACTCCAATAACAGGATATACAGATACTAGAAAAATCAAAGATAAATATTTAGTAAATCAAATAATGTTATATCAAAAATTATTAAGTGCTTTTATAGGTGATTATAAAAGTTTAGAAAAATATAATGAAGATTTAGATGGTAGAAAAGCAAAAGGATTAGATGATGTTAATAAATATGATAAATTAATAGAATTTGTTGTTTGTATAGATAAACATATAAAAGAATTAAAAACACAATTAGAACCAAGTCCAGATAAATTAGAACCATCTACCAGATTAAAATATTTATATCAACCAGGTGAACAAAGATTATTACAAGATAGTAGTGAGGAAATAGAAGATTTAGGAGATGTTTATCTGGAAAAGAAGAAAAGGGTAACATTAATAGATAATCTAACACGTAGCTTAGGTGATTCTGGAAGAGAATTATTTACAAATTATCCAACACAAGTTGGTGATAAAGTAATGTTTCGAGAATATGCGGATAATGGATTAAAGGATTTATATAAGAAAATGATGAAAAAAGATGTAGATTCTGACTCTTTATCAGATGTATCATCTTTATCATCGATGGAATCTGTAGATTTGAGTGAATTTCCAAATATTGGAGATGATTATGGCGGAGGTAAATTAATCGGGGGAGATCCAGAAGATGAATATTTAAAAGATCATGGTGTTGGTGTAATTACCAATATAACTAAACGTGATTCTTCAATAATTCCAAATAATTATTGGGCGGAGATATCATATGATTCATTTGATACAATAAGAGATGAGTCCGGTAAAAGATATGTTAAAGTTAAAAAAATAGCAGAAAGACCTATTATAGAATTAGTAAAAATAGATAGTATAAAAATAGGAGCAACGGTTGATTATAATAATTGGGAGATTGATAAATATTTTATTGATTTAAATAGAGAATTTCCATATTTAATAAATAATGATATAGTCTATAAGTTTGATAAATTATATCCGTGGCCATGTGAACCAGAATGTAAGGATACATCAATCGGGTGTATGGATTATTGGGATAGTGAAAAACATATGGATAAAGCAATTGAACAAATTAAACAGGTTTATAATATACCACATACAGAAAGAAAAAAAATATTAACAGACGCAATAAATCTATTGGGGTTAATGAATTTTAGTGATTTATGGCGTGATAGTATGCTTGAATTATTAGAATTTGAAGGAAAAGAAGAAGAAGTTGTAATTGAACTATATTTATCTGATAAAAGATTAGTTGATATGTTCTCATTTGGTTTACCAGGATTAAAAGATACTATAGTTAAGAGTGATATATTAAATATGTTAGATTTAACAGATTTTACAGATGGGGGTGAAGGTGAGCTAGTTGATATTTATATTCCACCCGAACCATTTAATACACTCAATTATGCTATAGCATATATTAAAATTAAACCAGCCGATGATGATGATATAAAGAGTATTATAATTCAAAGATTAGTTAGACATTTACATTTTTTTAAAAGAAAGACAGATTTATTAAATGACCGAGAAGAACTCCAAACAGAAATGAAAAAAATAGAAGATATAAAAGATGATATGGTATCAGCTATGGAAACAGGGGAACCAACACAATATATTAAGAATCCTTATAGAAAAAATAAAGATATATATAATACACAATTAGAAAAATTAGGATTAGGAGATATATTTGAAAGAATAGAAAGGGAACAAACAGCATTTAAAGATAAAGAATATAAAATGTTACAATTAGCTAAAGAAAAAGCAAAAACATTTCAACGAGATGAAGATAAACAAGAAATATCTTTAGCACCTGAATATAGAAAATGGATTAAAAATTTAAAGAAAATAGATGATAAGGGATTAACAGTTGATGTCGGTGCATATGATCTTGATCCAGGTGCTACTCCAGAAGAAATATTATATGAAGAACCAGAAAATATAGCTATGAATAGAATGAGACCACAGCCTACAGAAGCAGAACAAGATTGGTTTTCAAGATTAGGTATAACAAAAAAAGAAGCACTACAAGATAGAAGGAAAGTATTTAGTTTATTAGAAGATAGGTATAGACCACTTGGTTCTAGATTTATTGGTAGAGAAGATTTAAGGAGGGATATAATAAGTCGTCGTTCAAATTCAGATGAGGGATTAGGAGAACAAATTGAGCGTAGAAGAAGAATGGAAGAATTAACAAATAGAATAGATAGAGGAAGGGAAGCAAGGATAAGGGATATAGAAACACAAATTAGATTAGAGGGAAGAGTATCATCTGAATCAGAGGAAGATCCATATGGTTTAGAAAATATGTTTAATTTAGATACTATTTAATAATCAGAATATTTGTATGATTCGGGTGTTTTGGGGTCATTAAAACATTCATTACATAAACAATTATCAGAATCATCTATATTTATGTCTAATTTAGTATTTACACAATTAAGACAATAATGAGAATATATTTTTTCATTATTATCTGATATTATGGAACAATTTGGACCAATACATTTACCAGCTATATTACAATGATAAAATTTATTACAAGACCCACAATTAATTTTAATTTGGTATGAATTTAATTTAAATTTTTCTTTACAAAAATTACATTCTAATACTTCGTAATCTAAGTTTTTAACATATTTTTGATGGTCTGTTGCTGTATATTTATTATATTTTTTTGTTGGTTCTGGGTGAATAGTTGATATTTTTTTCTTTTTAAAACAATTAAACATTATAATTAAAATTTTAAAATATTTATCTTTTAAATTGTATAATGAATTTTATTTCAACATATAAATTATTAAATGATATAAATGATAAAAATAAATATAAAAATGATGATACCAAATTAAAAGAAAATAAAGAATTTATTCAATTAGAAAAAAAAATGAATAGGAAATCATTACATAAAATGAATAGAATAAGATCAATGGATAATTTTATGAAATTTCAATGGTCTTGGACTTTATAGAATATTATTAAAATATTATTAAATAAATTTAAATTTAAATATTTGTTTTTAATATAAATAAGATGGTATTTCAACAAACAATAGGTTCAAGGGCACAAGTTATGAATGGTACAGCTGAAAAAACATCTGGTGGATTAAAAAAAAAAGATTTAAAATATAATTCTCAGGGAAGAATTGTTTCAGTTAAAAAAAGTAGATCAGCTAAAAAAGAACAAAGATTAAAGAAAGCTGGTTGGACACATAAGAAAGGAGAATTTGGAGCAGTTAAAATTGAACCAAAAAGTCCAAAAAAAAGAAGTAAAAAAGGTTCTAAAAAGAAAAAGAAAAAATAATTATTTACCAAATCTTCTAGACCGATTATGATATTTTTTTAATACATTAATAAAATCATCTAATATTATTTCTGGCCATAATTTTTTAAGTATAAATAATTCAGAATAAATTATTTTAGTTGGGAAAAATCCCGAAGTTCTATATTCTCCGCCTGTTCTTAATATAAGGTCAATATTTGGTTGATTTCTTATATAATATTTATAATTTAAATTATTATAACTTTGAATATCTTTATAATAATCATATGCTATTGCAAAATATAGATTATATTTATTATCTTTATTATATTTTTTAAATTGGTTTAAAATATTTTGAATTTCTGATGGTAATTTATCTAAATCACCAATAAAAGTAATATTAGTTTGATTAAATAATTCTTGGATATTATTATATTGTTCTTCAGTATAATTAATATTATGTTTTTTTAAAAACTCTATCGGGTCTTTATAAATACTATATAAATATTTAATTATTTTAAATAGAATATCAACAGTATCATCTTTTCTATTCATATTATCAATAGATAAAATATAGAAACTAATATCTGTTATATTTTTTAAATATTTTGATATTTTTTTTTTATTTTTATATTTATTTATAAAATTTATTAAAATTTGTTCATAATTACTAATTATATTATTAATATCATAATAATTTTTAGTAGCCCATCTTCTATTACCATCTGGAATTATTCCCAAATGAACCATACTATATTATATTTTTATATTTTAATATAATTATTTTTAATTTAATTTAAATTAAAAATAATTATATTAGATATAATATATTATGGATAAAGAAAATTCTATTAAAGATTTATTTAAACCAAATAAGTGTTCTCCTATAATTGCTTACTTTTTAATAATATTAATATCTATTGTTATGATTATAAATGCGAAAGAAACATCTACAAAATTACAAGATAATTATAAAATATCAAATGTATTTAAATTATTTACTTATTCTGAATTATTATTTTTATTAGTTCACGGTATTATATTATTTGGATTATGTCAACACGGTCAAGAAACTCTAGCTTGGGTAACATTATTATTCCCATTATTTGGATATTTAGTTAAAAATATAATAGTATTTATAAGTTTATACACAATTCAAAAAAGTGAACCACCTCAAGAAAAAATAGATAATATAAAAAGAGATAGTAGTGACTCATCACAAACACCAATAACTGATTTACCAGTAACACTTCCTCCGAATCAGAATGTAATGGAGGCACAAAAACAAATGCTCCATTTTAATCAAGCATTACAAAACAATGCTTTACAAAATATAGTAAATCGCGATGAAATGATGAATCCTCCATTAGATAATAGTGTTCATCCAATGCCAAGTGGATTTTAGGGTTTAATACATTTATCTAAATAATATTCTGTCATATAACAATTTAGAAATTTATCATTATAAAGTACAACTATTGATCTTGTATTTGTCATATTTTTTAAACAACGATTATAATTTAATTGTAAAGTATTATATTGTTGATTAAAATTAATTAATATATTTTTTGTATTATAATAAGAATAACAATAAAATAATAATAATAATCCAAATAAGAATAACATATTTCTTTGCATTCTTATTATTTTTAATAAAGGATTAATATTATTAATACTATCAATTATAGTATTAGTAGTATTATTATTATTAGTAGTATTATTTCTGTTATTATTATTAGTAGTATTATTTCTGTTATTATTATTATTAGTATTAGTATTATTATTATTATTATTTAATGTAATTGGTATTAATTTAGTTTTATAATTATTATATTCATATTCTGATATATCTCCTCTACACATTGGACAATCTATATTACCTCTATTAAGCCAAGTATCTAAACATTCTTTACAATATAAATGATTACAATTTGTTTTACATATTTCATTTATATTTATATTTTCTGTATGGCAAATACTACATTTATCAATTATTGTAATATTTTCTGATATATCTTCCGTTTGAATTATAGATTCATCCATTATATTATATTAAAATAATATTATTTTATAATATTTAAAAATAGTATACTAAAATAAAGTATAAAAATATATGAGCGTATTATCTTTTGATATTGGTATTAAAAATTTATCTTATTGTATAGTTTGTAAAGATACAAAAAAAATACAAGATTGGGGGATAATAAATATTTCTTGTAATAAAGAATGTGAACATATAAATACAAAAAATAATAAATGTGATAAAAAAGCTACATTTATAAATGATAATATATTATTATGTAGTCAACATAGTAAAAATAAAAAATATACTAATGTTAAAAAATATAAGAATAATCAAAATACTATTTTTAATATTGGAATATTATTATTAAAAAAAATTAAAGAAAAAGAATTTAATAAGTTTAATATAAAAGATGTATTATTAGAAAATCAACCTTGTTTAAAAAATCCAACAATGAAATCAATACAAATGATATTATATAGTCATTTTTTAAGTGAATTAATAGATAAAAATATTATTAAAAAAGTAGAATTAATAAATGCGCGAAATAAATTAAAAGCATATAAAGGCGAACCAATTAATTGTGATATTAAAGATAAATATAAAAAAACAAAATATTTGGCGATTAAATATTGTGAAATAATGATTATAGA
>Ga0315315_10003828_pt1 | contig 13867 bp, 12 predicted proteins | sample M140m3416metaG_FD_203699 | JGI IMG/M metagenome (GOLD analysis project Ga0315315, IMG submission 203699) | Ammonia-oxidizing marine archaeal communities from Monterey Bay, California, United States - M1 40m 3416 | ecosystem: Environmental > Aquatic > Marine > Intertidal zone | place: USA...
CATTTTTCAACAAAATAAGATGGTATAAAGCCTAAACATCCAGTGACACACAGAATTTTCATATCATAAGGCTTTGAAGAACTCATCAACGACCCCCTCAATATAATTAAGTTTATCCTCAGTTATGCCAATAAATGTACCCAAGAAGAAAGACCCTACTGTGGCCTTATGGGCATTTGGAAACTCTTCTTTGATATTATCATATTTACTGGCAAGTTCTGAATATGCTGGATGGTATAAACAATTGCCAGCAAAGTAAGATCTTGTTTGTATTTTATTTTCTTCTAGGTGTCGTACAAACTGCTCACGAGTAAAACCGCTACCTTCTTTAACTGTTAGCAAATACCCAAACCAGTTTGGATCTGATTTTTTTGTTGCCTTTGGTAACATAAAATATTCTTCGTATTTTGAAAATATTTTATTGAAGGAATTAAAATTTTCTCGTCTTGCTAGATCCATCTCTGGTAGTTTATGTAATTGCTCTAATCCAATAGCGGCTTGTAACTCTAGTGGCTTTAGATTAAAGCCAATCTCATCAAACACATACCGATGATCATAGTTTATTCTTTCTTTACCATGCTTTAACCAAGGCCTAAATCTATTGCCGCAGGCAGTGCCTGAAGTGACATCGCCTGGCTTTTGCTCATTGCAATAACAAGCACGACCCCAATCCCTAAAGCTTGCTAGTGTCCTTCTGAGACGTGGGTCATCAGTGGCAACGAATCCTCCTTCGCCCAGAGTCATATGATGTGCTGGGTAAAATGAACAACTAGACATATGACCAAACGAACCTAATTTCTTTCCATCATAAAATGAACCAAGAGCATCACAGGAATCCTCCAGAAATATTAAGTTATATTTTTCTACAAGGCTCATCAACCTGTCCATGTCAGGAGGGTTTCCTAATACATGCGCAAATATAATTCCTCGAATAGAGTTATCTTTCTCTAAAATTTCTTCTACTTGATCAAGATTTAAATTAAGAGATGGTAAATCAACATCAACAAATACCGGCTCAAACCCTGTTTGAATAATAGGGTTGAGCGTTGTAGGAAAGCATACTACTGGTGTGATAATTTTACTGCCCTTTGGAAGGAAGTATTTCTTCATAAAGCTCTTCTTACTAGTAAGAGCCTGAGTCATTATCAGATTGGCTGAACTACCTGAGTTCGTCAACATACCATAGTTTTTACCTAGATGTTCTGGGAAGGTTTCCTCGAATACTCTGGCCTTCTTGCCAAATACTAGCCAACCGTCTAAAATAGCCCCAACTGCTGCTCTAAATTCATCTGTACTAAAATGAGGACCAGAGTAGTTTACCCATTCCCCCGGTTCCCAACTTTTATCCAAAAGATTTTCTTCAGCGTATTCTTCAACAAGCGAAAGTATTTTATCAAGTTTGCTCATTGATCTTCTCCATAAGATTATAGAGTCCTACGTCAAGACCCTGTAGACTAAGCCCAAGCTTAGATAGCTTACTCGCATTACCCGTGTAAGCCATACCTATATTGTTGTCCTCTATTATGATATCAGAACTGGAATTTGTTAAGTATTTAATCTTACCGGCGATAGAATTCAAAGTTTCTTTCTTTTCGTAACATATGTTTATATCTTCTAGATCATTGCCATAATCATTGTCTAGATAAGCTCGAACAATTGTACAAATATCAACCGCAGACACAAAGTCCATTTGTTTGTTTTTGTGAAGTGTGATAGGCTCTCCATTCAGAGAATTTGTTATTGCTGATTTTACAAATCTTTTATCATTCTCATTAATACCGAAACAACCAAAAATACGAAGGTTGTAGAACCCTTGGGTTTTGTTACACTCACGAGCAATTAAGTTTTTTGACATCCCATAATAGTCACCTGCACCTGGCAACCAAGAATAGATTCTGTTTTCTTGAAACTCAAAGATATCCCCCGATCTACCGAACGATGCTCCAGAACAAAAGTTAATCAACTTGTCAAATTTATCTCTGTTGTCCAATAAGTTATTAAACATTGAGATATTATCAGCGAAGTCTTGAAAAGTGTCAGACTCTCCCCGGCGGCCGCCCTTGATTGCGGTATGTAATATAGCATCAAACTTTCTGTCAATAAAGAAATCTGATACCGCCGAATGGTCAGTTAGATCTAGATCTTGCCGTCCAACAAAGGTTAGGTCGAGATCAGAAAGATGCTCGCTTATCTCTTTTGCAAGAAAGCCGTTGCGCCCAGTTACGAGAACTTTCATTTCTTATTATCAAATATATCTTTTTTAGGAGTTACGGTATTTGGGGTTGCGCTATGATTCGTAGGAAACCCCTGGTCTGTCTCATATTTCCAGCTAGTTATTTTCTCAAGCTCTTCTTCTTTAATTTCATAGAAGTTTTCTTCTGCCGGAAACACTCCCGATCTTACTTCATCTGCATATTGCTCCAATGATCCTTGAATCATAGCCCCTGCTTCACAATACCTTTTGACAAATTTCGATTTAAAATCCCAAAAAAGTCCAACGAGATCGTGCATAATAACCAATTGTCCGTCTACGAGATCCCCAGCACCAATACCATATACAGGTATAGATAATTCATTTGCTACTGCCTGAGCGGATTCTCTTGGCATCGCCTCTAATAACAAGAAAGCGCAGCCTGCTTCTTGAAGTTCTAAGGCCTGATTGAGAATTATTTCTGTACTCTTGGCAGTTTTACCCTGAACTCTGTAGCCGCCCTGCATTGCCATTGTGTGTGGTGTTAACCCCAAATGACTCTGGACTAATATCCCTGCATCTGCAATAGCTTTAATTCGATCTACCATTGCTCCTTCAACTTTAACGGCATCCATACCAGCACGGATAAAACGACCAGCATTTCGCACAGCCTCTGCGTTGGATGCTTGATATGACATATACGGCATATCGCCAACCAAGAAGGGAGAATTTGCGCCTCGGGCAACAGCCTCGGCATGCCGAATCATATCGTCCATAGTTACTGGAATGGTTGTTTTGTGTCCCAGGGTTGTCATTCCAAGACTGTCACCAACCAAGATTCCGTCAACGCCGGCTCGATGGGCCAACATTGCCTGAGGATAATCATAGGCTGTAACAAAAACAGATTTTTTGTTTTCTCTTTTATTTTTCCTAAGTGTTAGGATTGTTACTTTTTTTCTTTCGTCAGACATTATCACTCCTCATATTTGATAGGATCTATAATCATATTATCATGAAACTCTTCACGAGTTAACAGTGGGTACATATCCTCAAATGGTCTAGACACAATCCTGCCATCTTTTGTCTTTGTTGATATAAGGGTAGGAACAACTTCTTGCCACTTCTGGCACATTACCTCACATACAACCGGACCTTCCCAATGTAATACATCGTTTATTCCAGATTCAAGATCTTCAACCGTTTCTATTTTAAAATACTTTAGGCCATAAGCCTCAGTTATTTTTTGTATATCAGGTAACGATACACCCGAATCCTTGTCTACGCCTATAAACCTTCCTTTGAAAAACTTATTCTGAGTTGTTCTAATCGAAAGATATCCGTGGTTATTCCACACAAAAAGTTTAACAGGCAAATCATAGTGTTTAATTGTTTGAAGTTCTTGAATGTTAGTCTGAAATGATCCGTCTCCGGTTATTCCAATAACTTCTTTTCTGCCTTTGGCCACACTAACACCAATTGCTGCCGGGATAGTAAAGCCCATATCTGCTTGGGCACCGGAGGTAACATACCTTTGTTTATCCTTTATGTCAAGAAATTGAGATGGCACATAATAAGCTGATCCAGCATCTGAAATTACTACCGAATCTTCCTTGTTGGCTTTTGACAATTTATCAGTGAAATAGTAAAGATCAATACCGTCCTTGTTTTGATCCCATTCTGAGTTGCACACTCTCCAGCTATTTTTCCATTTTAGGCAAGTTTGCGCCCAGTCATCACTAGATCTTTTATTGAAAACAGTTGTATCAAAAAAGTCTTTTGCATCAGCACCAATTAACTTATCTATCTTAATAGTATCTTTTAGATGTTCTTCCCGTTCAATATCGACCACAACAATTTTTGCTTCCCTTGCAAATGTCTCATAGTTATATCCTGTAACAGGAACGCCTAGCCTTGTACCAACTGTAATTAATAAATCTGAGTTTTGTATTGTAAAATTAGCGGCCCGATTACCCTTAATTCCAACTCTACCAATCATCAAGGGATGGTCACTTTCCAACAAGTCAACACCAAGAAATGTAGTTACAGTTGGAATGTTATATTTTTCAATAAACTTTTTAAGCTCAGATGTAGCACTAGCGAGACGCACACCATTACCAACTAATAACACTGGTCTTTTAGCAGTATCAAACATAGCCGATATCTCGGATGATTCTTCCGGTGTTACCAATGTTTTGACCCAAGACTCCTCGTTAAATCCATCTAGTTCTTCAAGATCTACAAACGACCCCTGGATGTCCATCGGTATATCAATCCAGACAGGGCCAGGGCGACCGCTACTAGCCATATGAATAGCTTTTTCTACCTCATATTTAATTGTGTTTGGATCGGTTATCATAACTGAATACTTGCACAGTGGTGCTACAACATCAACAATATTTGCTTCTTGTACTCCAAGCTGACGAAGGGGTAAGTGTGATCCGTGGGTTGTCTGTGACTTATTAACCTGGCCAGATAAAAATAGACACTTTACATTATCCTGCCAAGCCTCTAGAAGTCCAGTTATTGCATTAGTACTACCACAACCAGTGGTTACCATAGTTACACCGAACCCGTTAGTATACTTAGCATACCCAACGGCACCCATCGCACAAGCTTGTTCGTGATGATTGCATATCGCTTCTAAGTGTGGATGTTTAGCGACACAATCATTAAGAAACATAGCTCCGCCGCCAGTTAAGGTAAAAACATCCTTAACCCCAAGCTCCACTATTTTATCCGCAATATAGTCTACGACTCTAGTTTTCATTTTCCCACTTTTGACGCCACTTGTTTTGCAGCATAAAATCATAATTGACTGGCTGCTGTTGCATACCCCAGGTAGCCTGGGCCTCGTGCCAACGATAATAATATCCTAACCAGTCTTTGTTAAGGTGTATATGTACACCTGCGTCAACAAGCGAAAAGTATAAAGCATAATCTGCCGCACCCAGATAATTCTCAGAGTCCCATTTTGTCAAGCCTTTGCGGAACAGATTTCTGGAAAAAACAACTGATGGTGTTGTCACAACACACCTATCCAATAGCTTTTGTTTTAAATCGTCCAAGTTAGTATAATCATTGGATAATTCTCCACCCTGTAATTCACCGGCCTTATCAACCGTTTTAAGGGCGCTCTGAAGGCAGTCAATATCTTCGTCAGAATCCTGTATGTATTTTACAACATTAGATACATAATCAGGGGACAGATAATCATCCGCACCCAAGATAGTAAAATAATCCCCGGTAAAAACTTCAAGAGCTTTCTCTACTGGTTCGGACCAAGAAAATGGATAAAGATTTTGTGCTGTATCCAAATGAAAATCATATTTTTCCTGAAGAGCTTCGACTATCTCATAGCTGTCATCTCCACTATCGTTGTCGATTACAATGACCTCGCAGTTTTCGTAATCTTGATCTAAAGCTGATCTAACACACTTTTCGATATAACCTTCTGCATTATAACAAGGTATAATGATTGTAAACTTAGGCTTCATATAAAATTTCCTCTACTTTTGAACAAATCTCATGCTTCTTGTTGGACATAAAATTTATCAATTCTTCACCCTTTAACTTAAACCATTCTTCACTAGAAGCACCAATTTTTTTATTAGTTATTACCTTCATTCCGGCCATACGACACTCAACTGCAACACGGCATAAGGTTTCTAAAGTTTGAGGTAAAAATATGAAGGTATCGTTTTCAGTAATCTTTTCCAAGAACCCACGGTAAGGTAAGTGCCCCACTAGATTATAAGGGATACCCTGCCTAACACAATAAGCAATAGTCAGTGGGGTATTCTTTATGGGATTTGTTGAGTCCCAAATTGAATATTTTTCTTGTTTATCTTTTTTTGACATTTTTCGCAAAAGATCTAAAGTTTTATCGTCCCACAAATTACCACCTACTGAAATTATGTTCTCAAGTTTTAGGTTTTTTTGAGCAACATTTTTATGTAGTTCAGATTGGCATATAACAACCTTAGCAGCAGAATAAAATTCTTTGTTAACAATTTCATTTTCTGGCGCTTCAAAATTCTCGTAGACAGAAGGATCCCTAGAGGACAGATACTTATGATCATGTTCATAAATTATGTAATCACAATTGTCAATCAAATATTTTTTACAGTCTTGGGAAAGTCCTAAAAAATTACCAACGATAAATTTATCTTCTTTTTTCTGAGTAAGGTAATCAAGCGAAACTTGGACTGAAAGGACCTGAGTTACCTTTCTACCTTTTTTAGTCAGAAGGTTTATTAGTTCTTGGTTGCTTAGTTCACCACCACCCAAATGCTGCTCGGCAAAGATGTCAGCAACAAAGTGTATGTTACTCATGTAACTCCAGTTCTTCCGACAAATCGTTGAAGAACCCTTCTAATTCAATAAAATCTTGAGGGCAAACTTTTAAAATCTGTTCAACAACATACTCAAGCATTTTGTCGTGATCTAATCTATCTTTGAGTGAAGCTTGTAAATCATTAGCTATTTTCTTTTTTGAAGTATAGGCATCTTTTACATTTCTGATGGCTTTCTTGAAAGACTTTTCATCTGGATAACACCATTGAGTGTCGGCATTCAAGACTCCATCCCAAACGGCTTCTTCTTGTATATTATCCATACTGTATTTGACTTTTGTGAACATCGGGGTTCTTCTGGATTTGCCTGATTTTTCATTCTTTACCTGATCGTATAAGAAATCAACTTGGCCAGACCAAGCAGGAGCCACAACAGGTAATCCGTTACAGGCAGCTTCAAATATTGGCAAACCAAATCCCTCGCCGTGAGTTGCTGTAATATATGCATGAATCTTAGGGTGTGTATAAACAGAGTTCATTTCATCATCACCCATCGATCCATGAACAAGATAAACTTTACACTTTCGATGAGGCACACTGTGAACTGCTGCCGATAATTGAACTATCATTTTTTGACGATCGATATGGCTATTGTTTTTGTGATGTGCCTTGACAACAAGCCCTACATCCTCATTATCTTTAAATTCTTGCACAAACCAATGAATAGTATTCATCAGGTTTTTTCTCGGACCAAACTGAGCGGCTGTGTAAAAATTAAAATCTGTTTCAAGATCAATTTTCTCATAGACAGACTCATTTGTTTCGAACTGTCTAAATGGGTATGATATAACTTCAACTGGCTTTTGCATAGCTACATCATATGTTTTACCATCGTCAGCCTGGACCTTGTAATTCGGCATGACTAAAGATTTTTTAGCGTGCTCTGAAGTAACAAAAACTGCATCCATAAAGTTAGCTTGGTTAATCCACTGTGCTGAGGCCGCTGTTGTTTCAACAGCAGCAGTGACTCCAATATTTTTAGTCGCTATGTTTTCAAATTCACCAGGAATTAAAACCTGTAAGGATAAATCAAATGTTCCTTTAAATTGATGAAGTTTTTCTATGTTTTTTTCTATCTGCTTTGTTTCTTCGCCTGTAAGAACCCAGCTAGATGCGCCCCAGCCAGTAGGATGTACATATAGATCAAATATATCAGGGCGTGAGGTTAGAGCCCTATACATATATCTGGTATGTTCTCCATAGCCACTGCGACTAAGAATTGGACCTTTCAATAATACTTTAATCATAATTCAATACACTCCCACGCTTGATAGTTTTTTCTGTTCTCCCAAGAACCTTGCTCCTCGTGAACCTTGAGCATTAGATTAATCCAGCGCTCATTAAACTGTTCAAAGTTGTAATTTTTACGGACATATTCTGCACCAAGGGCTCCAAGCTTTTCTCGTTCTTCTCTTGACATATCGTACATCTTCTTCAGAGCGGCCACAAAAACTTCTTCGTTAATCCTATCCTCATAGATGTATGGAACTTGTTGCGAGCCGATAACTGCTCGTGATGTGGGCTCAATACCAACACCAAACTCAACCTCGCCGTCTGAAATCTGCTCCTGAAGTCCACCTGTCTTTGTTAAGACAACTGGAGTACCACAAGATAGTGATTCCAAAGTAGCAAGCCCAAATCCTTCGGCATCAGCAATATTTATTGTTACATCGGCAAGATTATAATATACCGCAAGATGCTGAGGTTGTATCTTATCCTTGGAAAAGGTTATCTGTCCATTTGTAAGCCCAAGCTCATTAGCTAAAAATTCCAATGGCTGTCCATTAGGATCAACAGTATCTGTATGCATTATAAGTGTTGCATTCTCGTGTCCAACTAAATCGCAAAAAGTTTTCCACCACCATACAACAGATCCACTCATTTTTCTTCTGGCATTTCTGTTGTTCCAAAAACACACAAATTTATTTTCAAAGTTATTATCTTTTCTTACTTTCTCAAGTAAAGATTTATCTTGTGGATTTGTGTGTTTACTAAAAATATCTGGATTGACGGCATGAGGAATGTAGTGTTCTTCTACTTCAGGCGCAACCCTCTGTACAATATCAGAAGTTACTTTAGAAATTGTAGCTATTACGTCGTTAGAGATGTAAAATGGCTTATTAAATTTGGGCAATGGATAATTGTCCCAGACGTGATAATAAACCATTGGCACAACGGCCCTGATTTCATCTTCAAAGTCCCAAAGCCATTCATAAAATCTTGGATCGGTCATAAACCACAAGACATCAGGCTTGTGGCTTGTGAGTGCGTTTCTAATTATTTCTTGAGTACCATAACCATCCACTGGATATATAACCCAGTCATCGCCATGTTCGTGAGTTTTGGTTGGCTCATAACTTGGGTGCTTAATCGCACCACCCAAAGAAACAACCTGAAACTTACCAGTTGCTAAAAGTGCCTGGATAACGTACCTTGTTTGAGTTCCTACCCCTGATGGTAGCAGGGGATGATCACTGATTGTCAGGATCTTGATCTTCTTATCTGTCAAAATTTTACCTCCTATGCGCAATGTTCCGTCTGGTAAAATTCACAAGTTCCGAATCGGTCTTTGCAACTTGTACAAGCAGTACGGTTTTTGATATAATTCTGTTTGTTAATATTATGCAATGCTTTTGTCAAAGCGTTAAGGGCATCTGTTGTTCTTTTTTTCGCTGCCGTCACTCTGACAAATTCTGCCTTCTTGCCAGCCTTAGCTGTACGCTTCAAAAGAACGAAGTGGCAGTCAACATCCTTTGGGTCAACTTCATATTTACGGGCGTAAAAATGCTTATAATAAACTAATTGGTAGGCCAGGATAGTATCGCTCTTCTTCTCACGTTTCCATCCCCACGAGCAGGTCTTCCAATCAATCAGGTGAATCTTTTCATCCTTCTTGGAGTAAACCACAAGGTCAATAAAGCCTTTAAACTTTTTTTCTGCTTCCGTGAATTCAGTAATAGGCACATAGAGTTGTTCTTCTGCTTTGAGCACTTCCCAGTCCTCGCCTAGCTTGCCGAACTTCTCTACGAGGCAGCGGTAAAGGTCGGGAACGATTTCCAAACCACTTACAAGCCACTCTTTGAGTTTAAAATTGGCTTTGGCATCCTGTTGGGCATCCTTAGGCAGAGCATTTAGTTCTTTAAGAAACTGCTCCTTAACTAGTGTCTCAATTGCGCCGGGCTTCCGATACTTTTCAGGGGAAGTCAAAGTATACTCGCAAACAGTATGGATTGCTTTTCCAAAGGCAGTATAAATATTACCTTCGAACTGGGTCACTTTGTCAATATAGGTAAGTTTGTGGTAGTGCGGGCAAATGTGCCAGTTCTTCCACTCCGAATAGGAAATATGTTTTCCAGCCAATGTAACCTGCTTTCTTAGCTTGTAAACTCTTTGTCTAGGGAATTTATCTTTTCATATAAATCAGGACTGATATTGAAAAGTGAATCTTTTCTGTCTGTATTTAAGTAGTATGATTCGAATCCAGTAGCAAAATATTCTCTTATTGAGACAGAAGCATAAGGCCTAATAAATATGCCGGTCGTGGCCATACCCAACATTCTCCTGCCGACACGATCATATAAAAACTTGTCGAATTCTTCAGAAAATTTTATCTGCTCGAAATCATAATCAGATGTCCAGTATCCCTCACTTCGTAATTCAAATTCTAATTGCTTTCTTTTTTTAAGGAATTCTCTTTTGATTAACTGGTCACCATATATCTGCTCCGGAAATTTCTCTTCCACATGGTGAGCAATCTCATGAATTACGTCATCTAAGAGATCCTCAAGGTTGTCCTGTTGATTAGAGATGTAAAGAATGTTGTCTCGATATAATGCACTAATTCCTCTGCTTTTAAATTCTTCTCTTTCCCCAACACGAATCTCCTCGATGTCTGCATAACAATATCTAGGTATTCTATCCTCGATTATTTTCAACACAGTCTTGATATCTACATTTTCTGGTAAGTTATCGTCGATAACAACGTTAACTCCCCTAAAATTAAAATCACTATATGATTCATTAATCTTTTGTAGTATGTAATCTCTCACAATATCTCCGAAGCTAGTGTGGCCAAATTAGATCTCTCACCTTTAAGCAGGGATACATGCCCTGAAAGATTATGCTCTTTGAACTTTTCAACAGCATATGTCAAACCATTCGAGACAGCATCAACATATGAATTATCGATCTGTTGAACATCCCCTGTTAAAATTAATTTTGTCCCATGTCCTACTCTTGTTATTATAGTCTTAAGTTCGTGAGGAGTTAAGTTTTGTGCCTCATCAACTATCATAAATGCATTGGCAATTGATCGCCCACGAATATAAGTCATTGCCTCTATCTCTATTGTACCCTGTTCTAGCTGCATGTCAAGTGCTGTTCTATCACCAAATAGATGCTCTAGGTTATCTCGTATAGGAGCGATCCAGGGCATCATCTTCTCTTCAAGGGTTCCAGGTAGAAATCCGATATCTCGACCCATAGGTTGAACTGGCCTGGTGATTATTAACTTGTCGTAACCACCTTGTGATTTTGTACTGCTCAATACTTGTTCTAAGCCGCAAGCAGTAGCTATTAGTGTTTTACCAGTTCCTGCTTGACCTGTCAAGGAAACAATATCAATATCTTTATCGAATAACAAGTCCATAGCAAATTGCTGCTCTTTATTCCTGGCAGAAAGTCCCCATATATCTTTATAAGTGTAAACCTTTCTCAAAGGCGTATCTTCTCCCAGATATCTGGCTATGGCGGATTTATTATTAGAATCTTTCATTATCAAAAAATGATTTGGATAAAGCCTATTGGTTATGTCCTTAGTTAGTAGGATATCTTCGTTTGCATAAAATTTGTCAATACAATTATCCTCAACCTCAATTGTCTCTGTGCCGTCATATAATTTTTCTACTGACTTGATAACTTTCTGTGGCTGGTAATCGTGACACTCAAGTCCAAATGCATCACACTTGACTCTCATATTTAAGTCACGAGATATAACGGCAACGTCTCGTCCCTCTAGTTTTATTTTAAGGGCAATCGCTATAATTTTATTATCACTGTCATCCGTGGCCATACCTGCCGGCATATATCTTGGGTCATATTGTGCAGCAAATACTTTTCCCTTGCCTCTACCAAGGTTAACTCCCTCATAGAGACTTCCTTTTCTTCGAAGGCTATCAAGAATCCTATTCATCATTCGGGCATTATAACCAGCCGTGTCCTGTCGATGCTTGTGTTTATCTATTTCATCGAGTATTATTGATGGCACAGCGATATCGCTCCTGCCAAACGAAAACAGTGCATTTGCTTCAGTCAAGTAAACGTTCGTATCCAAAACTAGTGTCTTATTCATGTTATTTTCCTTAGGAAACCTGTTATAGTAAATAGTTAATAACAAAAGAAAAAAGCCACCCGAAGGTGGCTGGTGGAGGTAGGGAGAATCGAACTCCCGTCTTGTCTAGTTCCACAGAAAGGTCATTCACAAGGTTGTGTCTGTATTTATCGTCGGACAGACAACTTGACTAGATCGTTTTATTACGGCTAAAACAATCAAAAGCACTTAGGGCTACCAAATACGGCTTTCTGTTTGTTGGCTGCCGTCGCCTCAAGAGTGGTCAGGTTATTAAGCCGCCATCTCCATGTTAAAATCGTCGTTTGCGATTAAAAGTTTAAGCGTTTTTAGTGAGCCACGCTTCCCTCACCCTTGCACCTTTTCTATTTCCCCATCAGTCGATACCGTTTACCCCCATGATGATAACATTATGCACTATAATACGATAGCTGTCAAGCTTTATTCGTTATCAAAAGCTATAAAAAGTAAATAAAGTAATAAAAGTAAAAAAACTACATGAAGTTTTGATGGCTTTCAAAGCAGGCATGCTCATTATAATCAATCTTTAAGAAGTGTTAAGTTTAGATTTCTAATTCTTCTTCTGCTTCTGATTCGGCCTCGGCTGGAGCGTCTTCTTCACCTGATTTTTCTTTTTCGTATTCTGGGGATGTCTGATCTGGAAGAGTTTCGGCTATCTCGTCTTCGAATTTATCGAAGTATAATAGCATATTTGTAACAAGGTACTCATAAAATACATCTTTGTCTTCTTCATCTGCTAGCATCAAATAAGAGTCAACAATTTGTTTCTCTACTTTTTTAAAAGATGCGGCCGCAAAGTTTCTTCCTGTTTCGTTTTGATCGTCGATGGAAACGAATTCATCTCCCTCAACAGATTTTTCAATATCAATAAACTCACCTTCAACAGACTCTTCATCATTATCTTTGCCGTCTAAATCAATTTTGATCTTTTCAGCTAACAGCGACTCTTTATCAATAGTGAATTCAAAACTCTCTGGCAAACTACCTCCCTCAGCAGCATCAACTGGCTTTAAGGAATTCTTAATTGCCTGAATGATGTGGTTACGAAAAGATTCTCGTTGAGCATCTGATGAGGTTAGCATCTTATAATCATCTTCGATTACAGGTATAATCTTTTCAAGTAGTGCTGCCAAAACATTAATACCAGTTGATTTTGAGGGTGCAGCGTCCGAGGCAACTTCAGCCTCTAATAAAGATCTGATTTTGGTTCGGATTATATTTTCTGCTGCAAATCTTTTGCTTAGGTTATCTTCAATTCTTTTACGAACATGGGTTCGAATAAGTTCCTCAGCAATTAGTTTGTCTCTGTTGATTGTAGTCATAGTACTATAATTATCTCCGTCTTTGCCGTTTAGGTCTTCGGACTTTAGGTTTTTTAGTTTTTCTGTAAGGATTGTATTTGTTTGTCTTACCGGATCCAAATGGACCAATACCAATTTCTACACCACCACCAGACATTGCAGCCATTTCATCAATAGTATCATCTATTAATCTATCCAGGGATTCATTTGAAGTAGAAGATGCGACATTCCAAACAGTTTCTTTCTCTTTGGCGTTCAAGTGTTTTGGAAGTTTGGAAATAAAGGTATCTTTGTCCCCAGAAGCGATTAAGTTCCTAAGTTGTGTTCCACCCATACCTGCACCGCCGATTACAGGGAAGACCATTTCCTCAACGTTAACTCCGGGATTGTTTCTCTCTGCCCAGGATTGTGCGCCAGCATATCTTTTATCGCCAACATCCTTGTCACTTTTTCCGAGGATAACAGTATCCCCTTCAGAAAATTGAGAAGGATCTGCTATTAAATCATAGACATCCCCTACTGGTGTTTTTCCAGTTTGGATTCTGACTTTAATATTGTCATCACTTCTGGTATAAATATCCCATAGAGTTTTAGATTGCTCTGGAGTAACCACTATCTTGGGTTCAATCTCAGACTCACGGCTTTTGCCACCAAT
>Ga0315315_10003831_pt1 | contig 13860 bp, 12 predicted proteins | sample M140m3416metaG_FD_203699 | JGI IMG/M metagenome (GOLD analysis project Ga0315315, IMG submission 203699) | Ammonia-oxidizing marine archaeal communities from Monterey Bay, California, United States - M1 40m 3416 | ecosystem: Environmental > Aquatic > Marine > Intertidal zone | place: USA...
AGAAGGAGATGTTGTAAATTTAGAACGTGCTTTGAAAATGGGGGATGAATTGGGAGGGCATCTACTTTCAGGCCACATAATGTGTAAATCATCTGTTGTATCTAGGAAAAATAATGGCGAAGGTGTCGACTTAGAGATATCAATAAATGATGAATTAAAGCCATATATCATGGAAAAGGGTTACATCGCTATAGACGGAATTAGTTTGACCATTGGAAAGGTAAATCAAAATACTTTCAATCTACATTTAATACCCGAAACACTTGAGCGTACCACAATCAATTCAAAAATAGAAGGTAGTTTGGTAAATATAGAAATAGACTCTATAACTCAAGCAGTAGTTTCAACAGTGGCATCAATAATGGACAATTCAATTAAAATTTAAATGAGGGATAAAATGAAAATAGGCATAATTTGTACTTCTTTTCACAAAGAAGAAATGGAAAGGATGTTACATTATGCCACTGAAGAATCAATTTCCAATGGTTTTGAAATATCTGTAATAAAATGGATTCCGGGAGTAATGGAAATGCCACTTACTATTGATAGAATGATCACAGAGAATGACCTAGAAGGAATAGTCACTCTTGGAATAATAGAGGAGGGAGAGACTCAACATGGAACAGTAATGGGCCAAGCTGTAATAAGTTCGATAATCAATTTACAATTAAAATATAACATCCCTATAGGACTTGGAATAATCGGCCCTGGAGCAAAAAAGGAACATATTAAGCCAAGAATAGAACCACATTCAAGAGCAGCAGTAAATGCAATAATTAAAATGAAAAATTAATATTTTTAAGTTAATATTCAAAACACATCCCTTATTGGAAGGCATATGAGTGATGTAGTGCGTAATGTGATTATCATAGGTTCTGGGCCAGCAGGATATACAGCAGGACTTTACACAGCAAGAGCATTACTTGAACCACTAATGTTTGCAGGATATATGTCCGGAGGGCAATTAATGCTAACTTCGGATATAGAAAATTTCCCCGGTTACCCCGAAGGAATTGGAGGTCCGGAAATGATGTTACAATTACGTGAACAATCTGAAAGATTCGGTCTAGAAGTACATGATAAAAATGTTGAACGTGTGGATTTTTCCGAACATCCATTCAAAGTATGGGCCGAGGGTCAGTTATTTTTATCAAAATCAGTCATTATTTGTACTGGGGCTGAGTCTATCTGGCTAGGAGCAGAAGGTGAAGAAGAACAAAAAGGAAGGGGAATAAGTACTTGCGCGACTTGCGATGGTGCCTTTTTCCGTGATGAAGAAGTATTAGTTATTGGAGGAGGAGATTCTGCAATGGAAGAGGCAACATTCTTGACTAGATTTGCTAGTAAAGTAACCATTATTCATCGAAGAGATGTTTTTAAGGCTTCAAAAGTCATGTATGAAAGGGCCCTCAATAATCCAAAAATTGAAATAAAGACATTTAAAAATATCAAAAAATGGCTTTCTGATGAGAATGGTATTGTTGGCGCAATACTTCAAGACCCAAGAGATAACAGTGAAGAAGAAATCTCTTGTACAGGGGCTTTTATTGCTATAGGGCATAAACCAATAACTCAATTTTTAGAAAATCAGGTTCAAACTGATGAATCAGGATATATTGTTCCAAGTATCCACACAATGACTAATATCCCTGGTGTATTTGCTGCAGGAGACGTAGTTGATACTCGATATAGGCAGGCAATTACGGCAGCTGGAATGGGATGTCAGGCAGCAATAGATGCAGAAAAATGGATAGAAGGCCAGCATTAAGGTGATATCTTGCAAACTTCAGTAGAAGTAAGTTGGATAAATAGGAGATTAGCTGAATTATTTTATACGACTCATGTCTTTGTCACCTTTTTTTGTGGTTTTATGTGGATTGGGCCATATGAATGGATGTGGTGGGGAGTTTTAATATTATATGGATTAACAGAAATACTATGGTTCTTTCGAGACGGATATTGCATACTTACTGACATTGAACGTTATTTTCGAAAAGTTCCAAGGCCAGATAATGCGACCGAGCAGAATTTCATTACAAGACTGGTAAAGAGTTTTTTTGGTTTTGAGATAAATCCTAGAAATGCTCAAATATTTACAAGATTTTGGGGAAGATTTGGTTGGACTATTGCCACTATTAGACTATTCATTATCTAGTAAATTTTCAATTATGACCGAAGAACACTTGTCTAGGATACTCTTCGGAGAGCCATGCATGAGGAATTATCTAATTCTGAATTAGAGCGTTATGCACGACATATTTCTTTACCACAAGTAGGCCTAGAAGGTCAAATAAAACTAAAAAATTCTTCAGTTTTAGTCGTCGGTGCAGGAGGACTAGGATCTCCTTGTCTGTTATATTTAGCGGCTGCAGGATTTGGTCAGATAGGAATAATTGATGATGATAAGGTAGATGTTTCAAACCTTCAAAGACAAGTGATTCATAGTAATGCAAATTTAGGCGAATTAAAAGTCAATTCAGCAAAGAGGAGATTATTAGATCTGAATCCTGAGATATCGGTGAAAATTTTTAACGCCCGATTGGATATTGAAAATGCATTAGATTTAATCAAACAATTTGATATCATCATAGATGGAACCGACAATTTTCAAACTAGATATTTGATAAACGATGCATGTGAAATTTTGAATAAGATTTGGATATTTGCTAGCATTCATCAATTCGAAGGTCAAGTTTCCACATTCAATGTATCTCCTGGATTAAATTATAGAGATTTATTTCCAAAACCTCCTCCTTTGGAATTTGCACCAAATTGTGCAGAAGCAGGAGTTTTAGGAATTTTACCGGGAATTATAGGTTCCATACAGGCTGCCGAAGCGATAAAAATAATACTTGAAATGGGCAATATTCTTTCTGGAAAATTATTTCTTTTCAATGCTCTTTCAATGTCTTCTAGAATATTGAAATTTGAAGCCAATATATCTAGGGGGTTAATATCTGAACTGTCTTTGGAATCAGAATATTGTATGAGTAATTCTTCTTCCGGCGACATAACTCCGCTCGAGTATGTGAATAAAATAAATAATGATGATTGGCAACCATTCTTACTTGATGTTAGAAGACCTGATGAAGAACTGATTTCAAAAATAGAAGGTACGAATTTAACTATTGTCCATACTGAAATACCAAATAGAATCCAAGAAATACCTTCGGACAGAGATATTGTAATCTATTGTAGATCAGGAGTTAGATCTGCAGCAGTTCAGAGATTTCTTCTCGAAGCAGGACATACTAATACAATATTAAACCTAAAAGGTGGAATTTTAAATTGGTCTGATACTGTAGATTCAAAGGTTCGTAAATATTAATTGTGGTATTTTTTAGTTATGTTTAACATTTATTTGTGGTATTTTGGTTAAAATATTATTATTTTGATTATTTTTTTTATAAATATATCTAATTTATGGTATTATTCTATCTAGTTTACCGAACATTTGTTGTATGAATACCCTTTCCGAGCGAATATGGTAATAGCAAGGCACGGAGTTTGGAGATGTCCCAATTGTATGCATCATCAGATATGGAAAACACGTAATTACAATACTACTAGACTTGATAGACAATGTGAAGAATGTGGACATAGGGCTCGAGTAACTCTAGATAGATCAAACACCGGGCAAGGAAGAAATAGGACTGTTAAAATATGGGAAAGACCAATTGACGTATCTGTAAATGAATTAACTAGTGAAGCATCACGCCGAAATAGCAAAAATGTCAAGAAGGATGTAGATTATTTCAATGAACCAGTACAAAGTAATCTGCCCACTCTTTGGGGTAAAAATTGGACTCCCACTACTCCTTTAATTTTTTCAAAAGGTTTGAAATCAAAAGATGTGAGGCATGAATTGTTAAGATTTATTGCGGAAAGGCATGATGGTCATTTGGCATTTATTTCTTCATTATGGGACTCTCAGAAAATTCCTTCAATATTCGATGGGCATTCTTTTCATGATTTTTCAAAATCATTTGTTAATTCGATTGATATCTCACTCAAAGAAAGATTATTTTCTCCGAGTCTTTCTCATTTAACTCAAGCCGAGATAATTCCTCGTAGGGATGGAGAAATGTTCCTCGATAGACGCGCTTCAAGATTATTAATCGACATCTCACTTTGTCTAAGGCGGATTGCATATTCGCAATCTGTAACCTTAGAGCAAAGACTTGACTGGCAAAGATGGATGATAAGGACCCGTATTCTTGACGAACATCTAAAAGATCTTTATACCAATGGAATTCCCACTCCTGATGGGAATAGTTTCACTGGGAAAGGATTCCGTTCAACTTGGCAAGAAGCAGTTGTTGCTTGTGCCTCTGCTTTGAGGGGCTTTGATTCTTTAGATTCTAATAGTTCTGACGGACCAGATATAATTGCCCCAATGATTAGAGATACTGGTCTGGCTTTAGCCATGGGCCAGACACCTTCAGAGATTTTTGCAGCTCAAATGGGCAAATCCGAATCTTATATGGATGGAGGAATTTCTGGTGCGGGCGGACGTGATTTGCACATAGGAAATTGGGAAAAAGGAATTTTACCACCCACTGCTCCTTTGCCAATTGCAAGTGCCACTACAACTGGAATAGCCTTAGCTTCAGCACGTTTGAAAAAAAACCGTTTCCATTTAGCCCCAGTGGGAGAAGGTTGTAGTAGTAGTGGTGAATTCTGGGAAGCTATGAATTTTGCAGGAGCTAGAGGATTACCAATATCTTACATGATACAGAATAATCAAATAGCACTTGATACATTTACTGCGGGCCAATCCGGTGCGGAAACCTATGGTGACAAAGGTCATGCAATGGGCATACCATCATGGTCAATAGACGGATCTGACCCTTCTGCCTTTTTTGCGTCAACCGCTGTTGCAAGGGAGTTTTCATTGAATGGCGGAGGAGCGACTCTGATACATGTTGAAACGATGCGTGGTTGTGGCCATGCACACCACCATGACGATTTGTATTTAGGGGCCGCTTCGGGCAATCCTCCTGGTTATGTATCTAGAGAACTTCTGACTTATTGGGCTTCAAAAGATCCACTATCAACTCACAATGATAAATTAATAGAATTAGGAGTTAGTAACAAAACTCTATCTAAAATCCAGGAAGAAGAAAAAGAATATGTAGACTCTTCTAGAAAGATTATGGAAGAAATGCCGTGGCCGGAAGGGAACAGCGTAACTCAAGGGATCACGTCATTACATGATGCTACAACCCATTCTCAACAAATAAATAGAATCAATTCAAGTAATATTATTCCTAGCCAAACTCTGAAACCAGGAGAACAAGATTTAGAATTCTCAAATGCACCTAATTCATGGACATTTAGTAGGGCGATTCAAAATGCCATGGTGGTATTGGCCGAAGAATATGGTGATAATATCGTATTCATGGGAGAAGATATGGAAATTGCTGGAGCTTTTGGGATGAATTTGTCATTAAAGGCAAAAGGTCATTCTGATAAATTACTCGACATGCCTCTTTCTGAATCTATAATCATCAATTCAGCAACTGGTGCTGCTTTGGGGGGCATGCGACCTGTAGCAGAAATACAATTTGGAGGATTCGCTGCACTGGCTATGAATGCTTTAGTGAATAACGCAGCCCAATTAAGATGGAGATGGGGTGCTAATGTACCTCTTACAATTAGAATCCCATTAGGAGGCAAAACACGTAGTGGGCCATTTCATGCAAATATCATTGAATCATGGTTTATCAACGATCCTGGTTTAATTGTAGTATTTCCAAGTACTCCTCAAGATGCTTTTGATATGTTAATTGAAAGCCATTCTTTACCTGATCCTGTGATTTTTCTAGAGCATTTAGGACTTTATGGATTAAGAGGAGGATCTACAGGGTGGGGAAATAATATAAATCAACTAGTAGATACAAAATCTGTTCATAAAAGAATTTCAGAGGGACAAAATTCAATTGGTAAAGCAAAAGTAATCAGAGGAGGAAGGGAAATAACGATAGTGACATGGGGTGCTATGGTTCATGTCGCCCTTGATGCAGCCAATAAAGTTGCCAAAAATGGTTTGGAAGTCGAGATTATTGACCTCCGTACATTACTTCCATTTGACGCCGAAACTTGCATTAAATCTGTAAATAGAACTTCTAGATTGATTATACTGCAGGAGTCTCAGTGGATGGGTGGTTTAGCACACACAATTTCTAGTAGAATCATTGAAGAAGCATTTTGGAACTTAGAAACTCCTCCTGTGGTGATAGGTGCACTAGATACTCCAGTTCCTTTCTCTCCTCCCCTTGAAGATTATACTATACCAACTTCAGATTTAGTTGTTAGGCATATTGAGCAACTATGTAACGAATAATTAGCAAATAGTCTTGAGTAATGCCCTCGCGCATGCATATCTATATGGATGAGCTATATATCATTCTGGGCTTCACTCTTTTGATTTTAGGTGCAGAAGGATTTGTTCAAGGAGCAGTATCATTAGCTAGTAAATTTCGAGTACCTCCACTTTTAATAGGATTTACTATTGTTGCACTTGGTACTTCATTACCAGAATTAGCGGTTGTCTTAGAAGCACTAAATACAGAAGGTGGAGATGATATTGCCATTGGAGGAATAATTGGCTCTAATATCTCAAATGCGATGTTGGTATTAGGATCAGCAGCCTTATTGGGGGCTTCTGAATATCCCGGGAAGGGAATAAGAAAAGATGCAGTAGCAGTATTAATCGCTTCACTAATTTTAGTCGGAGCAACACTATTTGGCTCAATTTCACAATTCTTAGGCGTATTAATGATTATTCTCTTAATTAGTTTTTATGTTTATTCATACAATCATGCTAAAGATCACAATGCAACTCCAGAAAATCAAGATTCAATCGCTTCTCAGAAACTTTCTTTTGCTATATTAGTATTAGTAGGAGGAGGTATAATGGTATGGTTAGGTGCAGAAATATTGATGTCTGGCGTAAAGGGTGTAATGGACAAATATGGTTTTTCTGAATCAGTAGTTGGATTAACTATAGTCGCACTTGGCACATCACTTCCTGAGTTCGCAGTCACTGTAATTTCAGCTTTAAGAGGGCATGGAGGAGTGGCCCTTGGTAATGTTTTGGGTTCCAATGTTATGAATATTTTAGGAATCCTAGGAATCGCTTCAATAGTGAGTGGAGGAATCGTAGTTTCGTCAGCTTACTCTGATGATATTTGGTTGTTATTACTTTCATCCGGATTGGTATGTGTGATGTTGCTTAATAATAGAGGAATAGGGAAAGGCTTAGGATTTAGTATGGTTCTTGGATATCTGGCATATATGGCTTTATTATTTAGTTAAATATGGACAATTAGTGATTTTATGTTATCATCAAGGGATGAAACAATTTTTTCAGTCATATTAGCTGCTGGTGAAAGTCAGAGATTGGGAAAACCTAAATCATTACTAAAAATAAATAATGATATTTTAATTAATTTTTTAGTTAAAAGGCTTAAAAAGCATAATATTACAACCATAATTGTAACTAGAGAAGAATTAATTGCCGAAATAAAAAACTTCACAGAAGAGGTAGAGGTTATCCCTAACAACAGCCCTGAATCTGGTAGGACAGGTTCTCTTCAAATAGGTCTAAACTTCATTCTTGAAAATTTTTCAAAGAATTTCAAAGCTTTAGTGGTTCCAGTTGACAGGCCAGGATTTTCCTCTTCAACGCTATCAAAATTACTATCTTTGAATAATACCTCTTGCCCCGAAAAAGATGGCAAAGGAGGCCATCCCCTATTATTATCAAAATCAGATGTTAAAAAAATTCTAAATCAAAATCCTGCAACGCCTTTACGCAATATAATAAAGCCAAAAAAATTTGAAGTAATGGATGATTATTTACATCTTAATGTAGATACAGAAAAAGATATCCCAATCCTTATGGAATTCATATCTTCTTTCCAAAGTGAGACAATTTAGAATGTAATATCAAACAAAATCAACCCAAATCCGACAATTAATGCAGGGATGGTGGTGTGAATAGTTGCCCATAAACTCGCTACCCGATGTCTTGCTAGTAATGGGAAAAGCGCATCTCCATCTTGACTGATAGCATTTGCTACAAGTGCCGGAAACGAGATAATATCTTTTGTATATGCTGTTATGGCAATTATTTGGGGGCCACAACCAGGTATTAATCCAATTAATGATGCAATAATTACTGCAATCAATCCATCTCCATACAACGCTAGTTCAGATTCATCTATGCCTGAAAATAACATGGAAAATTCAAAAATTAGATATGCAGTCATCACCCAAAATGTAACAAATGCAGTTTCACTTGCAGAATGAATCAATGTTTCACGCATCGAATATAATTTGTCGCCGATAGATGCTTCTGTATCGTCACCAATCCAATTTTTTTGTGAAATATATAGAATAATTGATAAAGACGTTCCAATCAAACCTATCCAAGTAATAAATCCATGTAAAGTCAATGGATTATAATCTATCTCTAGAGCGAAATTCGCATCCTGGGCACTCCAAAACAACAACATAATTGCAAATATGAGTCCTAGAGCAGTTACGATCCACCAAATAGTATATCCTTGGTGAAGTAGAATGTACCCCCAACCATTCTCTTCTTCTCTTCCTAGGTCATCAAATACTTCTCTCGAATCTTGATTTTTTTCATCAATAAGGACCTCTGATGGCAAATTATATCCAAAATTCGGACTAAATTTGCCCAAGGGATTGCGAGGAGTAATCTTCAAGATATCAACAAGATAACCCCAAAAAATTCCGACAAATAATGAAATTAGATGTACAGCAATAACGGGTGCTATAAATGAGGAATCAGTAACTGCTGCACCAATTAATACGAATGCCGCATCTCCTAATGTAGCAATCAGTGTCGCTATTACAGTACCATAAGTAACATAACCACGTGCATACATTGGCATTATTACAATAGCCCCTCCACATCCTGGTGTTATTCCCATGAGGGAACCAATTACTGGTTGCCATCCAGTATTTGATCGAATTGTATCGACAAATCTTCCCGCAGTAATATACTGTAACCAACTGAATAACAAAACCATCGCAGCAACAAAAACGGTGACTGCAAGAAAAGCATCACGCATGCTGACAACAATTATCTCAATAATTTCATTAGAACTAACCATCGACTTTACTCCTTCAAAATTTCAGGAATTGTGAGTGAATCGTATGGTCGATTCTGAAACAAGCAGGTGTCACCACTGAATAGTTCGGAGACATCTCGCATATTATCGACGAGAGAGCCCTAATGCATTAACCAACCGATTCGGGAAGGTTGTAGTTATGATAGTCTTAGATGTCGCTTTCGACTAATTCATAGATTAATGACAAATATGAGATTCTCCTGAGATGAGTATGACTCGTAGAGTCCATTCTTGGATTTTAGAAAAGTTAGCAGAAGGTTATGATGTAGCCTTGGCTACTGTGATTGATTCAAAAGGCAGCATACCAGGTAAACCAGGCGCCAAATTGGCTATGATTAAAAACGGTGAAAAATTCGGTACAATTGGAGGAGCAGGATTAGAACTAAAAATCGAGAAAGCACTTTATGAATTAATTAAAAACCCATATAGAATGTCTACAAAGGGAGGCAAGATAGAGAATTTTTTACTATACAAGGATGGAAAAGGCAAAGAAGTAACTGCTTTGGACAGTCTTTGTGGTGGTCAACTGACAGTATCTTTGGAAGTAATAAATACTTCTCCTAATATTTTAATTATTGGAGGAGGACATGTCGGAAAATCATTGTCATTTGTTTGTGATTCTATAGGTTGGACTTACAGCATTTTCGATGTTCGAGAGGAATTTTCTAACAAAGAAAGATTTCCGAATGCCGAAGAAATATACACTTCCTCTATTCCCGAATTTCTGGACTCAGAGGATGTAACATCTCTTTCTAGATTCTCAGATATTTTCCTATTAGGTCATGATTGGAGTCTAGACCAGGAAATTTTAATTGGTATTTTATCTAAAATCGAGGTTGATGAAAGGCCAAGAGTTGGTTGCATAGGCTCTAAGACTAAATGGTCGGCATTTAGAGAAGCAGCATTGGATGCCAATATTCCTATTGCCATTATTGACTCAACAAGATGCCCTATTGGTTTGTCTATAGGTGCACACACACCAGAAGAAATAGCAATTGCTATTTGCGCCGAGATAATATCTTTAGATGCAAAATCTTCAGAAACTAATTAAATGGAGAAATAAAAAATGACAAGAATTTATGTTTTTTCCACTTTATCGATACTTCTAATATCTTCTTTCAGTGGTTGTTATGGTAATGCAGTAGTACCTATTCTACAAGATGATTCTGAGTTGAATGATTTTGGCGCTTTTAGCGTAGTTGCACCTATAGATACAGGCATTAATGTATATCATGATCATTTTGTCATGGAAGAAGACTATCCTCAATGGCTATTGGATGGACTAGGGGTGACTAAAATATGTGACATAACTAATTATGGATCATGGGAAGAAAGATATTCTTCAGATAAAGAATCATGTTGGGATACAATCGTTTCCACAGATATTGTTTGGTTCAAAGGTACAAGGATAATTGGAACAACTCCTGATGATAATACAGATATTCCAATTCTAGATGACCCTCAAGATGGTCATGGGACTGCAGTTACAGGAGCAGTATTGGATGCCAATCCCAATGCAGTAATATTTTTTGTTGAGGGCTTCAGTGACGCTGCTGTTTTGGCGGCAGCAAACCAACCACTTGTTGACATAATAACTACTAGTTTCGGTCCAATAGGATCAATTCCCGTTCCGGGAATCGAAGATGCGACAAGAGTGGCAGTTGTAGAAAAAGGAAAAATACATACAGGGGCTGCAGATAATTCTCCCTCTCCTGCAGTACAAGATTCGACAGCTGGACCACCTTGGAGTATAGGGATTTCTGGTTATGCCGAAGAAGGAGACGATCAGAAAGAAACTATGAGTGGATCATATCCCGATATAGCAGCAGATTGGACACAAATACTACCGAATCATAATGATATAGATGGCTATCATGAAACTTCTGGAACATCATTTGCAACTCCGAGAACTGCCGGATTACTTTCAAAAATAATTACCAGTTTAAGAGAAGAATTTGGCGATTTTTCATCTGGAGCAAATCCAGAAAAAAGAGATAAAAAAATAATCAATGGCACCGAAATAAACTTCTCAAATGATGATTTAAGAGATGCCCTTAACCTCTCAGCCTGGTATCCTTCATTTTCTACATGGGATCCTCTCTCAGGTACAACTCCTATTTCTCCTGTTGCTCCTTGCACTCAAGTTGGTTGGGGCGTAGTCAATGAGAGCAATGTTTTACCAATCATTGAACATCTTAATGGCACTGCTGAAATCCCTAATAGGCCATCCGATGTAGTTTTATGTATGGAAACTAACCAGGCCATCCGTGAGTCTTATTGGTCATAGTTTCCGTAGGATTCAATACATATTCCTTGTTTGCAATGAATATGCGTAAGGTTGCCATAAGGTGGAATATTAATTCACTTCGCGGCTCAGATGAAATTTCTCAAATTCTTAGTCTAGCTCATAGTATTGAAATTCTTGGACATCTTTCAGTTACAAAAAAAGGAATAACCCAATTAGCTGAGATAAAATTACTTGCAAATTCATCTCTTGAAGACATATCAAAACTAAGTTATTTCGAGGTTATTGACAAATATGAAGAAGATGAGGAAGGTATTTTAGTTAGTTTACTGTGCACACATCCATTGGCAATTATGGGAATAGAAATGGCAAATATTCACTTACAAACTCCGTACAAATTGTGCTCAGAAATGGGTATGGAATTGAGAATATCTGGAATTTCAGATTCAGTCAGGAAGTTTGTATCATTAGTTAGAGAATTAATTCCTCCTGATAAGATTAGTGTTAAATCAATAAAAGGAGATCTTGGAAATGGCTGGACAGATGAATTAACAAGTAGGCAAAAAGAAATAATTTCTTATGCTGCTTACAGGGGCTATTATGGCACAGAGTCTAAGACTACTCTGAAGGATTTGGCCGATGAACTTGGCATGGCTAGGAGTACTCTTGGTGAACATATTCAAAGAGCAGAGTCAATGATTTTACGTAAAGCTATTGAAGAATTAAAGCCACAAAAAGATAATTTAAATCCAAATACTCAAAGAACTATGGTGGATGGGAATTAACATACATGTCCCGATTCAGACTTCCAATGATTCCTGACTCGGATGAAATATCTTGGACATCAAGAATAAATAATGTCGATTTCTCTACTACTATAGCAAGTAATTCTATTTTATTAGATGTTTTGAGGGATAAAGGAGGAAGTCTTGGAACCAAAAGAGGTTGTGATTTAGGGACATGTGGCTGCTGCACAGTTTTAGTTGATGGTATACCAAAATTATCATGTTTAACTATGGCCAAGGAAGTTGAAGGTACTGAAATAACTACAGTTGAAGGACTATCTTTGGGACATCATCTTCATCCAATTCAAGAAACTTTTGCAGAGTATGGAGGGAGTCAGTGCGGTTTTTGTACACCAGGATTTCTAGTGGTAATTTCGGCATTGCTGGAAGAAAACCCCAAACCGGATGATCAGGAAATAAAAACAGCCATAGAAGGAAACCTGTGTAGGTGTACTGGTTATCAACAAATAATTGATTCTGTAAAAGCAGCTTCAGAAATAATGGTTAATAATGTAAAAATTGAAGACTCTACTTCTCCAAAAAGTGATCCTCATCCCGGGTTCAATAATTAAAGGTGTTTTTTATGTCTAATGATGATGAAATGGTTGGCTACAGACAACAACCTGGTAAGTTACCCTTCTCAAGGCCCGGCTCAGGCGGTAAAAATCAATTTAGTGAGTTACGTGATATCCAATTAATACCAGAAAGTCAAGGAGGTAAAAAACTCCAACCCAGAGGTCGACATAGGCATGATGAACTAATTAGTGGAACATCAATAGGAAAATCTACTGCACTTGTGGACAGTAAATGGAAAGTTACTGGAAAAGCTAATTACGGCGATGATATAAGATTAAACAATGAATTAATTGGGAAAATCGTACGTTCACCACATCATTACGCGCGAGTACTTTCTATTGATATTAGTAAAGCTGTAGAACTAGAAGGCGTTGTAGCAATAGCAACCGGTGCAGATGCACAAAATTCCTTTGGAGTTTTACCGGTAACTAAAGACGAACACGCAATGGCAATTGAAAAAACCCGTCATAAAGGTGATTTAGTGGCTTGTGTTGCAGCGATTGATGAAAGTACGGCCTTAGAAGCAGTCAGATTAATTGAGGTTGAATATGAGGTTTTAGATAGTATCCATGATATGCGTAAAGGGCTGGATGATTCTAAAAATCCAATACATGATAGAGGACAATATCATATTGGAGAATCAAATGTCCAAAAAAGAGTATTTCAGGAATTTGGAAATATCAGTGAAATGATCCCTAACTCAGTGGCGAACCATAAATCAAATTGGCTATTCGCTGGCGTTAATCATGGTTTTACCGAACCTCATGCAGTCGTTGCTGATTGGGATCCATCTGGTAGGCTGACATTATACACTCCTCAACAAGTACCTCATTACGTCCATCGTGCATTAGCAGATGTTTTGGAAATCCCAATGCATCAGATTAATGTTTACAGAACTTTTGTAGGTGGCGGTTTTGGAGGAAAATCTGACCCATTTCCTCATGAAATGTGTGCTGCTATATTGGCTAGAAAATCAGGCAGACCAGTAAGAATTACCTTTGATAGGGAAGAAGTATTTTGGGTAAACAGAGGAAGACACCCTTCTAGAATTGAAATGGACATACATGCAGATTCTGCTGGTCGTTTA
>Ga0315315_10003832_pt1 | contig 13860 bp, 7 predicted proteins | sample M140m3416metaG_FD_203699 | JGI IMG/M metagenome (GOLD analysis project Ga0315315, IMG submission 203699) | Ammonia-oxidizing marine archaeal communities from Monterey Bay, California, United States - M1 40m 3416 | ecosystem: Environmental > Aquatic > Marine > Intertidal zone | place: USA...
CACACGGCCCCAAAAAGGCCACTACTTTTCCAATCCGCTCGAGCCCGGCTTCCAATGCGAAGGGCTACAATGTCCGACACGTAACTGTGTCTGATGAGGTATATGACACCTCGGACGCAGTCGCATATGTGCTGCCGGTTCTTTGGTGCCCAGATGATCCCGAGTCGCCTTCCGCTCTCAACCCAGGCATTGTGGACCCACGGAACAAAGGGAATACCTCTGATCACACATTTAGGGACGCCGCAGCTGTATTGCGCCATTCAATTTCCAAAATTCACCAGACGAGCCGATATGATTTTGTGACGTATGCAATTGTTCATCCCGACGCCCTGCAGTGCGTCGATTCGTCTACCGGCATTGTAACGGATCGCCATGCAATCTTAACTGAGTTAGGATACCGTATTTTGGTCCGATCTGAACCCATCCCTCTTGAGGAGTTCGGCAGTGGAGCCACTGATCGAAAATTGGCTGAAGAATACCATATGCATGTTCTTCGCAACAGCGGCATGGCGGGCTATCGAGACTTCGTCGGTCTTCATGCAATGGCCATGACGTGGCATCCACTCGTAACTGTAGTTGACCTTCATACTATGTTTCTCAAGACAGTTGACGAGCTGTACGACGCCCTCCTCGGCAAAGCGAATGCAGTCGTTGAATTGGAGGATCCGACGGCGCAGAAGATCTCACCTATCACACAATTACTCTACACCAAGGATTACACCACAGTTCGCACTCAGGGGAATGCGGTAAAGTGGCAGACGGGGTACGAGACGACCTTTCTTGTTTTGAAGCCATCCCGGCCAGTCTTTGACGCGCTTGTCGATCTTCTAGTCAAGGGAGACTACAATATCCAACGGGGTTGGGGGGGGGTCTCAGACTACAGCGGGTATACTCGGGCCCCCCTTCTGTCCGGCCTTCTTCCCTATTACTTTGAACACATTCGGAAAAGCGACGGGACCGCAGTCGAGCTCAATCGCTGCGCCTACAGCAACCGAGCCGATGGCCCCTACATAAAAACACCAGGAAATGCCAAGTCGTGTCGCAATGGAACGGAGAAGTGTGCTGATTGCCGATTCCATGCTTTGGAGGAGATTCGGGTAGCACAGACGAACCTGTGTAAATTGCCATGGTCGTGTTATTTTCCTAAAGAAACGGGCCCCGACAAGCATAAGGTATGCCGCTCCTATCACGCCACATGGTTTAAGCTGCGCAAAGAGCTCGAGGAGACCAGGTCGGATATTTTTCTTCCCGGTGATTCACATGGAACGTTTGGGAAGGTGGTGAACAATGGTGCCTGTTCGAGGACTGGCATTGCGGGCTACAAGCCCATGGGGGGGTAAAAGCATCGCAGGAGGCAGCCGAAGCAGAGTGCCTGGGCTTGCTCGCCGTTATGCTTTTGTTTCGCTCTCCTCGACATCATTAATAGGGCTAGGTCTGGTACAAATTACACACTTGCATACTGTACTTACTGTCAGCATAAAATACTAGTACTAGCACTAGTACTAGAGTATGCATACATATTATATTATTTGTACTACGAGCTCGTAGCTAGCAGTATCTTATTTGTGGATGTACCTGCCATCTCGCCACTAGAAAGTCAACGATGTAACGACGTCGACCAGCTGACAGGAAAGAACTTGACGCGATCTCCCCATCTCCTGACCTGTTGTCATCTTCCTGAAGTCAAGCCAACGACTATCTCGAAAAGAAAGGCTGGCCTTGTTCGGCACTCGTCGAGCGTTCCCTTTGTCACGGCTCTCTACACTATTCGCATCCGACTATTTCTGTCATCATGAATGTTTTGTCCTGGATCCAGGCAACTGGCTTGTCACTCCTCATGTTTGCTCTCCTCCCCGTTTTGGTGTCTTCATTCGCGCCACAAAACTCCCAGCGTATGCCTACGAGGCTGGGCGCCTTCTCACTGCTGCCGCCAGTGACGGACCTACCTTTACTTGAACCACTTCAGCCCGCGGCCCTACTTCCGCTGCCGCTATCCTCTTCCTCGCTCTACCTATCGGCAACCGAAGGGTGGAGGCAGTATGTTCCCCTGGTTGTGATTTCTTTCGTCATTGTTGACATTCTTCTTGGCAGCCCGGTGGCAAACCTCGCATTGGCTCCCATGAGGAGGGCCGCAGAGAAAGGGGAGGCAGCAGGAGACGATGAGGCTGGTGGAGAGGGTATGTTTGGCCTTGGTCAGGCTCTCAACCCATCCTTGGGTTCCAGAGAGAATATGCTTTCGTCCAAGGCGGAGAGGATTGATTCAAATGCAATTGCCCAACAGGTCCTTGACAAGGCCAAGGGAACTGTCGAGCTTATGGATTATCTAGAGGCGAACCAGAGCGACGAGCAGCGATACGAGAAGATCCGTAAGGAGCTGGATAAGCAGATGGCGGAAGTGGACGACAAACTAGAAGGGAACAAGTAGATAGAAGTGAGAGGTGCACAATATGCGGCGAATGAGTGAACACCTTTCGACACTTTCAATTTATTTTTATAGTCACGTACGTTATCTTTTACGCGGCACTAGCCAGCTGCTGCTCATGCTCAACCTCGACTTCTTCTTCGTTTTTAAGGGCCCAGGCTATCGCGTCGTCCGTCTCCCTCCAAAGTTGTTCCTGCAGCGTCGCGTTTGTCCCTTGCGGATGGGAGGGGTCAGTGAGAACACCGATTGGCAAGTAGTATCCCCCGTTGACAAGCTTCTCAGAAGGTGCAGATGCTAAAAACAGCTGGGTCAGGGCCCCGTCGGCGGTGCTCATGAGACTGTTTGTCATTACGACGCGGAAAATCGCACTGAACACCCCTTCGATCCACGAAGCGGTCTCACCATCGGAGATCATCTTTGCCTCGAGATCGCGGAACAAATTGGTCTGGACGAGGCCCGGGTGGGCGGAGTAGGAAGTTATGCCCGTCCTTTGGGAGGTGGGGATTGATGATGAGAGATACTCGGGGGTAAGACGAAGGAAAAGCAAAAATGAATGGAAGGCGGACAGAACGAAAGACTCTGATTATCAGACTCACCCCTGCATCTTTCGAGCGTACTCCTTAGCGAAAAGGATATTGGCCAATTTACTCTGACCGTACGAGGTGCCGTCCTCGTACCAGGGTGGGAGGTTCTCTTCTTCAGCGCCTACGACTTTCCAGGTCTCGGGACGGATGCCCTCAGGATGGTAGGCCTCACCATTGGACACGGACGTGACCGAGACGACCCGGCTGGGCGGGTCAGCCTTGAGCGACCTAGTAAGGAGCTTGACCACTAAAAGAGGAATGGTCAAGGCGTGAAATAATCCAGACGGATTGATAAGTAAAAGTTTTTGCTTTCCTCGAAAAAATCATGGATAAAAAAAAGGTAGTTCACAAAAATGACAAGGCACATTGTAGCTAAATGTAAATCCAAATCCAAATGAAGGAAAGGACCAGCACAAAACATATGCAAAGGTTTGCAACAGACAACTCACTATACTGATGGGCGATGTGGTTCACGCCAATGTGCTGCTCGAAGCCGTCCGCGGTCATGCCGAAACCGAAGGTGTAGTTCTTTCCCATGAACTTGGGCCCGGGGCTCTTCATTACGCCCGCGTTCAGGACGAGGATATGGAGGGGTATCCCCAGGTCGCTGAACTTGTTAACGAAGTTTCTGACCCCCTTGAGCGAGCTCTGATCGCACACCATGGACCTGATTCGTACCTCGGTTGCTGACGGGAACGCCTCGGCAACCTCCTCGACGAGACGGGCGACGGCGGCCTCTCCCTTCGCCTGCGTCCTAGCGGTGATGATGACCTCAGCGCCAGCGAAGAGGAGCCCCTTCGCCGTTTCGTAGCCAATGCCTGACGTTGCACCAGTCACGATCGCCACCTTAGCGTTCAGCTTGGGCATGCTGGTCAGGGTTAGCCCGGTTGGGTTGGCCGTGTATTTCTTCGTCCATCCGCCTCCCATGAACTCCGAGATTAGGACGGGTCCTACGACAAAGAGGAACAGGGGAAGTCCCAAAGCCGCCTTGAAAAGTTCATTCTTTGCCATGGTATAAGAGTCAATGCAACCACAGTCTCCTTCTGTAGACTATCTACTAGTAGGTTGAATCGAGACAGTCATGATGAAGATGGACTTTTTGAGCGCGAAGAGAAGAGCAAGGAAGCGAAGAGATTAGCACCACCTGTATGTATTTTGGGGTAATGTCTGCCGAATCGAAGCACAACTCACCACTCAAGCCCCCGTCCAGGAAGCACCTTCGATAAAAAATCTTGACTTTGATATAACATCATATGTTTCGCAAGATATTTGTCTCTTCTCAGCCCGCCGTGTGATGTCCAACTCTAGAGCTGGACAAAGGAATGGATATAGATGCAATAGTGTAGATGGTTAAATTATTAGGCACCTACTTCATCGTCATCTGTCGTTTTCTCGCGTCTGGATTTGGATGTATACTATTAAGTTCACAATATGCTGCAAGATCCTTCATATCACTGGTCACGTGCTTGATTGAGTACTTGTTGATAAGAAATTGCCCAAAGAAAGATGTAAAGAATATCTTGGATGTGAACGAGTGCGGAACAAGCGCAAAGGAGACAACAAGTCGGCATCGGTCGCCTTCATCGTCAGCATCATCAATGAGTTCCACGCTTAGAGTCCCCGTTGCTGCAGAACCCTCTGCATGCGATATCACGGACATGCTCTTGGGAAATACGTCCGGGGGTTGGTCGTCAATCGCCGTGCAAGTCACGCTTACGCTGCGCGTCCGGGCCAGCCTCCCAAAAACCAGCTTTTTCCGCGTCTGTTTCCATCTTGTCCCAGCCCGGACCGGATCTCCAATTTTGGATCCGATCCGCCTGGTCGACTCTAAACAGCTCAGAAACAAAGCTTTGTTGTCAATATCAATCAAAGCATTCCAAACGCTCTCGGGCGGGGCACGGACCTCAATGTGGGAGGCAACGCCAAAACCATTCCATCGACGGGTCTCGCGCGTGACAAAGTTCTCGCTCATCAGTCGCTGTCCCAACGAGATGATTCTTCTAACTTTTGTGATGTGTGCTTGGTGGAGTGATTCCTGCAGTCTTGAGGATGGTTGAGTTGATAACGCGGGAAATTTATTCCTGTTGCGATCGCGGGGGCGGATTTGGGATTGTTCGGGGCGGGGGCCTCAATTACGGTTGGGGTTGGGATGCTACTAGCGCATGCAGTCATCATACTAGATAGTAATATTATGCATACTACAGTAGCTACTCGTATTACAAATAATTTACTACTCCTCTATGTATCTACGAGCGTATGCATTTTACCCATACGCTCGTATATACATGAAAAGCATAAAAATGATACTCTAGTAAAATCCGTGGATGAAAGATTCCCACTGGCTCGCTTCTTTCAAGGGCAACGCTATGACATAAGTTCGAGCATAAAGTCAAAGTCATGTTATGAGCCATATTATGGAGCTTAGCAATACTACTTTACCCACATCTGAATTCACTTGTTCAACAGCAATGCAACCCCTCTCATTGTCCAATGATTCATTGTGGCCTCTCCGACCTTGAGGTCTGCCATGGCAACAAGGTAGCTGTCTCCTCGCCTTCCGTATTTGTAGACTGGACAAGAATATAGCTCTCCGAACTCCCTCTTCTTGGAAGCTGCCTTCGCTCTCGGCATTGCGGTAATGTGCATCAGGGGAAGTGACACGTGGAGTTCCTTTGGTCTGGACTCGGTAAGGACGCAGCCGCTGCGTTCGAATCCGCTCCCCTCGAGGACCATACCATAGACCAGGATCCCGTCTTCCGGCATCTGCTTCATCTGTTCAGCCCTCTCGTATGGAAGCACCTCATTGACATAAACCATGTTATCTAGGGGGACCTTCCCTCCCCCCCGGTTCAAACGGCGGCATGCCTCCTGCCTTATAGAAGTGAGCAAGCCGGCTGGATTGAAGAAGCCCGGTAACCAATACGCCTTGGGTCGCCCTTGCTCTAGCCAACCACGGTATTGCCGATCTCTCTGCAGCAAGCTCTCCACCCACAGTCCCACGTTGGGCAGCCTCCAACTGAACTCGTCACCGGTGACGGTGTTTTCGAAAAGATATGGTACGTCGCCAACCATGAGGGATTCCAGCGTGTCGTTGAGCTCCTCTGTCATTACCACTTCGCCCTTTATGGAGAGCCTTAGCTGCTCCAAGATATACCGGACCTTGCCCAGGACGGCCTGGAAGCGCTGAAGTTCCTGGTACAAGAAGATGTTCAGCGGCACGCTAAGACCTCCCTGCTTTCGTAGTTCGGTCCTGACGTCGTCCTCGGGATAGTCGCGGGGAAGGCGACCCAGAAGCTCGGCCGCCCGTTTTAAGACGGCGTCTTCCCTGGAGGCACCACCAGAGCTACCTCCGCCACCCTTGGGTTGGGTGCTGCTCAGCCTCTGAAAAAGTGCATTAGCTTCGTTTAGCTGGTATGTGAGGTTTGCATTTGAGTGCAGCCCCATATCGAGAGGAGAGTCCTCCTCCGGGCGCTCGCCGATCACCTTCCGATACTCTCCGCTCTCCAAGAAGGCTGGCTTGTCGGCTGTTGCGGAGTTCGTAAGCCACTCAGAGGCAAATGTCTGAAAGAATCGATTGTCCATTGACTGTGTCAGCTTGCCGCCATAGAAAACAACACTGACGGCGTATTGGAGTGTTTGCCAGTTCACCTCTCCGCTATTGTACAACATCTTCTCTAGGAAAAGGATACAGCTCAGTAGATCACCATCACTGAACTCATACGGAACGTTAAAGCCGAGAGGGCCAAAACGGCGCCGCTCGATTGCCACTGAGTGCATGGTACAAAGACAGTACAACAATTTTCTCCATTCCTCAGACTCGATTCGCTCGATCCGATCTTGGTCGACGATAGTCGTATAGCTTCTCAACAACCCGGCCTTGAGTCCGCTGGGTGGCTCGTTTGTGCACTTTATGCTCATGTGGAGCAATCCAAGAGGGAAGTCAACGCTTGGTAGGGCAGTCAAAAAGAGGCGGAAATTAGGATCGATACCACCCTTGAGTTTCTCCATGATTCCCTCAAGCTCGCCCATGAGTTCTAGACATAGCTCACAATTTTGCAAAAGCACCCACGATCCATTCACTACACCCGCGTTGATGGCCTTCTTGGCCACAACTTCCTGACCCTCGCCCAAACTAATGACAGCGAGAGGTGGTAACTTCTTTTTGCGACAGAGTATCTCAATTGTGTCGGTTGGATCGGCACCGCGGCTGAGAAGGAAAATGACTGGCACTTCGGAGCACATATCATCGTAGACTGACTCAATTGTGTCGGTAACAGGCTCGACATAGGTCGGGCCCATCTCCTTTGTGTTGCGCAGGAATTCCTTGCTCATAAGGATAGTTCGATCGATGCGAAGGCATCGTACGAGAAGAAGCTTGAGAAAGGGCCCAACGTCCGCTTCGTCGGTGAGCCGATGCTCGTAGTCCGGAATGGTTTTGTTCTCCGGCTGGTTATCCTCGTACCAGCGCCTCCACGCTTCTTCATTTGCCACCATCTTCCCTATCAGATCGGCATAAAACTTGCACTGTTGGCTGAGCTGGACAATGTTAAGCCAAACTTCGTTGGTCATCCACTTGAATGAATTTCCGCGGACGCTACCAATGTCAAGCGTCGCACCACCTCGGAGTAAAAATGCCATTTCATCCCCCTTCACTTTATCTGCAACAATCAATATCTTCATTGTTACTAGCATGACAAATGCGAGCTTGTCTGCCTCATACAGACCGCGATTGACGTAACGATATGTCATGTAGGTCATGGTATCAATTATGTTGGCCACGCGTTTGCTGGCAAGCGTCGCAGGGTCTGCTCTGTCCATGGACCCCATGAAGAGGTCGAGGAACTGATCCAGGCTCGTCTGATACATGCTGTTCACTAGGCTCATCTCGACGATAGCAAAGTAAAGAACCGACCCCCGCGTCGCTGCAGGACGAAATTGCTCTCGCTTCTCGGCAATGTTTGAGCGGGTCTCATCAGCAGCAATAAGCTTGGCATTGACATCAGCTGCCTTTGCCTTCGTGCCGGCGAGGACCGATACCAGCTCGTCGTCATCAAGCAGGTCGCCCGAGTTACTCGTTAGCCGCTCAAGCAGACTCGCGTCGAGGTGCATTAGGCTCTTGGTGTTCACGTTGACTTCCTCGAGTACTTGAGTGAGCTGTTCTTCCAAAGCTCGCTGCTCTTTTCCAATCACCTTGCCAAGCAGCTGTTCTTCGAGACCTTTTTGTGTAACTGTGAAATCAATTAGTGTCGTCTTAGCCTGGAGCTCGGGGCTCAAGGTCGGATTTGGTAATCTTGAGATGAAGTAAAGACGGAAATTGGGGTCGTAGTCCATTACCTTGTCGCTTACATTGACGAAGTACTTGCTTCCCTTGCGGATAAGCTCCTTCTCGAGGACCGGATCCAACATGGGGTCAATTATGTCCTCAACTCCAACCACCACTAGCGTCTTTCCGTCTCCCATGCAGAATTCTAGCTTTTCTTTCAGCTTGGGATCTGTCAGCTTGACGACTGTGGTGTTTGAAAAATTGGCGGATCACGTTTTGTCGGCCGTTAGTTATTTGCAAGCGCGCGAGAAGTAGTAGACATGATAAGAAACCGATAGGAAAGGAACATGATACTTACCGTTCTCCCCGTTCCAAGACGGCAGATTTTTCTTTTCCTTGCTGAGGATCCAACTGAGTGCTTGGCCCTGAGGGTCGACCAAAAGAGGATATCGCGAACTTTTGGTTACTAGAATACCGTTCTGCGTCGAGAGGGGATCCGTGGGGAGTCCCTGCATTCTCCAGTCGCCAATGGTGCCAACATTGGCCAGGAAGGAAATCACGTCAAGCTTCTTAGTCACGGGCACTCCACGGGCCTGGCAATCAGCAGTGAATTTTTCATGGATTAAATGGTCGCGATACTGTTGGTTGAAAGGCCCACAGTAGCAAACAAAAGCACAAGCTATTGCGCAGTCACCCACAAGGCGCGTCTTTTGCTCCGAAAAGTTGGCCGCGTCCTCGGCCCATCGTAAACGCTCGCCTGCAAGGCCATCAATGAGTGCCGATGCTTTGTTCATCTTCTTCTGGAGTGCCCTGGCGCCCTCCTCGATGTCTTTTTTCTTTGCCATTTGCGAATCAAACATGTTCTGTAGGTCGGTCAGCTTTTCATTACAAGCGGCCAGCCTCGCTTCGGCTGCCGCCAGGGCCTTGTTGGCAGCCTCCATCTGATTCTCTGCAATTGCTAGGGCCTCCATCTTGGGCTTGACAATTTTGCTTGCCTCGTGGTAGAATTTCATCGCTCTGACGTACGTGCAGAGACCCTCGGCAGCTGTGCTCGCGTTCTTTGCGACAGCTGGGTTGAACTGCTCAATGTCAATATAAACAGACAAGAACTCAATAGTCTCGTCATTCATTGTGTCCTTTCCGGACTTGCCAAAGTCTACAAGTTGCGCCAGAAAAGCGGAATTCGACATCATCTGTAGGGCCTGCTTGAAGCTTGGGTCAAACCAAGGGATTTTTGTCTTAGCCATGGTCACCGTACAGGGTGTAATGCTGCCAAGGGGCAACTGAAAGAGAATAAGCACACCATCAAAGACGAGCTTGATAATGTCACTGGGGTTGGCTAACTTCTTGATTTCGCCAATATGGGCTGGCTTAATGCTGTCAATTGCCGAGTTGGCTTCATCGACGAAAGGCTGTGCCTTGGCAAGGTCGTTCGTACAACTCGCCTTCTCTTTGGCAATTCTCTTGGCATCTTCTTCGCACTTCGCCTTTATTCCAGCAACCTGTTCGCCCTCCTGTTTCGCCTCTGCTTTGCTCACTTCGAGGCTGGTCAGCATTTTGTTTGTGTTCTCGGTGGCCACTTCAAGCTTAACCTTCTCCTCGGCCAAAACAACCTTCATAGCTTCTACGTCCTTGGCACCGTGAATGAGCTTTTCTAATCCCATCTTCACTCGCCCCTCCTTTTCCTTGAGGAATGCTAGCTTGGACGAATACATTTCTTTGTAGGCCGCCAAAAAGCTCAGGAATGACTTTGGAGTCTGGTGAACCTGGCGTCGCATAACGGAATGATATTCTGCGCACACATCAGTAGCCATTTTGTGAACCATGCCCATGTGACTCATTAGAGCCGTCTTCACATCGTTTGTGCACTCCACAGCAAAATTTTGAATGATGCCGCGGGCGACCTCGACCAGCGCATCTTCGGGCCAAGGTAAGAACCAATCAACTGTTGGAGAACTGACTAGGCTAGGAAATTTTCGTGCTCTGACAGGAAAATTGGGATTCAGAGGTGACATACAGAGAACAATGTGCAAGTTGTCTCGGACGCAGTCGATGAAGTATTGGCGGAGATTACCGGGTGTCTCTTCAAGATCGGGGCGCTCACGAACAAAGTCCGGCCTCAAGTCTGCCGTCATGGCCATCATCTCATCCTTGGCAAATAGGCCTGGCACCTCCCCCGTTGACAGAATCGAATTAATTGTTTCCAAGAAAACCTCATCTTTGATCTCGCTCTCAGTGAATAAGAAGACAGTGGGCTCGCGTTTGTGGCCCGCGCTCTGGTAAAGGAGACGAATGTCATCCATGAGTGCGTTAACATTATACTGCTTCGTGAGTGTTATCTGGAAACATCTCGCGCGGCAAATGTAGGCTGCTAGGCGCGTCAGGCTTTGCTTACCACAGCCACCAACACCAACTAGGAGGCCACTCCCCCGTGGTGTTTCGATCAATCGAAGGATACTTAGCAGATGCTTGAGCGCATCGTCAAAAAGAATCAGTTCCATTTTGCGCGAAGGATACTCCTCGTTATATTTGCGTAGATAGTGGTAGGCGCGCTCGCGAATCATGTCCAAGGATCCCCCGTCCTCGTAAATCTTGGGAGCCTCCTCCGACAAAACCCCTTCGTCGTCATAAACATCATCTCGGAGGAAACTCACCATATACTTGCGCTTGTTGCAGGCCGCCAAATAAAGTGAATCTCCAAATACATCGCTGCCAATGGAGGAGATCAAACTCTCGTACCCGGCCTTATCGTCATCGTTGGTGAGCTTGTCACGAACCACTCGGTCACACTCGTGTTTCCAAAGACCAACCAGCATGCTTTGAGGGCTGAAGTTGGGCAGCTGTCCTTCACGCACGCGAAGGCCTCCAGTGAGGAGGCTTTCCTTTGGAGTCAAAAGGATTCCCTGAAAGATGCGGCTCAGATCTCGCATGTTGAAAACGTAGTGGAATTTCGCCGGTGTTGGTAGCATCCTGACTTTGATTGCGCCCCACAGCTGAATGGTTGCATTCGTCAGCTTTGATACGCTATCAAGCGTCGGACCATCAAAGGTTGCGGCAGTGAAGCGCCCGCAGAGCATTTGGCCATAAATATCATTGATGCTAGTGATGCTAGGAAGGACAAGGTTGAAGATGAAAAAATTTCGCTTCAGCCGGTTGGGAATGTCGTTCTTGCCAGAACCTGGATGTTGCATTGCTGCTAGATACTGCAAATCCTCGCATGTTTTGAAGTCGCCCCTCTTATCTTTATCGAGGAAGCAAAATCCACCATATTCTACACCCAGCCTTACCAGCTCAAGCGTTGTTTGGTCGCCCCAATTGTTTACCTCCGGCATAGATACATCGTCAAAGAATATAGTCATCTTCTTTCCGTGTGGTGGACCGTAGTTCTTGCCGCCCCGCTTGTCCAGTTCGGCTTCGATAGCGTACTGAGCCATACCTGGTGTCGTGGCGGAGGAAAAGTTGATGCGCTTAGTTAACATACGAGTGGGATCTTGTGAGGCTAAGAACATAAGCTGCGTGCTAGTTTTTGCCGTTCCCTCAGCGCCCACAATCAATACTGGCACCTTCTGTTTGTGAATATGCTTGATGACGTACAGGGCCCGTGTTGAATCCATTGTAGGAACAAGCAGGTTAGAGAAGTCAAGCTTGTCGTCCTGAGGACATGACCATGCAGGAGGCGTCCACTTCTTCCATTCGCAAGTCTGCGGGTCGATATAGAATTCAAAGACAGTGTCACCATCCGCCTTCGGAGCAGGCATTATATTGTTTGAGTCCCGACGAATGAGCCAGTCGTTCAACTTCTTCCTGTCGTCTGTCTCCAGGAGGGATGCAATGCTCCAGCAGAGACAATAAATGAAGAATCGCTCCAGATTTGTCGAGAGAGAGCTCCCTCTTATACTACCAACTGCTGACGCCGCGCTATCGTCGCCCTCGGTCAAGCCTTCAAAGAGTTGGGTAAAGCTCGTGATGCGACCTACTCGGCCTTCCTTGATTACCTCAGAGGTATGTCGGGAGAGGAACTCAAAAAGATCACCAGGACCATTTGGGGTGCACTTTCCTATCCATTTTTCAGAAAGACTTCGCAGAATGTCATGCCATTTGCCATTTGGACGCTTTTGCACCCAAGCCTCAAAGACGGGCCCCCAGTCTAGGTCAGTATCGCTGACATATATAATACCGGCCCGCGATACTGTCGCAGGAGACGCGTTCACAAGTGTTTCCACCTCGAACATCATCTTGACGTTGTCAGTCATTGGTATACGATCTCCATTAGCCAGAGTTAGGATGCGATTATCGTCCAAGACTGTGTTGAGATCTTCGATCCAAATGGCATCCACAGGGCCATCGGCAATAATCCACGTGTTATAAGAGTTGTTGCGGTTATTAAATTTGGCCCACATGGCAGCAAAGACACCTGTGGTCCAGTCGCCGCTAAGCGGGTCCGTCTCGCCGTACATTTCCTGCGCTCGCATCGCCTTGGGGTTGAACCTGGCATCCTTGTATTGAATGCCGTGACGCTCCTGCAGTGTTTCTTTGAGGCACTTGAAGATACACGACTTGCCCCCTCCTGATGGGCCCACCAGCATGATTCCGTGACGGACTCGCGTCGTTTCAAAGAGCTGGATTGTCTTTCGCACCCAATTCTCGTGATAAATGAGACCGTGTTTTTTAACAACCTTGCGGAGTATTGCTTCTTCCTCGAGATACTCCCCCTTGCTGGGGGGCGCCATTCCTGGGAACAAATCAGCCAACAAAGACAAAAATAGAGGGACGTCCTGAGCTACAAGCTTAGAAAGATTCATATCGCGCACAGTACGATAAACCAGCATTGCCTCAGATTTGTCGTTGTTCTCCCGCTTGGTGGCGCCCATAGTCCTCAAGACGGAAAGGATGTTCCTTAGGCCCCAGTCATAGTGCCTTTGGTTTGAAAGCTGCTCCTTGCATGTGGCGTACAGAGCGTAAAACTTTGCTGATAGCACGTCAAAGTCGGAATATCCAACAGAGCACATCTTAACCTTCTTAATGATCTGAAAGTCGGGGGTCATCATGGCAACGCCGCGGAATAGAGCCTTGAGATTTTCTGGCAGCTCTTGACGGCCGGCATATCCAGGATTCATGGTAATGAAGAAGGAACAAGCCTTCTGCAAGGTCACGTTTTGAGGATCACCTGGAAATTGGAAGACCGTAACGCCCTGCTTCTTAGCGTTCTGGATAGCGAGGACTTGCTGCGCCACTACAGAAAGCACAGGCAACGTAATGCGATTGAATTCGTCAAAACAACCCCATAGCCCGCCCTGACACAGACCCTTGAAGATCTTGGCACAGTCGGTGTATTTCATCTGATCTGTGCAATTTGTCACGACAACAAAAATGCCCAAGCTGTTGCCAAGATCCTTGACAGTTTCGGTCTTTCCTGTTCCTGCTGGCCCAGCGGGTGCGCCCCCAAAGTACATGCCAAGCGCCTGGGCCAGAGTAATATAGCATTTGTCTGTTAGAGGTGTGACTACAAGGCGTTCCTTTGATCCGAGGTACTCGTACTGATAATTGAAATCGACGTCCGTGATCGACACGCCGGTCGCACCGTCCTGACT
>Ga0315315_10003835_pt1 | contig 13858 bp, 3 predicted proteins | sample M140m3416metaG_FD_203699 | JGI IMG/M metagenome (GOLD analysis project Ga0315315, IMG submission 203699) | Ammonia-oxidizing marine archaeal communities from Monterey Bay, California, United States - M1 40m 3416 | ecosystem: Environmental > Aquatic > Marine > Intertidal zone | place: USA...
AATCAACCCCCCCGCGAACAATGAAAGTAGGCGCCTTGCTGTTGCCGACAACACCATCATCACAGATTCCATTATCCCTTGGCTTCAGACTCAAATGGACCCTGATGATACTCCAATGACGAGCCATCGTGAATTCTTCAGGTCGCGCGCAAACTCAGTTTGGCCCTCCCCCGAGGCAATTGGCCGCGGAGGCAAGCCTTGTAGCGCAGGGTCTCGTTGGAGACAAAGAGCGTTTTCACCTATGGAAGTGAACGATCGCTTCAACCCGTACAAGTTGAACATTGTTCCAATCCAAAGCTACTGCCATAACCCGAATGCCAGTGCTACGCACCACGTCCTCGTTCTAGACGGCTACCCCCGGACGGCCGTAGAGGGACTGGATCTGTCGCAATTCGTATCATCGCCAGAGGAAGTAGGATGGCATCTCGACTTTGAAATTTGCCACCTCTATCCATTACATATCCGTGTTTTCCAGGAGTTTCCCAACCAGAACCCTTGCATTAGGGTCTTCCATGAAAATCCCATTGTAGATTTCCCCGAATCCATGTGTCATATAGGCCAAAACATTGACTTATCGAGTGCCAACACAAGTCCTGTCGGAGACAACGATATCCTGCTCCAGGATGATCTTTCTGATGATCTCTGCGAAACCCTACCGGAGACCGCCTCAAAACTGGACCCTCCAATCTTTGGACAGTTGTCGGACGGAAGCCACGTCATTTTTGACGCTCGGCTCATTTTGCTCGATAACACTGCCGAGAGCCCTGTTCTGGATGGAGGTGGAGAGGTTAGTTTGGAGACCAACGAGATTACGCTATGTAGCAGCGCACCCAGAACTTTTCTCAATGAGGATACCTGCGTCTTATCTACAGATCCAAGTGCGTGTGCCATAGACAAATCAGTTGAAGCTTTGATCCCTCTTAACGAAGAAAACATTCTTCAACTACATGATTTGACGGGCCGATACACGTATGCAATTCAGGGCCTGGTCGTCGTTGATAACATGGCTAATGAGGTATTGCATTCTTGTACGCCTGGATACCGATCACGATGGGAGAAAGAGGCCAACCAACAGTGTGAGAATCCAACTAATATTGACGCTATGACGAATCAGACTTTGACCGACCTGATCATAGCCAATGAGGGTGATCCCAATCCAACTCTTCGTGATATTACGTTCCCTGACTCCGGTGCCATGTGTGACTTGAGCACTGGGGTTGGCATTAAGATTCAAGTTGGTATCGATTGCTGGACACAGGTGCACCACGATCACCTTGGAGTTTATGATGTGACATATTGGACGTGAGTTTTGAATTTCTTTGTGATCTGCGCTTGTGCACTCCGCAGCATCAGTGATTATCTATCTTATTGTGTCTAACCCGCAATTTGCGTCTCTCCTACTCTCTGAAAACAGATTGGACGACACGCACCCAGGAAACATGGTTGCACTGGCTGCGGGACGCCCAAATCCCATCAAGAAATGGATGGATGAAAGTGGTTCGCCATTCCTCATCTTTCCCTCAACCCACCCATTCAATCCGATCCGCGATCATCCCATCCTCCGCTGGAAAATACACTCTCCGAAATTTGATTATGTTGGTCGATTTGGCGATATCATTACATACAAGGATTTGCCTACCGGTTTGCGAACGATCGAGGTTGCTGAACATTATGGAGCGACATTAAATTCAGATGGAGCCAACATCATCGTCTGTGGCAGTCCTGGAGAGATTGCCAACGATCCAAATCTCGATTTGTTTGATGTCGCTTCCTCTGACGATAGAGGCGACGATAGATTTTACAGAAGGCAGAAAATGGACATTTGGACAACAATCGCGACAAAGTCACAGGATCAGTTGCGCCAAAAGATTGCATGGGCCTTGGCTCAAGTTCTTGTTGCCGTTACCACTGATGTGAGGGGGGTGGATCGGAACACCGAGCAGTTTGTCAACTACTATGATATATTTGTGAGGAATGCATTTGGAAACTACAGAGATATTCTCAAGGAGTGTTCATACAGCTTCTTGATGGCCTCTCATCTCACTTACCTTCGAAGCACCTCAACAGCATACGAATGGGAGGTGAATCGCTTACATTCGAAAGCTGACGAGAATTATGCCAGAGAGGTTATGCAACTCTTTTCGTTTGGTATGATTAAACTCAATATGGACGGTTCGCCAGTGCGGGATGAAAGCGGAAACACAATTGCGACCTACACGAATGACCTCATTATGTCTTTGGCGAAGGTCTGGACGGGCTTTGATTCGCAGTTGAGCCGAGGAAATATTGAAGACCAGTACGATGATGGCAACAAACTGGACCCCATGCGAATTGTTCCGGATTGGCGAGACAAATTCCCCAAGCGAGATTTGAACGAGGGATACCTCGGTGATGGATACCCTCTCTGTTCAGACATTACCGCAATGCCTTCATCAATGTTCCTGAATCGTGGAGCTACCTACAGACTTCTGGGCAGCTCCAGCCTTCCTGAACTCGTCGACGATCCAGCCATATTTGCAACCGATCCAGACGTGGTAAAGTTTGTTCTCCACGACAGTTCGGCCCTGAAGGCAGAACTATGTCAAGATAACGGAAATGGATGTGAATATCCTAACAAGGTCACTCTTGCCACAAATCTCAGCTGCACGGATGGATCCTCATGGGGGGCTTCTAACGAGTGCGATGTTGAGACTGTCCGGGTTGTGCAAGTTGCACCTGATATTCACTACGAGTACCTCCCTCCAGCGTGCGTCTATCAACCCTTTTTCAATGATGCTGTCAAGCTGACCCGCAGAGACGGCGCGCAGACCATTTGTGCAGATGAAAGGGTGGCAGTTGCGCAAGAAGCGTGTTGCGATGGCAATGGACAAGCGGTTAGGAACAACGAGTTCGACGGCGAGCGAATGACGTTTGCTAAATCTCAGCAGAGGTGTGAGAGCATGGTACCCCCCCGCGAAACCTGCGATTTTGATGCTATGGATGTTGAGAATGATTCCAATGCTTTCCACTGGGCCTGGGATGGAGTTATTAGGACGGTAGGTGATTATGAGATTCCCTCTTGTGCCGTTCGCGTAAAGGTCAATACGGAGGGTCTAGCTGGCATCGTATACCGTGCAACAGGCGCTTCGCTTTCGGAGCATGTCGATCTTGACAACCGCAATTATTTCCAAGTTTATTGGGAGGACCCAAACAACCTTCCTACTCCTGAAAACAACTGCGGTGGTATCTGTATCTCGAGGAATTCTATTGAGGCTGGAGGAAGCCAGGCGTGTGAGTGCGCCGCGCACGTGGTAGATAGCCAGGCCTTTAATCAACCTCCAACGAAGAAAGAGATACTTTCTACCCTTAAGATTGGTTCTGCACCCCCTGCCTCCTACAGAGAAGGTTATTTTACAACCGAAGACATAGGCGATGGTGTTATTGTCCACAACAAGGGAGGCGCTTTCGGGCAGGAATCGATCTTTGAGATCACAGATAACAAGCAAAGGACTCATTATCTCAAAAATGAGGTTTCGACCGTCCATGTTGGAGAGATTGACTCTCCATACAAGTTCCGCAATCCTTCTCATTTCATGAGCATGGTACCGACAGAGAGCAATGAGCGGGATGCACATACAGAGACGGATGCCGTCCTTGATGAGTACTTCTACAACGACTCTACAGCTCCATTTATATCTTCTCGCATCCTTCAGCGGTTGGGCTTCTCTAATCCTTCCCCTCGACTGATTTCCGCGGTCGCCACCGCATTTACTCAAGGCACTTACACAACTGATATCGGTGTTTCATTCGGAGATGGACGATACGGAAGTCTTGCTGCGACTGTGGCCGCAGCCTTCCTCGATCGCGAGTCAAGATCGGCGCTTCTCCTCAATGATCCTTCTCACGGATCCCTGAGAGAGCCTCTCGTAAAGATTATTTCTGCTATGAGGAACATGGCATTTGAGTCTGCGGCCGACAAACCTGTTATCAAGTTAATGGATATGATGGAAAGGATCGGAGAGGATCCATATGGATTCCCAACTGTGTTTAACTTTTACTTGCCTGAATATGTGCCCGATGGAGTCCTCGCTGCCGCTGCGCTCGCAGCACCCGAATCACAGCTTATGGACATGCCTAGGATCGTCGAGCTGATGAACGGGCTCTTCTCCCTTAGCCAGCACGGTCTCACTGATTACGACAGAGGCTTTGCACCATGGTCCGGCCTTGGTGGGGGATATTTGGGAGAATTGACTTATGAGCCGCAGGTTGGAGCTTCACCTGAGGAAATCATTGATGATATGGCCGATCTCCTCACATCAGGCAGGCTGAGCGACGAGAACAGAGAGATCATCGTTAACGCCTACAACGCCCACTTAGGGAGCACCCGAGCGAAGCTCCAACTGGCCATGCAGTACATGTTTTCGACCCCAGAATTTCACAGCACGCAAACTCCTGCACTTAGTGGAGTTCCCAGACCCACCTCGGAAGGACCAACTGGTCGTGGCGATACTCAAGGGTACAAGGCTATTGTCTACATCATGTTAACTGGAGGGTACGACTCCTACAATGTCCTAGCGCCTCATACATGCACTCTTTCACCCGAGCAAGTGGCCAACAACGAGACCAGCATTCGAGAGCAATATGAAAATATCAGAACCACAGTTTCCCTTGATACCATGACAGATCTTCTCCCAATTGATGCTTCTTCGTCGAACCAGCAATGCGAAACCTTTGGAATCCACAACTCTATTCCTATCTTCAAGAATCTCTACGATGGAAGTCCAATGGACGGTCAAGATCCGAGCCTTCTTTGGTTCGCGAATACTGGCATCTTGACCAAGCCTGTGGACAAGAGCAATTACCGGGATGTGAGCCAAATCACTCAGCTCTTCGCCCACAACACTCAGCAAGATAATACGAGACGAATTGACCCATTCGACGACATTCGTGGTACGGGCGTGTTGGGACGAATTATGGACGTTCTTTACAACAATGACTACCTCACCAGTGGGTTGTCCGTGGCTGGATCCACAGTGACGCTTGCAGGCCAACCTGGTCAGTCACCCAAATACAGCATCATTAACAATGCCGATGATATCACGGAATTCAACCCAACTCCTCTTGGTGAGGGTATGGATGAGACCATATTTGACCTGAACAACGCCACCACGTCCAATAGCGGCGGTTTCGGCGAGACGTGGGCAAGCAAGCTTTCGGAGAGTGTTGCTCTCAACAAAAAGATGCGCGCCGATCTTCAGAATAGCGTCCTAGAAACAGAGAACACCTTCTGCAACCAAGGAGGTCTATGCGGTCATTTGGAAACAGTCGCAAGAATGATCCAGGTTGCGGATAACAGGAAGGTCACGAGAGAAAGCTTTTATGCAACCTATGGATCATGGGATCACCACGCTATGCTCGCCGGTAACCTGGCAAACAGACTCGAACATGTAAACAGTGCCGTGGAGAGCTTTGTTGCCGAAATGAGGGCACAGGGCAAGTATGATGATGTCACCGTCGTGTTTACGTCCGATTTTGCTCGCACACTCGATCCTAACGGCAACATTGGCACTGATCATGGATGGGGAGGAAACTACGCCATGTTTGGCGGCGCCGTAAATGGCGGCCGAATTTTGGGCAAATATCCCGACGATATTCTCAATTCCGATGGGTCGATGGGCGCAGGCAACGTCGGTCGGGGGAGAATGATTCCCTCTACGTCTTGGGACTCAGTCTGGAATGGTCTAGCACAGTGGATGGGAGTAGAAACCGAAGAGGAGCTAGACACAATCTTGCCTAATCGATACAAGTTCGCCAACGACAGAACAAACGGCGAAATCAATGACGATCTGTTCTCCAAAGAGGACCTGTTCCGTACACAGATTCCGGCGAGAAGGAATCTTCGCAAGAGTTAGGATTATAAACTGCATCTTTTGCCTCGCATACTCGAGCGGCAACACATGGCATATGACTTATATGGATTTATGAAACGAATAACAAAATAAATATTGCAAAACACTGCAAAAGAGAGCGCCTTACATTGAACTAGCTACTCTAAATTTTACCGCTGGGAACCTAGTCTTCTTTTCGAGAGGGGAGCAAGTCGACTGGCGTCTTTCCGTCCTTGTCCTTGTCTCGATGATGGACCCCAAACTCCCTCAGAAGACGCACAATGTCATGGTTTCGGTTCTCAAAGGCCCACCACATCGGCCCGCGGCCATCCGCGCTCCTCACATATGCCATGATGGGCTCTTCCTCCAGCCACTCGGCGATACCGTCGATGTTGTCATCCGCAATCAATTCCCACATGCGCGTGCTCTCCTCGGAATCCTCCCAGCGGCTGCTCACTTCATCGATCTCTGCTTGGGACGGTCTATTGGCCCGCGCCTCCCGTTTCGCCTCAATCTCTCTCTCGCGGGCCCTGGCACGAGCCACCCTAGGATTATTCAAATCCTCGAAGTACTTCTGCTGGTATTCGTCGTCCTTCTCTCCGCTATTGAAGTCCTCGAGCTGGGCGAAGTCTTTCTTTCGGCTCAGCACCTCCTGCAGGGCGGGCGGATACTGGCCGGGACAGAACCAGGCTCCCGCGTCGCACTTCATATTTTTCGGATCTAACACCCATGACCTGGACTCCTCCGATATGTTGAGGAGTTTGTAGATGCGGACCTTGCCGTACTTGGACTTGAAGACCTCCTCGAACTTCTCCGGGTCGGCCTTGACTCCTGGGCGTCTATTGTGCGAGTGGAGCTTGTACAGAAACGACCGGCGCATCATGGCGGAGGGATTCCCGTTCCGGTCCATCCCGAACGCTCGGCAGGTCGGGTCCTCCGGGCAGTGGTCGCGGTAGACCGAGTTGGCGATCCGGGCCAGGTGGGGGCTCTTGGCGAGATCGTCCCCCCCGCCCCCGCCCCAGATGAGGGCGTAGTCTGCCAGGTGGCGGGAGATCTCGTAGCTCTCGTCGACGTCCCCCGTGAGGATCTTGCCCAGGAGGGCGATGTGCTCGTGGTTCCAGGTGTTGCCGTCGGCCAGGGTGGTTCGGTTAGCGATGCCGGTGATCTGGTAGCCGTAATCCCACCACGCCAGGATGCGGGAGTCCTCGGGTGTGTGGTCCCGAAGCCACCAGTAGGCCTCGCGGTAGTCGTCCACGTAGACGGTCTTCCCATCCTCGGTTCTGCCCTTCTGGATGATGGTGGGGTGGGAGAGCCCACCCGAGATGCTCCACGAGTACGAGTTGAAGCTGGAGCAGCTGACGAGGAGGGCAATGAGCACAACGACGGGCACTGCCTGGACAACCACCTTCCCATCCTTGGATGACGAGAAGGACTGCAAGGCCTCGGAGGCGCCCCCGAAGGGGAACTGGTCGGCGCGGCGCGCCTTCCTGGGGGCCGAATGCTCGCCCCTCCTCTTCCTCCTGCCTCCGCCACCCTGCCTCGGGGAGGTAGGGGGGGGCTTGGCCTCGGCCAGCTCAGCGACGGCCTCGCCGCCCCCCCCCCCGTCCCAGATCTGCCGCGCTGCCCAGGCCGCCATCCTACCCGACGCGATCCCGCCGAGAACGCAGGCGATGGGCGCCGTGAGCAGGATGAGCCTCACCATCTTGTGGCTGAAGAAGTAGGCCGCCACTGCATATACGAGCAGGAAGCTGGGCCCGTCCCCGAAGTTCATGAGGACCAGGACGAGCCCCAGGGGGGCCAAGGTGCACAGGTGGTGCAGGTACTGGTAGTAGGCCTTCGCGTAGGCAGGCTGGTGCTCGGCGACCGAGTCCACGAGGGGATTGCCGGTCTTGGTGTGCTCCACGAACAGGCCGCGGACCCTGGCCGAGAGGGGGCCGAAGTAGCCCTGGGGGGTGAGGAATATGAGGACGACCAGCCCAAGCCCCCCCGCCGCCCCGAACGCCCTCGCCCTCTGCCTCCAGGCGTCCCTCCTCGACAGGCCATCGTGCACCCGCACGTGCTCGCAGTACCTCAGGATCTGGTAAGCAACGAACACCGCCCCGGGCCCCAGCTGCTCCAGCGACTTGAGCGGGGAGAGACCAACCACGGGAATCTGGCACGAGAGGGCCGTCCCCACCAGGTAGAAGGCCGTGTAGGACCGGTAGACCCTGGTCCCGAACCTTCCCATCAGCACCAAGACGGCGGCGTGGCACCCGACCATGTTGAGGACGAAGATATACCCCCCCCAAGCGGCGGCCATGTAGAAGTAGGCCAGGCCGGTCAGGCTCCCGAAGATCGGGGCGGACCACAACGGAGCTCCGGCCCGTAGACTCCGGACCCACAGCAGGAAGGTGAGGCACATGGCCGCCACGGCCACTGACTCGTTGTCGAAGCCGCCCCCCACCGACCTCATTAGGTGGGCCGGGACGACGGCCATGTAGAGCGTGGCCATCACGCTGGCCTCCAGGGCCGGGCTCTTGAGCCCGAGGACCAGGGCGGCGGAACACCGGAGGGACGGTGGGGAGGTGGGGGCGCCGCTCCCTCTGCCCCCCACCGCGTCCATGGCCACCCCCACGGCGGTCAGGCCGGTGTTGCGATCCAGGCTGCACTCGTAGGCCATGAGGCCGGTGAGGATGGTGGCGAGGACCCCGAACCAGGCCGGCATGTAGCAGCACACATCGTTCAGGGACAGGCCGCCCCGGTCGTCGGACCCGTCCACGTCCAGGGCAGATCCACCGAAGAGGGCGTTCTTCAGGAAGACGGCCGTGAACTGCATGCCTGGGTAGATGGTCGTTCCCACCGGGCGCCCCAGCGGATACCAGGACTGGTGGTCGTACCACTCGAAGAATTTCTTGGACCCGTTCAGGTACAGGTACTGCGGCGACGAGTGGAGAGGAGAGGGAGAGGAGATGCGAGGAGGGAAAGGGAGAGGGAGAGAGAAGGAGGGGAAGAAGTGGGCGGAACGTTTGGATGGATGAGCGAGCGAGCGAGAAGGACGGGGCGTCTGCGGATGCAAATCCAGCAAGCACTCTGCGCCGACGGAAACATTGCCCGCAGCGGCAACCAGCAGCAACGGCAACAGCGACAGCGACAGCGACAGCGACAGCGACAGCGACAGGACGGCCCGAACCCCAATTCCCCGGCCCCAGCTTCCCAGCCCCAGCCCCGGCCCCGAAAACACGCCAACCAACAACGGACCCACCTCGGTGGCGCGGTAGTTGAACCACGGATCGAACTCGTGGATGACGGTGCCGTACTCCTCGATGGCCTGGGTGCGGATGTCGTACGAGCTGATCAGCGCCGCCACGAGGAAGTACGCGAGGACGGAGGTCCAGGCCAGGGAGAAGAGGAGGCCTCCCGATCCTGCGTCGGCGGCATCCGCGGCATCGGCGGCGGATCTCGTACTGGCGAAGGGATCATCGGCGGCCGCGGCGAGCTCGTTTTGCTTCTGCTTTTGCTGCTGCTGCTGCTGCTGCTTCGCTGGTCTGCCGGCCTTGCCGGCTGCGGCCTTGCCGGAGGACTTCGAACCGGACTTGGACCCCATGGCTCGCGCGGGGGAGGAGGAGGGAGCGGGACTGGCACGGCCTCTCCGCTGGCTGAGATTGAATGAATATAAATATAAAAATAATGCGAGAACGCGGTGGATGGCGAATGACCGGTTTGTCCCGTTTCCCACCCGTGGCTGCTTGCTACTAGCTAGTAGACCGACTCAAGAGACAGAAATAGAGAGTACGAGCTCGTGGATAGATAAATATACATATTATTATTATTATTATTTATCCTCGTCGTATGCATACTCTAGCTAGTACATTTTATGGAGATACTCCTACTAGCTAGTACTAGAGTACTCTAGTACTCTATGCATACGTAGCACTCCTACTACGTTCGTAGTATGCATAATAAGCATACTCCTACTCTAGAGTAGTACTCTCCCACTAGTATGCACAGTATGCATACTAGCTAATAGTACTACTACTTAGCTAGTATTATTCGTACATAATATGCATATATATATTATTAATACTAAGTACTCTAGTACTACTAGCTATTATATATATCCGACCAAGATTCACCAAGGACGTATTTTCTGTGACTGTGTGGATATCAAATTAGGGTACGCAGCTCAGGGCTGAGAAGTGGGGAGTGGGGAGGAGGCCAGCTGGCGCTGGAATGAAGCCCTACCCCCTTGAAAAATAGCTAGTTGCTCATCCTGTATTCTCTACTCTACTAGCTAGTACTCGTAGAATGGATAATGTCATGTACTCGTACTTGAAAGGGCACAACTCCTACTCTAGTCTAGTACTGATGTATATCAGCTTCCTCTACTACTACTAAGTATGCATACTACTGTACGAACTCTAGTATGCATACTAGCTACACCGTGCACATAATAATATTATTATGATAGATCTAGCTAGATAATATGCATAGAAGTCTGGTACAGAGCTGTACGTTCAGTGCTCACTGCTCACCCTGTGCCGCTTTGGGCCGCGCCGCATACAGGCCGTCCTTCCGGCGTCAGGTGTTGTCGCTCCCTTCCCCCCCTTTAAATTTGGGCGGGAACATATTATGTATACCTTGTTTTAGTAATGAATGCCAATGTCGTGCATCCATCACGCGTTTCACGTCCGGCATTTTTGGCATCCGCCATCCGCATCCGGCGCGCATCTGCCAGGGTCTCATTATTCCGACCGGGAAAACCAACCACTCCAGACCGATCCCCACCTCCCGCGCACCCATCCCACCCCGATCCCACCCACAATCATGACGGACGGAGGCGAATCAGAACCCCCCACCAAGGTGCTCAAGCAGTCCTCCCAGCTGGGCAACCTGGGGAGGCCCCAGGTGGCCATCCTGGACTTCGGATCGCAGTACTCGCACCTGATCGCGCGGCGGGTCCGCGAATTGAACGTGTACTGCGAGCTGTACTCGTGCCTGGTCGATCCCGCCGAGCTGGCAGCGCACGAGCTCACCGCCATCATCCTTAGCGGGGGTCCTTCGTCGGTGTACGAGGAGGGGGCGCCTCACGTCTCCCAGGGCATCTGGGACCTGATCGAGGAACGGGGGGTCCCCGTGCTGGGCATCTGCTACGGCATGCAGGAGATAGCCCAGACCTTCGGGGGCAGAGTAGCGCCGGGCCAGAAGAGGGAGTACGGCAAGGCCGCGGTGTCCAGGAGCGAGGGGTGCGACTGCGCCCTGTTCGAGGGCCTGCCGGACGCCTTCACCGTGTGGATGTCGCACGGGGACAAGCTGCACGAGCTGCCCGAGGGCTTCCGGTACGTGGCGGGAACCGAGAACGCCGAGTTCGTCGCCATGGAGAACCTGGACAAGAGGATGTGGGGCCTGCAGTTCCATCCCGAGGTGACGCACTCCCAGGGCGGGAAGGACATGCTGCGCAACTTCGTCGTAGGCATCGCCGGGGCCAAGCAGGACTGGGTCATGACGGACTATGCCAAGGAGTTCATCGAGCAGGTGAGGGAGAAGGTGGGGCCAACCGGTAACGTCATCGGGGCCGTCAGCGGGGGGGTCGACTCGACCGTCGCCGCCGTCCTCATGAAGGAGGCCATAGGAGACCGCTTCCACGCCGTCCTGGTGGACAACGGCTGCCTCCGCAAGAACGAGACAGAGACGGTGCTGAAGCGCCTCAGGGGGGACTGCGGGATCAACCTCAAGTGCGTGTACGCGGCCGATCGGTTCCTCGGCCTGCTCAAGGGGGTGACCGATCCTGAGAAGAAGAGGAAAATCATTGGCACTACCTTCATCGATGTGTTCCAGGAGGAGGCTAACAAGATCGAGGCTGAGCTCGGCCATCCCTGCGACTTCCTGCTGCAGGGCACGCTGTACCCCGACGTCATCGAGAGCATCTCCTACAAGGGGCCGTCCGCCACCATAAAGACTCACCACAACGTTGGCGGTCTGCCCGCGTCCATGAAGCTCAAGCTCATCGAGCCCCTGCGGGAGCTTTTCAAGGACGAGGTGCGAGAGCTCGGCATCGCCCTTGGCGTCGAGGAGGACAGCGTCTGGCGTCACCCCTTCCCTGGTCCCGGCCTCGCCATCAGAATCCTTGGCGAGGTCAATGCGGAGCACTGCGCGACGCTCAAGGAGGCTGACGCCATCATGATCGAGGAGCTCCACAAGGCTGACTGTTACAGGGCCATAGGTCAGGCGTTCGTCGTCCTCCTCCCGACGGTGAAATCCGTCGGCGTAATGGGCGACGGGCGAACGTACGAGAACGTCTGCTGCATCAGGTGCGTCGAGACCACCGATTACATGACGGCCGACTTTTACCACCTCCCGTACGAGGTCATGGGCAACATGAGCTCCAGGATCATCAACGAGGTAAGGGGCATTAACCGCGTCTGCTATGACATCAGCTCCAAGCCCCCGGCCACGATCGAGTGGGAGTAAAGAGGGCTAATTTGGGGGCGAGGGACCGCGCAGCTGTCTATACGGTAATAGCTTACAAGGAAAAAGAAGCATTCGTAATGTTAAAACATATTTAGCATTTTTTAGCGTGTATTTTCTATATAATTAGAAATTATCCTCCCGGGGGAAGACTATGCGCCTTTCGCATTGCTCCCCACTTGAGGTAGCAGGAGCGCGACCGGCTGTACCACTGCTTGGACCTTGCCTCGTCGCCTGTTCGTCTGCAGAAAGCCGCAGCCAACTCGGCCGCGACTGCCTCATCCTTCACGAAACCGTGTTCGTGAGCAAGGTAGAGAGATCGTTCGTAGTGTTTCATGGCCACGCGGCCCATGTCATCGTTGGCGTAAGCCTTTCTTTCCGCTAAGAGAAGCTCAAGCATATGCTCGATGTTCCATGCGCATGCCTCCGACCATACCTCCATCTTGGCAATGCATTCATCGGCCCTTTTTTCATAAGCTGCGATGTCATCATCAAACCCATTCCCACCGTCCTCGCCCAGCCGGGCCATGGTGAGGGCGTGGATTCCTTCGATGAGGACGAAATTGACGTTCTCAAACTTGCCCCCCATGTACTTCTTCATGAGAAAACGGCAACGTTCGATGCCGTCTTCGACAATGTCGTTGCGTCCGAAGAGGAAGCCCAAGAACAACTGGTTGTAGGAGAGATATGCCAACCCAGGACCAAATGCGACGTTATCTGTTTCGTAAGCGTCAAAATCTAAGACAGCGCCACTAAGCATGACTGGATCATCCGTTGCCATATCCATCAGGTTCAAACTGCACTGCCAAATAGGGGTGTAGTCATGGCGACCAATTTGATTGTATTTTATGCAATCATTCCACAATGACTGGGCATCGTCAACAAGTTGACTGAGCTGGGAACCGCAATGGAACGCAAGCGAAATGTACATGGTCATGCAAAAGATTGCGAATTCTGGTTCGCCATCCACTAGGCCAACATTGTACCCCTCAACGAGCTTTGGAAGGCAAGCCTGAACAGGCTCCTTCCATACATTGACAGCAGCATACAAAACACTGTAGCACGAGGCGAATGCTCTGCGATTTGTAGGTTTCTCTAGCAATAGGGGGGCAATCTTGCCGACTTTGTATCCCTCCTCTATTTTGCCAAAGGCCCCACACAAAAGAGAGGCAAACGATGCTAACGCAGTAGCCGACTCCATGCATACCCCGAAAGATAAGGTGAGACTGAGTATTCGGCATGTTACGAACGGAAACCCCAAACCATTTTCTTCATTGTAACCATAATAGAAGTAGCAGTAGAACATCAGATTGTAGAGGAATCTCGTGGTCCAAATTTTCGTCTCATCCGTCATTTGTGGAAGATCTGTGAAGTTCGTCTTCTCCAAATTCTCGAGCGTTTGGACAACTTCTGTCTCAACAGCAGATATTCCAGCATTTTTCTCAAACGACTCGCCTAAAGCTTCTAGAACATCGAAACCTGTACCTATCGCATTCTTGTAATCACCCTGAGCAGCAAACGACCTAAACAATGTATAGTTTGCGCGC
>Ga0315315_10003836_pt1 | contig 13857 bp, 6 predicted proteins | sample M140m3416metaG_FD_203699 | JGI IMG/M metagenome (GOLD analysis project Ga0315315, IMG submission 203699) | Ammonia-oxidizing marine archaeal communities from Monterey Bay, California, United States - M1 40m 3416 | ecosystem: Environmental > Aquatic > Marine > Intertidal zone | place: USA...
AATATGTTCTCGACTCAACAACGCTTGCGTCTACACGGTCGCCGGCCAGCCAGCCATTGGCACTAAAGCGTTCTCGTGTGAGACGTTTCAGCCATACGAGTGCCCGTTCCTACACCCCGGCGCACACACGAACTCGAACAATGGCTTTGGGTGCAAATTGTCGGCGACGACGACTGGACTGCGAGGTTTCTCAGCACGGAGCTGTGAAGAAAACGACATTCGAACAGTGTCAATCACGACAGTCGATGCATGTCTCAAGATTGGACAAGAATTGGGCTTGGATACAAGTGGAGTCGAGTCTGCGTTGTTGGACACGACCGAGGACCAGTTTTTAAATTTACACTATCCATTTGGGTGCTTCAAACGGCAAGGCGACTACCAAAAGACCGACTTTCCAGAGAAGGTGCTATTCAATCCGTACCCATCCTCCGCATCTCGAGTTCCAATATACAATGCCAGCGTCACCAACTTCCATGTGTCGCTCATCTGCCAAACGTACACAACGTCATTCGGAGTGTCGTATCCGACGCGCGCTCCGTTCTCCCCTTTGGCAGCAGCAAACCATCGCACAAACGCAGTGGCGCGGTTTTACACAGATCTGCACCAGATGCAACCCGCACTTGCGGTTGCGACCGGTGCAGGGTCGACGAACAACCTCGTGTACCTCGGCATCCCTGGCTTTGCGGAGCGCCCCCTCGACAGCAAGGACAGCGTGGAACACGACAGCGTCGCGGTGTCGGCGGCCCGCATCGCTCCTGCCGTGAACTTGATTTGCTTTGCCAACGTGAACGGCAAAAACACGTGTCACCGCATCACCGTCGGCGCAAACGACGGCGGCGAATACAAGCTGCTGTCGAGCACACTGCAGGCGCGGCGTAGAATGCAAACGCTCGCCGTCGATGAGACTCCAGACCCATTCACGTGTCACTTTGAAACCTTTGGAGGCACGGACAGCGACGGAAACCGAGTGTACGATCGCAAGTGGCGAGGACCCGCTGCGGTGCTGCGCACGCTGACGACCACCGATCAACAGACTCAACAGACAGCCGATGCAACGCAGTACCGAATGCCACCAGAACCAATGGAACCTCGTTGTGGGCGCCCTGGCAACGAATTCATTGCAACCTCCATTGACGTGTGTGTAGATCTGTGCAAAAACACCCCCGGGTGCGCCTACGTTGTTCGCACCTGTGGAGCCCAAGGAAACTCAGAGGGTCGGCATTCTCCATGTCCCTCTCTTCCTCGAGACGGCGGCTGTTGCTGCACAATGTATCGAGAGTATCGGCCGGAGCAAGCTCTATCGGAACAACGAGAAAACATGATTGGTGGAGGATTGCAAGACTACAAGGAAAGCAGCAACTTGGCGCTGTTTGCACACTTGAAGTGCTTCAACTTTTGCGGCAGCACAAACACCAGTGTTCAAGCTTGCGAAAACTACATCAATCGTCCTGACAACATCATTCTCGCTCCGTTTCTTCCAGCAGTAAAAGAACGCCAATGCTATGGGTGCCCCCTCATAGGAGACATAGGAGACATTGAAGACAACAAAGACCGCTGGTGGAACATTGCACCCGACCAGGCGGGTCTGGCAAACTGTCGCCCTCGCCCGCACGACCTCGACGAATCCGGGGAACCAGAAGAAGCCGCATACATTCCAACGAGCACAGAAATCACTACGACGCACTTTGGAGATGACGGCGAACAAACCACCGGCATCCAGGTTTCTGACATCGACGAAGATGGACACGTCGACGTACTCACCGTATCGCGCGATGGGTACATCCGTTTGTATCGTGGCTCCCAAACCACCACACTCACAGCAAACTTTGATCAAATTATTCCGGAGACCGTAGACGCGAGCTACACCAACCAAATCGCCACGTTTGCACATCCGCATCCGCCGCCGGCGTCGTCGCCCCCTCCGCCTCCAACCCCCACACCGCCGCCGCCACCTGCACCCAAGAAACCGCCGCCATCGCCTCCGCCACCGCCGCAGCCTCCATCGGTTCCACCACCCGAGTCACCCCCACCGCCGGGTGAACCACCAATCCCCCCCTCGCCACCTGCTTCGCAACCACCCTCGCCGCCGCCCTCGCCCTCGCCGCCCTCGCCGCCTCCGCCACCCCCGCCGCCACCCCCGCCGCCGCCCATTCCGGCGTACAATGACAACTCCGATGGCGCAGCATACGTTCTCCGCGAGATAACTTCTGCCGATGGACCGCAACAAGATGGAAAATGTGACATTTACTGCGCAATTGAAAAGTGTCACGACGACGGCAAGCATCTTGCTACGTGGGGGCCATGGTCTGTGACCCGGGGAATCACAAGGGCTCCATACCACAACCCGGATTTTCAAGATTTAAATTCAAACAACATGGGGAGACACTGGGCGGGTAAAAATCGGGCGGAGCAAGCAATCTCAAATCGACAACCGAACAAGGGACACGTTTGGTTGGGCTACAACGACGTTTGCAAATCGATGGATACAAAATTGCAAACAATCGCTCCTACAATAGGATCGATTGACCGCTCCTGGCAGCGTGTGTTAACTTACAAACACGACGAAAAGATCAATAACGAAGACGTTTACAGTGTCATCTGGGATGGATGTGGCGATGCCTATTGGGGAAAAGCTGAAATTCTATGGCGTACATCAACTAACCCTCCAGAGCCAAACAAATTTGAAAGAATGCCACCCCTGCCTTTTTACGAAGAGTGCACAGGAATCTACACGACACCCGATTATGAAACAAATGGGGTGGTAGACCTTCCTTGTTTGAGCGGCGAGGAAACTAAGAAATCGGCCGACGACAATGACAAAAACGCCCAAGTTCTGTGCATGTCAACAGGTGCAATGGAGCTTGGCTGCGCTCCGTACATGCAGGAACTGCCAGGGGACGGAATGGGGGACGAAAGCGAAATTTTTCAAGGCCTCAATGGAGGACCCAATGGACAAAACGACTATTCGCTCAATTATGACTTCGCGTGGGCATGGGAACTGGTTTTCTACATTTTTAACAGTAATTCTGGGCCCGCGAACAACGATTATTGGAAAAAAACAATTGACGAATGGAGAACCTATCATCACAGAACGACAGCATACACCGTCAACGGAATTAACCGAGAGGGCGATTCCAATGCACACGGTTGTTTTAAGAATGGGGACCGCAGCCTTTTTGGTAGATGGTGGGAACAATTTGGACGTCGACGGTTGAACGAAGAAAGTGGCATCGACAACAAAAAGGAAGCCCCGAGTCGAAAAGGCCTTCACCGAATGCTTAAGGAATTCGAAGCTTCCCCGAATTTCGAAAGCGAGTCGCGCCGGATCTCGGAGAAGGTACAAAAAGACCCAAAGTATCAACACTTCATTCGCCTCCCCAAGGATGAGCGAATCAAGTTTCTTCAAAATTCTACAACCCCACAGACAGAGCTCCTTCGTATGATCAAAGAGAAGGCCTCCAGAGAACGCAAGAGTTCCGCCACACAACCCACTGTAGCTTTGAAAGACAAAGACGCGTTGGCAGAATTCGATTCCACGGGTCGCAAGTTGTGGTCGCGCCCGCCGCCGAATCCACCGCCAGAGTTCCGGTTTGCATCGCCGTCGCCTCCTCCTGAACACCACCACGAAGATGGCGCAACCGCAGACGCTCTTCGCGAATGGCGGAGGCGTATGCAAGAAACACAACACACGCATCGCATGCTTCAAGCGCTTCAAACGCTGCGAAGCAATTCGCGCGTCCCAGGAAACGCCAACGGCCTCGCCGACCGCATGCCACACAATGCGGGTGTGGTGATTGAAGACTTCAACCAGGACGGGCGCAACGACTTGTTTGTGCACAGTGCCGCCGGGGACGACGGGTCTTGTAGCATCCGGTGTCGACATCTTGGACGCTTTGGCTACGATTCGTTTGAACTCAAAGATGCAAGAGCCGACGCCGAAGGTTCCCTCAAAAATGTGGCTACCGACTCGTCTCCGTTGTGTCTTTGCGGCCCGAGCTTCGAAGAAATGACGGCGCCCTACCCTCCGCCGAGCCCCCCGTCGCCCCCACCAGACGCTCCGTCGACACCGCCACCCTTCCCGTCGCCACCGCTGCCGCCGCCGCCGCCGTCGCCCCCGGTTGCTCTTCTCCGAACCGTGGGCCTGTGCACTCTGCATAGTGCAGGCTGGCTCCCTCCAGTCCCACCTCCACTTCCACCAACGCCCCCATCTCCGCCCGCGCCGCCGCAAGTGCCACCGTCGCCGCCGTCGCCTCCCGATTCGCCGCCCGCGTCCCCGCCGCCGCCGGCATCGCCGCCGCGCCTGCCGCCACCGCCCTCGCCACCACCGCGATGCCCGCCACCACACCCGCCACCATCGCCGCCCTCGCCGCCGCCGCCGCCCAATCTGCCTCCTCCGCTGCCCTTCGCGCCTCCGATTTCGGATGACATCTACTCTCGAGTCATCTACTTCGACCTTACCAACGAGCTTCCGCGGCTGCGGCAAGAGGGAACCGCATTTATGCCGCACAAAATTGAGATCGGGCGCGCAAAGAACTACGAATTTCTCGATGAGCCGTTTGTGGAATCGATTCACTTTTCAAAGAGCTCTTGTCCCACCGTAAAAGACAGCAACTGGGAGTACAGCAACCCCAACATTTCGAAGTCCGAAGTCTCGTACTTTGCAGAAGACAACAAGCCAGGCTGTGCTCTCCCCGTGGGCAATCGTGCACTCACCATGTACAACGCCAACGAAGAGTGCGCGCCCAGCGTCACGCAAAACGAGACGGTCTTGGGGTTGACCTTTGAGCCGCGCTGCATCGTGGTCGTAGTCTACCCGCAAAGCCGCCGCGCGCTCTTCGACGAGATGTCCTCTGCGGGCCGCATCATGACGGACGCTTTGTGCGCAGCTGAGACTCGAACTATCCAGTCAGATACGCAAATTGACGTGAAACGTTGTTGCTGTTTGCAGGAACATCCAAGTGTACTACACGACGGGCCTCGCACAAACGCCCTTTGTCGAAGGCGCGGCAGTCAACTGCCAGAACAGCTTGATGCTGCAAGAGAACTACGCGCGAGACAAGATTTTGCAGGACGAGATCGAGGAGCTGCAGACCGTTCGGGACAACATGGTGCAGCTTCAGAAGCTCATCGACTTCTGGGAACATCTTCTGCGGCTCAGACGCTTTCAAGAGCCACCTTACCCGCCACCCCCGCCGCCGCCGCCGCCGCCACCGCTCTTGACCGATGGATCGGTCTACGCGGTCCCGCCGTCGCCGCCGTTGGCGAGTGCCCATCGATCGAACCCCCGTTACCTTTGTGAATTGTCTAAAGAAGCGTTCTTGGCTGTGTGCTTCGCAGTGGATGACAGGCACGGTCTCCTACAAGGACCAGTCGCTGGCATTTCAAGGTCAGATGAGGGATTACGAGAATCGCGAGCGCGAGCTGCTGGTGCTCACGGCGGGGTGCTTTGGAACGCGTTCGCGGGCGTGCGGCCTCTCTCTCAGCGAGGGTCCCAACCCGTGGCTCTCAGAAGACGGCAGGCCGTGCCGCGGCTACGCCACCTTCTCCACTCGCCCGCACGACTACTGCGCCTACTGGGAAGCCGAGTTCTCTCCGAACGCCGCGCCAGACGACATGAAGCAAGAGTTGCTCGATGCGCGACCCACGTGCCTGAACGAGGACGCGACCGAGGTTCTGAAGTGCTCCGGGAAAGCCGACATGACGCAGCGGGCCGGAATCTACGAGATGGCGCGGTGGGAGAGAAACGACAGACGGTACTGCGAATTCAAGTTCTTTCGCTCGCGCGTGACGCCGCAGCACATTGACTCGATCGAGAGGTGCCGCTCCACAATCATCAACCGCACCGTGTTCTGCAATCTCGAGTGCGACGGCTGCAAGTCCATGTGCACGTCCGAGACTGCCAAAGCGGTCGCGTCGATCTACCGGTGCACCGTCGGAGGCCCTTACATGGGCGTCATTGGCGCTGCGCACACGTCCGACGCCGGAGAGATGATGCGGAATCACCACGGCGCCAACCGCACATCCGGGCGCGTCGCCATCCCCGAAGACGTCTTCCTGGAGCAGTACGCAGTCTTGATCCAGAACAGCATCGTGAGCCCAAAGATCAACCGCAACGCCATCAGCTGCCGCAAAAGTCATCACGAGTCACCAACCGGAAAGTACACGCCGTCGATCGACAGCAAGGGCCGGCCGACCCTCAGAGAGGGCTTCATGGTCGGCTGCACAACCGACACCGATTGCTACTCGCGCTGCGGGGATCACCCGCTTCATGGCCAAGCCTACGTGTGCACCAAGAATGCGAGCTTCTACGACTACGCAGTCGTTCTGGAGGACAAGAAGCTCAACTTTACACAGGAGCCGTGGGAGAATGGGAAGTTTGACTATCAAGGCGAAGAGCCCGGCGTCTGCACCGACATTCGGCGCGCGCTTGAGATCGAACCCATCATTGTCTGAGAGAATAAGACAGTTGAGCAACCGAATGCTGTGTTGATCTTTGCAGATACGACTATCAGAACACGGGCTGCGAGTCGCCACCGTTGGCGGCGGCCACGCTGGGCGTTGTGGGTTGCACAGGTCGACTGGGATGGGGAATCGGGTTCTGCGGCGCCGCACTGGAGCGCGCGGGCTCCGACTACCTGCAAGTTGAGGTCTCCGAAAGGTCGATGCAGTACCCGCGCAAGCTTGTGGAGGGTGGAGCGTTCCAGGGGCAGGTCGTGCAGGAAGTTGTTTGCACGGACCCGCTCGACTGCTCCAACAAGTGCCTTCGCATGGAGCGCACCGCGCGCGTGGCCGACCTCCCCGCACCGGAAACGTGCGCGCTTTGTCAGGTGTGAAGCACTCCAACATACTCAAACTCAATTTGCAGTATTCCTATGCGCATGTCTGACCTCCTGCCATTGTTTTGCGCAGCCCGCGTGCCCTACCAACGCCGGCACGACGATCATGGACATGGTCTCAGCTTTCTTCATGGATTTTTCGAACTCGGTTGCGATAGCATTTCGATGCCTCGCGGACGGCGGCTTCCAAGCATGTGTCTGCAAGGTGCGCTCGTTGACTCACATAGTGAAGACACTTGTCTAGACAAGTGTGCTCGTCTCAATGAGGCGTCTGTGCTGTGTGTTCGGCACAGATTTTTTTGTTGCTGGAGCCGCCCTGGCTCAAGCTTCTCCCCAACCCCGAGCAAAGGTGTCAGGGTGGATCAATCTTCAGTCTGCTTGTCCAGAGGATCGAGCTCATTGCGCTGCAATGGGTAGAGACGATCGTCAACGGCCTCATCAAAACTATCAACAGTTTTCTCACGGCGATCATCGGGTGGCTCGGATTTGAAGGAATTGATTTAGTTTGCTGGGCTCATGCCGGTGATCCGTCGCGGTGTGACGAAGGCTACTGGGGCGAACATAGTCTAGACAAGCTGATCGGCTGCCCAGTGAGTGAATCCACTCCAATACAAGACCGTTGCTACTACAAGCGGCAGAGGGCAATCTGCATGGACGACGGCGATCGCGTGCAACGGTACTACGATCTGTTTGCAGCGCCGTCGACACAAGAACTCGACAGTCAATTCAAAGATGCGGCCGGAAATCTTTTTGAAGCCATCCCTCCGACCTTCAAAGCTCTCATGACGCAGATTTCAAATTCTCAGGAAAACACGGAAGCCCAAAACATTTGCGACGGCTCACTGTGGGATTCGATGGATTTGGATGAGGTGTGCTCCTAGCTGCCGCGACCCGCCGCAGCCCTGTGAGCAAGACGGGTTGCATATAAAGATGTGAATTGCGCTGCGCTCGGCTGCTCCGCTGCCAATTTTGAAAATCTGTACCGGTACACTACTGGTTCTGAACCAACGGTGTACCGGTACAGAATCGGTCCCGATGCACCCGCCAGACTCGAAACCTTGATTAACTTGCCTGAGTTCATTTGCGTGCGTGTGTTCGTTTGCGTGCGTGTGTGCCTTGTGTGCGCAGATCATCATTGCATGTGAGCGCAGCCTTTCAAATTTGCTTGCCTGTGTGAAAGCTTAGTTTGTGGCTGCTGGACGCAGGCATTTTCACGTACGCCAAGAGCTTCTGCGGCACGCCTACTGCGAGTCAAGAGTTCGTCACGTTTGTGAAGACAATCGAGTGGCGCCTTCCGAATGTTGTCTTCGATTGGAGTGCGTCACCGCCGCCCCCACCGCCACTAACGCGATATGGAGTGTACGCCGAGATCATGCGAAACGACCCCGAAGGATTCGAGAAGATGCGCGCAAAGATGTTCTCGTCGTTCCCAAAGCTGCAGTACGTCGCCAGCCAGAGCTTCGGCGCGCAGACGGGGGGCGGGCTGGACGGCAAAGGGGCCTACGGGCCGGTTTACGACGTCAACCGATACTCGATGTCAAAGGCGTTCCTTGCGACGGAGCATTTTGATGACAAAGAAAGCATCAGCGCTCGAATGACGCACGCCATTTACACGGGCCACCACCGCTTTGCGTGCAAAGCCATATTCGACTTCATGTCCGATCCGAAAGAGGCCGCCGCCGGTTCAAATGGTCCGCCTGCGGCCATCGAGCGCAACACCGCCCACGGCCAGACAGACTTTGATGGGAGGTACGACCGAAACTATCTTCTTTACATGGCAATCATTTACACCGAATCACTGAACGAGCAAACGGGGTCGAACGAAGTCCCCGACGCGTTCGGCGTCTGGAAGAAGCACTGCGAGGACCCCTCCGGGTTCCGCGCGCCCATGCCGACGCAGCGCTGGCGACAGGACCCGAAGCGATACACGATGAACGAAGACCTGCTCGGCCGCGTGGTGTCCGCGCACGACATCGGCCCGATTTTCACCTTTGGGTCGCTGCGTCAGATTAGGGACGAGTGGGGCGCGACGTGGGCGTCGTCGCAAAAGGAGCGCGGATGTTCGAAGGCGGAGTACGACGAAGACGCGACGGTCGACTTCCACTACCAAGCTCGCTGTGTGCCTGATACAACACAAGAAACCTTCTTTGAATCAGAGATGGCGATCAAGCGCAAAAACACCATCTCAAACATGTTCCGAAACCGAATTTGTAACCCCGCGTACACATACACGATCGAGAGCGCCATTGGAAATCCGTACCGCTGGAAGGAGCAGCTGCAGGACGCGTCGACACTCAAACAAGTCAAGCGGTACGAAGAGGACAATCGTGTCTATGGGTACAATCAAGCCGTCGACATGTTCGTGCCGACTCAAATGCGAACGGACTCGAATTTCGATGGCACCTCGCCAAACGAAGACGATGCAGGCGATCCTTCCAAAACGCCAACCTTTCGGGAATCGAGTCTCATTCAATGGGTCTACGTCACATCTTCCGACGAGCCGGACATCGAGCCTGGAATGCACCGCCTTATTGACATCCAAGCTTGGCCGAACCGCGAGTGCTGGCAAAATCACGACCAGCCCTGCTTGGGTACAGCTGAAGTGTCGTCCGATCCGTTCAAGAGCGCATTCCGGAAGGAGCAGTCCACGCCCAGGCGGAGGCTGTTCTTTTTTGTATTTGCTATCCTCGCAGCACTCGCAGCGGCAAACGCGGCTGCCGACGCGCTCTCGAACGCGTTTGGTGAGACGTTTTCTGGAAGCGGAGGCAACGACTACGGAATTGTGCGCTCCAATCCCCCAACTGGAACGCCCGAGCAGTCAAAGAGTTGGACGGGTGGCCGGAAAGCTCTGTTCCGGGCGCGCTGCAGCGACGTGCTCTCATCTGCCAAGCCGGCGATTTTTGGCGTGATGGCGTGCACTGGCAACGAGCGGATCTTCCAGCACTACGAGGGCTTTCCTCAGTGCACAGGCGCCGCGAGAGTTGTGTCGGGGACAGTCTCTGCCAAAACGCTCGAACTCGCGAACCGGCCGCAAAACGCACCCCTCAGCTCATACATTTCTAGGTTTGGATTTTTGTCGCCGCCGCCGTCGAGGCCGCCTTCGCCGCCGCCGCCCGAGCCGCCCTCGCCGCCGATGCCCTCGCCGCCGCCCTCGCCCCCCGACACACTTTCAATGGACCAGATCAAGGGCGTCGTCAACGTTGTCGAGAGGCGTTTCTGCAATTCGGTTTACATTCTCTCCGCAGAGGCTAGATGCAAAAACCTCGCGGTAGAAATGAATGTCCGATATGGATTGGACGCAACGTGGAGCCCGCCTTCTCTACCTCCACTCGCACCAGACGTCTTGCCTCCACCTCCGCCGCCGCCCAACCCGTACCCCGCGTTGCCAAAAGGAACCGCGCACTACGTCCGCTTCGAAGGCGTGACCCTCTCCACGTACTTCTTTCCAGGAATCGCTGAAGACACGGCAAGCTTGCCATTCATCGGCACCGCGAACGATATAATCCTTGAAGCGCCGTCGTTCTTTAGAGAAAAGATCTCAAAAACAATGCGCAGCGAGCCTTTGTCTGAGTGGGCAGCATGCTCGTACGAGCAAAGAGACGCCGCGTTGCCATGCCGAACTGGCGCCTTGCCAGAAAGGTGCGTCGATGGCGGCCGTCGATGCGGAACCGTCGAACAAAACACCGCATTCCCATGGATGGAGATCCAGCTCGATGACGAGCACCACCGAGTGGACAACTCGTACCTATGGGCGATCGAATTCACGCTGCCCGATTCAGAGGAGTTTGCGCCAATGCTCTTTCAGCAAGCGAACGATGTCGGGCTTGAGGGCGATACTGGCTACACAGTAATCGTGTACGACGACACGCACACGCCTCTAAAAACTCAGTGCAAAACGCTCGGCGAGCAGCAGTCGCCGCGTTACGTCGTCGGCAAGCGACGGCACCAACACTTGTGTCTGCGCGGGACCGACGACGACGCCGCTTACGTCGAATTGACGCGCGCGAGGTACGTCCGCATCGTGCTCACGGGTCAGCTGCGCCAGTTCTGGCTGAACGACGTAAAAATTGTGTTCCACAAGCTTTTGGCGCTCGAAAATCCAATTCCGCCTCCCAGCCCTCGCCCCCCTCCTGCGCCCCCACAGCCAATTGCTCCACCGGACGCACCTCCAGCGGCACTCGACAATTGCGTGTTTAACGCACATCGATCATATTCAGCACAGCGACTGACGTGGATCGCAGACGAGCCGTGTGGCCTCGACCCCATCCAGTGCTGCGTCGCGGCGGCGTCAGCCAACGGCTCGAATGCGTTCCGATTGTCCGATGCGGGATGCTGCACCGCGTATTACGTGAAAGGAAACTTGACGCACATGGAATTCGATGCGGTCGGATACGGGTTCGGTGCGATTCTGGGAAATTTGTAATTTTTGTACAACAAAAAATCAGTTCACCACCCCTCCCCTTTTCAGGCCCCACCGCGCGCCGCGCTTGAAAGTTGCTCCGAAATAATTTGGTTGCCAATTTCATCGGCCTCGTTGGGTTGACTCAGCTGGATCAATGGCAACCCGCAGTGGCCGCAGATTTGAATCGACGGCGCGTGCGAGTCCATGACTGACTCGCCGTTTTCATCGCAAGCGCGGCACTTCGTTCTGTTTTTGTGACTCTTGAAATCGGCAACGGCGCAAAGTTTCAACACATTTTCTTCGAAATCTTCATTCGTGACGTCGAGACTCACATTTGTGCAGACGCGGCACCTAGTTTCTCCTCCTTCGAATGCGTTGTTGATGAAACAAAACGCTCGAACAATATTTGCATCGTAATTTGCAATCCACTTCGGTTTCGCCATCTCACAAGCTTCGAGTTTCTCAAATAAGAAAAGGACCTCGTCAAACGAAGGCGTAGAAGTCTCTTCAGAGAACACTTTCAAAATCGATCGGAGCTCCAGATGGAACTCGAATTGCTTGTGTTGTTTCAAAAAGACGCTGGGGTCGTCGGCCGCGGCACCGAGGCTCAATTTCGCACGATTGTAAAAGATGTTGGCGGCTTCCCAGTCGATGTCAAGCACCTCTTGTGCGAGTGACTGAGGCAAGTCTCGCATAGTTGAGGAAATCACGTCGAATGTGCGTCGCAAGTCGACGGCATACATTTTTTTCGGTGTACCGGCAGAAAAAATTATCAACGCGAGACCCAAGCACCTCTACAGCCAAGGACATGGAGCCGACGCCAAGGAGGCCGAGAGAAAGCATCGGCGAGGACACGCGTAATCCTCGCCCATCGAGTTGTTGAAATAAGTCCTCTTACGTCTGAATCGAATTTGCTGCCCCACGCGGAATGCCGAAGTCGCGATCAATTGATTGTTCGCCGTCGACTCGGCGTCCTTGATCGCGGAGAAAATCTTGGAGCAGCCATTCAGGTGCATGCGGTGGTATTGAATCAGCTCTGGAGGTGGTCGTTCCAGATCTTTTCTTCTAAACACGGCTCGAATCCGACAGTAGGCGTTCTCTTTGACTCGAGGCCAGCGCGGGCGGCACGAGATGGCCGCCGCCGCCACGAAACCTTTCGAGGACAACTCCGTCACCACTTCTGAGCACTTTTTTTCATGCACAAACCATGAAGTGCAATCGTCGCTGAGCAGCTGCAAAGAAAAGTAATCGACCTCAGACAGTCGGGTCCCAGCCGAAAAAACGATATCGAGATCCGAGGTGCGAGTGTCGAGGTGGACGTATCGGACCTGCCTCCCAATCAGATTTAAAGCCACCTCAAGGGAGACCGAGTGCACCATTCGGTACTCGCGCACGTGTTGACACATCGCGCCCATCAACGACGACGCGTCGGCTTTTCTGAATCCAGCGCAGGCCTGGATCGTTGTCAAGCTCATGGGTGCGACTTCTCCATTTACGTCAGAACGATTGAGTGTGTTTCGAATAGCAAAAGGAAGCAAAAGAGAGCGCGTCGAAATCTTTCCGAGGGGGTGAAAGGTTTCGGGTGCGCGCAAAAGTTGCAGTCTGCGTGCGTATGTCGGTGCCGCCGAGAACACAGGGTCGAATGTGATCAGGAAGGAGTACTTGTATTGCACGAGCAGTGGGTCCAAGTTGTCGATTTTCGAGCGTCCAATTTGAATAAACACGGGGCCGGACACCGACTCTACCTCTTCGAGGACGCCACGTTCGCTCAACCACGATACTTGCGAAGGCACAATGAGCGGTTTGTGATTAACAGACATCTCTCCCGGCGCACACTCACCACCGCGGCAATGCGGCAACCGGGTTTAGCGATACAAATCGCAAACGCTCGCGCTTCATCGATCGGGAAGCGGGTCGCTGGAGCACCCGGCGGCCCCGCTGATCGGAAGGGTGGGGGCAAGTCCCTGCGATTCTTCAAGGCGCGTCCGCGCGTCGTCGAGTAGCATTGCCGTCGACGGGTAACTTGCTAACTTGGCGATGCACATGTATAAAACCCTCGTATTCATCCGCTTCATGGACAGGTTCGGGCGCCTGAGCTTGATGATTGCATTCGGATTCTGTCGGAGCTGGCCCCAAACGATGCGCGCCTCATCCTTATTGCATACAGAGCGCAGCGCTTTGCACCCGAAATGCGAAACGATCTTCGCCTGGTAAAGCCGGATGCCTAACTTTTCACCTTCTGAGATCGATGGATCTTTCATGTCCTTGCGCTGCTGCTCCATGCACCCGGGCTCAATCTTTCCAATCAGTGGAATTTTGAGTCTTCCGTCCGAGTGGACATCGTCGGCCGTGAACTTGTCCGAAGTGACGCCCTTGGGCGACTTTGTCTTCACGGTGGAACAAAACTCCTTGTAGTCGCCTGTGGGTCCGATAGTATGCACACTTCCCATCGACTTTGAGCCGCGAGCGACATTCTCGTTCAGAAGTTTAAAGCATTGCTCTATCATCTCCAGGTCGCGTTTTATATGCGGCATGAGAGCGTATGTCTCCTGCCGAGTGGCCTCAAGTTGCATTTTCCTCGTGTTGCCTTTGGCGGGTTGGCGCGGTCGATCCTCTTGC
>Ga0315315_10003837_pt1 | contig 13857 bp, 7 predicted proteins | sample M140m3416metaG_FD_203699 | JGI IMG/M metagenome (GOLD analysis project Ga0315315, IMG submission 203699) | Ammonia-oxidizing marine archaeal communities from Monterey Bay, California, United States - M1 40m 3416 | ecosystem: Environmental > Aquatic > Marine > Intertidal zone | place: USA...
GGGGGCGCGGCGCGGGTCGTGGATTCCGACTCCTACTGGGACTTCTCCACCTCGGCCGCCGCCCACGCCCCTTCCTCGGTGGCCTCGCTGGGCAGCGACGCGCCCCAGTACGAGCTCGCCGCCAGCTTCGGACCGCGGAATCTGTCCTGCGCGCGCGTCGTACCGGATCCCTTCGCGAGCGGCATCCTCACCGTGGGGGTGGGCGAGGGCGGTGGGTGGAGGGCCGACCTCTGGGCCCTGGAGGAGGGAGGTCCCGAGGGGGGCGGCCCAGGGATCGAGCCCCGGGCTGCCATGGGAGCGGGGCTGAGCTCGGCATCCTTCGGGGCCCGCCGGGTGACCTCCTTCGATGGAAGCTCGAGCGCGGACCCGGCGCTGAGGCAGATCCTTGGACAGGGCTCCGACTTGGGCTACCTCGTTCAGGCCGACGTGGCAGTCGGAACATCCCCCCTTCGCGAGGACGGGCTGGACGGCCCCGAACTGCTCCTGTGCACGCTCTCCAGCACGGGATATCTTACGACCAACGGCATCCCCGAAGCAGCGGCCGAGGAAGCATCTGCCTCGTTATATGGGGCCTACCCTCCCTCTCCGAGGAGGCAGGTCACTTCCCACCGTCTCATTCGGCCAGACTCTTTGGGATCCAGTGCGTCATTGGCCGGAGAGCAGCAGGTTCGTTTCTTCCGCCAAGGGTCAGAGCCTGAACTCCGACGAGGTTTGGAAAGGTCGATGGAAGAAAGTCCGGTTCTTGGCCCGGTTGGCGGATTCGACGCTGAGGTCAGCAGGTCGACATCGTTCTTCCCTTTTGAAGGCGATGAAACGGCAGTCGATCCCTCAGGAACCATTGCCCGTGGAGTAGAAGGGGCACTCATTCAGTTGGAGATTGACGAACCCTCCTCGTTGCAAGTGATGACGGACGATGGTGGGATTGTAGGTGTAGGTGGTGGACCAGGGGGTACTTCTAAGTCTCCTGGTGGCGCCATCGACGCTGACGCTACAAACGTGGCAGATCAACCAGGGACGACCGCTGCTGGACCCAAGTCCATTGACCCTTTCAAGGCGATGAATGTGCCTTGTCCTAGACTTTGTGGAGCAAGCTTTGGAAGGGGGGGTGGGGGCATGATCGTCTTTCAAAATGGGCAGGTTAGGAAGTCATGGTCGTGGTTTCAACCGGATAAGGATGGGTCTGACTTGCCTGCTGTCGCAAATAAGCAAGGCGCGTCTAGCGCAAATGCGTCAAGAGCTGAGGCAAGGAAGCAATACCCTCGAACCATGCTCGATTTAATGAGAATGAATTCTGCCGCAAAGATTGCTCAGTGGGGAGAAGATGGCGTGGATGATGATGGTGGCAGCGTCAAGGGACGGGATGGGAGTGATGATGAGTCCGACGACGCTGACGATTCGTCTCACTCGTCTTCAGATTCCGAGGAGTTTCAGTCCTTCTTTTTGCAGCAAGCAGCAGCTGCTGGCCAGCAGGAAACTCCAAAGCATTCCCGATCGTCCAGCGACGGCCAACCCAAGGATAGGAATGCTTTACCCTCGAGTCTGCTATCGTTGCCACCGGTTCTTCGCAACCCGTTGGTCTCGCGCGCTGCAGCTGTTGGCGCCAGAAAGAAAACGGGTTCAGATCCTACGGAGGCATTCATCAATCCATCAACAGATCAAATCGCACCAGTGGTGAGCTTCACCAAAGAACACGACCATGTGGTGCTGAACGGTCAGTGCCCAGAACTCGCCGATTGTATGGAGTTTGGACCGTGGTTTGTGCCTTCAGATTTCTGTAATGATCGCTCTAGATTGCGTGCAGAGGATAAGCTATCACAACGATTGCTCGAATCCAAGACTTATATGTCAGCCGAAGCGCTGGTTGACACTGCCAGTGATTCCGAAGACAATATTTATGGCCCTTTGCGCACTCCACACAAGTCTTTCCCAAACGTGGAGTACCTTAATGTGAATTCTGACTTTCCGCCTCCGCCTCTTACAAAGGATCGTCACGAGAAGATGACTCGTTCGGGCAGTACAGGAAGTAGCATGATGGCTGTCGGCTTGAAGAATTTATTTTATGCGCAGTCTCCAGATGTGGCCGAGGCTGTGCCTCCAGACCAGACATTGCTCCCCAAAGCCAAGGCGAGGAGCAAAGATGCATTGAATGAGATGGCGGATGAAACTCAGCACGAAGATGTCGGTCTTTCCATTTTGGTTGAGCGAGAATCTTTGTCGTTGCTTGAACACGATCGATTGAGACAGACCATTGAGCTATGTTTACATAACTCTATCGGATGTGCCGACCATGGGCAACCAGGGAAGTCTGATACTTGGTCAATGCTAGCACAGATTGTTGACCACCTTTCGAAATGCGTCAACGACAAATACGATGGTTGGGGTGGCCCAGGCGGTGGGGCATTGGGACGTGATCTTGTTGCGAATATTATCCGATTTTATGAATCGCAAGGCGACGTTCAAATGCTTGCAACGATTACGTGTGTCCTGAGCGGAGGATCCAACCGGCGCAGGAAGATTCGTCCCTATCGCGAAGACCTCACCGAAAGTGGGGCCGACTCTCTCAGTTTTTCGGGCCTTCGTAACCTCTTGCCTAAAGACAACAAAATCCTTGATGCCTATATTAATCGGTACTCGGACCTTCTTTATGCTTGGGGTAAATTGACTACGCGAGCTGAGGTCAACAAACATCTCGCCCATGTCCCGCCTAGCCAAGGATGTGAAATTATCGACGAAGGCGTAAGCCCAGGAATCGCCTTTGCACCTCTGTGCCCTCGCTGTCAAAAACCAGGGAACCCAGAAACAAACGTGTGTGAATCGTGCCAACATACTGCATTCAGGTGCTCTGTCTGCACCAATGCCGTCCGGGGACTCTTTGCACTGTGCTTCAAATGTGGCCACGGGGGCCACGTAGAGCACTTATTGCCATGGTTCGAGAAGGAAACCACCTGCCCAACTGGCTGTGGATGCTCCTGTATCATCACCACCTATACGAGCGAAAAATTAGTCGCAGTTGGCAGCGACAAAGCCCTTCAAGTCGAGGATTACTCTCCCAGGAGGAATCAAGGGGTTTTAATTCAAGCAAAATGATTTTTCTTACTACTCTAGTAGTACTAGCTAGTATGTACTACGGCGGTGGTAAATATTGTCGTTAAACCACTACATGCATGGTAGTATTTACGCTTGTTCATATTATTTTTATTACTACGAGCTCGTAGTAACCACGTACGACTCGTATGTATTACGAGTCGTAGCTATGTAGATCGCATGTAGATCGCAGCCACTACTAGATCTAGTAATAATAGCTACTAGCTAGTAGTGTGTTTTCGCTCTTACAGCTGTACGTAGAGACATGTACTACGAGCTCGTTTGCATATTATGCATAGCTAGGAGGTAGCCACGGGACCTAAGTACTCTCGTAGGCTATTCCGAGATCATTCTCATCATAGTATCCATTTTTACTTTTCAAAATGCTTTTGTCACGGGCGACTCACTCCATGCATTCGACAATGAAACCCCGACTCCGTCATGGCCTACAATCTGCCAAGAGGCCCACAGGTCGAAGGCATCCTTTATATGCTTTCGCTCTGATGGTTGACTGTGCTCGAGCTGCATTTTCGTCTGTGGCTTCGTCGCCTTCCTTCACTTTGCAAGTAGATGCCGCTGAGACGCTAGGCACAGGAACGTTGATGCTGCCGCCCATGGTGTCCGTTCCTTGCACTGTTAATTGGGGGAACTGTGACATCCTACCTTCTGATCAAAGAACTTTGACGGCAATTATTAAGCCACCGAATGTTGATGATTTGTATGAGTGGTATGTCTACACCCGTCGAACGCCCGATGCTGATGCAAGTTGGGGTGTTGTGTGGCCGACTGCAGTATCCTTGAGCAATTATCTCCTTTCCAATCCTTATGTCGTGAAAGATAAGCGCGTGGTGGAGCTTGGTGCTGGTTTGAGCGTTTGTGGTTTGACGGCTGCTGCTCTGGGAGCCTCGTCGGTGGTCCTATCTGACCGCGAGCCATTTGCTTTGCATTGCGCCCTCTCATCAGCCGCCTGCAATAAATTGACAAATGTCAAGGGAGCTATGCTGGACTGGTGCGATGAAGAGAGCACATCAGCATATTCCGGAGATGTGATTTTGGCAAGCGATGTTTTATATGACAGGGATACGGTGGAGGCCTTTGCAGTAGCGTGCAAGCGACTCTTGGTTGGCGGTGGCACCGTACTTGTCTCGGATCCTAAAGTAGAACGAACAAATGGCGCTCGAGAGGCGTTGGAAAAGGCGTTGGAGGGGACCGGAGTTATATTTGATGAGTGTGACCTCCCTCTCCCCTTCATTGGGACTGGGAGTGCAGGTGGAACTCTAGATGAAAGAGACCACGAAGAACGAATGAAAGAGGACACCGTCTTGATTCGATGTACTCTCGATGCTAGTGCGCCGCAGGATAGATAAGGACAAAGGTAAGCAAACTGATTTATATTTAGCGATAGTCTACACTTGGTACTCAAGATCCACCTTTTCACCCCAATGTTTCCGCTTGCTACTGTTTTCGCTCATTTCGGCATCAGTGTCACCTGCCTCTTTTGATTCTTTGGCCATGGCTTTAGCTGTCTCGTTGATTAGGAAGCGCCAGCAAACAAATCCCTTCCCTTGTTTCTCATCGTAGCTCTCCAGACCTCGTTGGATCGTCTCTTTGTGGCGAAGGTAGTAATCCATGACATTTTGCGCAATTTCTTGCTTTGACAGGATTTCCATAATTATGTATTGCTCTATGAAATAAGGGCCGAAGCTATCGACGTCCTTACTTGCTGTCCGGTCGTAGAGAACATGGCCAGATTCGTCCATAACGTACTGAACGCGTCTTTTCAATGGATTAATATGCAAGTCAAAGATATTGAACTGATCCTTCATTCCAATAATGTAGACGCCTGGCTCGAGCGCTGCAATTGTATATTGAGGGTTTTGCTTGATGTGATTCGTCTCCACATTGATCTGGTTCTTTACTGCTGTCGCCCCATCAGAGGGGGAGGTTCCAACACCTTCTGGCACTTTTACCGCTTCATAAAAGCTCTTAGGATCTTCCCCTTCAGAGATTATTCCTTTTACTTCATCAGTAATGTACTCTTGGTTCACATGATGAGAATAGAGGAACTGTATAGTTGGATAGACATCAATAATTCCTTGGCGACCACCTGCACTGTAGTCAAGAGTCAAAATAGGTACTGAGATGGGCTGATTAAGGAAGGATTTCGTCCAATCCTTTTCCCCATCTTTGGTCGAGTCGAAGTAATCAGCCACAGTCCGAGACAAGGGAAGTCTATGCTTCTTATCAAAAAGGGCCATAGCATCACTGTTCTGATTCTTGTTCTGCTGCTTCTGCTTCTGCTTCTGGTGCTGCTTAGTGTAGCTAATCTCCATGAGGCTTTTTTGTTCACCAGAGAGGAAAAGTAGCAAGTCGTCGAAGATATCATCTGAGGGAGCCCGCTGCTCATACTTTTGCTGAACAATGTGGCAAAGCAGCTCCTTAAGGGTATTTTCTTCCAATAAAGCGTCGGCAACAACCCCGCTTGAGCTCCTTTTAAACTTGTCCATGAGAATATGGTGAAGAATACGCGCCGGCTGAGAATTGCCCATGATACATGCGATTAGTTGCTTCTCGTGTCGACCCACCTTGGTAGCGATCGTGTCCTCCATTTTCTCAAGAAAGACGTTGACAATATCATCACGATAGTAAAACATCCTTTGGGACAAATTGAACAAAGCAATGAGAGTCATGTAGATGGATGATATGTTACCGGCCATTTTGCGGTCACAATTAGTAATGTAGAGCAGACGGGTGAGATCCTGTTTCTTTATGTCCGACACAACTCCGAAATCCGTTCCCATTCCTTCAGGTATATCGTTCTTGTAGATGCTAAATTCGGTCTGATTCATTGTTCTTGAGCGACCCATTGCTTGCCATATCTTACTGAAGTCATCCACATCATGGGCAATAATAACGCTCTTATTGAAAAGGGCCTGCCCAAAGTGACGCTGGTACACGAGCTGAAAGGGAATGTCCTTACCGATGACGTTCCGATTATCGACAAAGAAGAAGATTCGTTTCCTCAGCTCCGAATCATATGTCTTGCAGAGAAATTTATAAAATTCTTCATCATACTGGATGTCATTCCCAGTTTTAATACAAAGTACACGATCGCTGTTATCGGATTGATCAATGTGGTATAGGTAGTGGAAGCGGTCTGAACCAAACTTGTTGCGAATCAGTTCACACACATCCTGAATTGTTGAACGCTTAAAGATACCGCATAGATCGACGATCGCATTAAATTCAGATTGATGGCCGGCACCGTTGGCGTTACCAATCTCCTCTTCCTTGGAGAAGATGGCTTCAAGAGTGGCCATCTCGTCTTGGGACGTTCGGAGGAAGTCTGAAGAAACATACTGCGCCATCACGTTGCTGTTTTGTCCTTGAAAGCGGGCGAAGCGTTGCTCGAATTCATCCTTTTTCAAAGTCTCGCTGGAATAAGCATAAAAGTCTCTTCTAATCATGTCCGGAATACCTGCGAGAAGGATGCATTCAAGAAAATAGATGAGTAAAATTGAACTATGCAATCAAATTGCTTCGGGACACGAATCGAAATCTAAATTGTACTCACCGTCTCTTCGTCCGAGCCGGATGTAATCTGCGGTGGGGTAGTTGTCGAGGAAAGGAGTTCCTGTGAAACCGATGCAGTCAAAGTTGAAGATGATGTCGATCGAATTTACCGAGCGAGACTTGTCTCGAATTTCCATCTTGCGAAGGATGATTTCGTACAAGAATCTTACGAGGCCGTCCTTTGCATCAGGACTTTTGTCACAGATCTCCAACAGTTTCTCGTGGCCGTACACCAGATCATCAAAATCCAACTGGTTCACAAAGTGCTCATTCCAGTATTCGTAGCTGATGAATTTCCTTTCCATTGCAAACAGCTCGTCGTACTTTGAAATATCTTCTGTAAGTATAACGTACGTAAGGTAGATCGTCCGCTCCACATCACTATAATAAGAGCCAGGCATGGCTCTATTCACAGATTCATACGGTCGAGCAATTAATGACTTGTAACCTTCTATGTCATGGGCAATATTGGTGTTGCAATGTCTTAGCGTGTGCTCGTTAAAGATTCCAAAATTCTTGTTGATTGATCGAGATGCGTCTTGGATCTCGAGGTGGATGGCACGGAACTTATCCGACAGCTGTGTCCAGTACTCTGGGTTGGGCGAAGATTCTAACAACATGTCTGGAAAATCCAGACCGTGATAGGCTGTGTGACTGACCTCATAGAAGAGGCCAAGTGTTGGTCTCTCAAAGGCATTGCTCTTGTTCGAGCAAATGTTAAAAACTAACTTGTCTCGGTCAAGAAAGTCGTCCACCTCATCGGCAACTACCAAGAAGTGCTCGCGACGGGGGAACACCTTTGTGCAAATAACGTCATCTGTGAGAGCTTTCTTGAATTGATTGAATGAAGTAACAAAAATGCGCTTGCAATCTCCAAGAACTACACTTTTGTGCTTAAGCGCGAAGATCTCGTCGTGGACGTAGTATTTTTGTCGGAAGTTGAGGTTGAGGCAATATCGAAAGACCTGCGTGCGTGCGTCGGACACCAAATGCTCCGGCACCAAAACAACGAGAACATCTTTTTTCTTACCACCACGAGCAAGACACTGGTGAGCATCCGCATTATTTGAAAGGAAGGTCTGACACAGGAGAGGAAGGATAACTTTCGTCTTTCCCGTTCCCACTTCACTGAAATGAAAGCACTCTTCCGCGCAAACGAGACGCTTCAGGAACGCCTTCTGCTTCTGAGTTGGAATAATCTGGTATCTACCGCCGGAAAATCGTTGATATTTTGTGAAGTTCTCACAAAGGTTATCGATAAAGTCATCAAGCGGCATATTCTGGTAATGATTTAAATCGAAAAACTGCTTTTCAAAAATGGAGTCGTAATGCGCATTGTCGGCACGACCTTTAGCACTTAGGACGTAGCAGATAGCCTCGTACCAAGGACCAGTAATAATTTGCTTCTTGTTTCTCATAGTTTCGTAAACAATTTCGACGGAGGAACGTTCCAAGTAAAACAGAACCAAGATGAAGAACGAAACGTTGCGCAGATGTAGAGCGAGGTCGAGTAAGTTAATGAGCTCTTGACGATTCGGAACTTGGAGCAAATAGTCTGGAAAGTAAAGCACAGTCTTTGACTCTGTAAGCAGTTCGGAGAGTTTGGCCCTTTTGAAGACATGGTCGTCGTTGAGGTCGACAAAACTCTCTTCCGAGTTGATACATTCAATGAGCTCATGTCGCATTCCGTAATAGTCGGTGTGAAACTGTCCACCATTGTCCACATGGAAATGCATATTCCGAGAAGTAAAGAGCACAATGTCCTCGCCATCAATATAACGGAAGCAGGGTAAAAATGAGATAGCCTCATTGAAGAAAAGGTTCGCCACCTCGACGGAAATGTTGTTCACACGAATGTTCATGTTGGTCCTATTTGCTACCTCAATCAAAATTGAATTGTCCGCGACAAATATTAGATATTTTTCCTTGCTTTCGTCAAGAATTCGAAACACGTTCTTGATCTCAACGTACTTGAACATGGACTGTACGTCCGTCGCAGAATCCAGCCGCACCGCATAAAGGTTGATCTCTGGCTGGTGTGGTCGAAGATCGAATACAGGTAGATCGTCATATGTCATGATTCCACCATTTTCAGAGAATGTGTAACGATTTGTGATTTGCTCGAGATAATTGCTCGTGGTCTTGCTAAAATTCTGCGGAATGATTATGCGAAATTCGCCATCGCACCGAACTTTGTAGTAGTCCACCTCCACTGACTTATTGATCTGGCACAGTGACATGTAAATCTTGACCAGAAGAACGTAGGCCTGATAGTCCGAGTCGGAGTTCAACGCACGAATGAGCTTGAACTGCGGCGACTGGACTGAGAAGTCTTTGTTGACAAGGAACTTGTGCGAAGTCTCAAAAATCAGTTCCTCCACCCTTGACCGCGTGATAAAGTCAGCTGTGTTTTTCCTGTCAAATTCATAAATCGAATTTGCTATCTCAACTTGCAATTCTCGAGTATCTGATTTGTGCTGAAGGTTGTGAAGGAGAGGTAGATTGAGGAGACCTACATATTTCTCCAGAAGACCAAAGTCCAGCATGAGAGAGAGAAGGCACAAGTTCAGAACCTCATTGTCCGATTTGAGCTGCTCTCCATTGGCTTTCGAAAACACACCCTCTAAGACCTCCTTGAGGTAACCGAATTCATAAGCTCGATCGGTAATGACCAGCTGCGAGTTCTTTTTCGATCGTCGACTGACACTAGGAGCGGCGTGACCTATCCAAGTGGCAACAGCGAGGTCCAGCTCACACGGACTGCTGCTATAGTAGGAAGACGACGTTTCTTTCTCGAAGGGGCCGTAGTGGTAGTAACCGCTGCGATGCTTCTCATCGAAAAAAATCTTTTGCGAGGAGATGGCCAGTAAGGTCCGCACATCCTTGCCAAAAATAGAAATGTTGCTCAGGTCAGGATTTCGCCAATAGGACTGCATGACGTTCAAGAAATGCATGAGGGTGTTGTATTTTGAGTACGTGTATCCCATCCCGATCTTGATGTTGACCTTGTACTTCTGCAAAATGTCCTGCGAACCCCCAAACATGCCGCTGTACTTGCGAAGTGTCGACCGAGCCATCTGATTGACGCTCTCCTTCTCGAATTCGTACTCCATCCTATGCATCTGCGACTGCGCCAGATCGCTCGTATAAAACACGGTCTGGGTCATATTATTGATCTCCTTTTCGTTCGGATTGACATCGGTAAACCCGAGGCCTATGTAGGTGTTGAAGAAGTCAACGCTCATGAAGGAGTCGAGGTAGGAGCGGTAGGACTTCTTCTGCTTCTTGTACGATTCGGCGCTCACAATCTTGTCATAGTTGTGCCGCTTGCTGGTGGAGAAGAGGACGTGGCGCAGCAGGTACGAGTTGACGCTGTTGACCCGCTCCCGCAGGCTGTTGTCAACGCTGGATCCCCCGGCGCAGAGGTCGATGAGGAAGGTGTAGTGGTGAAGGTTGATCAGCTCCTGCTGCCCGACCTCGTACTGCGGCATGAAGTAGTAGTCCCGATACTCCTTCTGCCCCCCCGCCCTGGCCAGAGCCGCCGGCAGGTCCCGCAGCGCCGGCTCGATGTCCCGGTAGAACCGGAGCAGCTGATTCTTCCTAAACGAGTTGAACAGGCAGAAGCTGCTCAGGCTCCCCATGACGTTAGAGTTGAAGCCGAACATGAAGTTGGCCGCCCGGAACTTGTAGTAGTCCGCCAGGGACAGCTTTTTGAAGGCGTCCTCGGTGCCCTTGACGACCTGGAGGGACTTGGAGTTCGGGGAGGACTGCATGGCCCCCACCAGGCCGAACCTGTCGTACCCGTGGAGGCACTTCTCCTCGCGGAAGTACCTGAGGGTCTCCCGGTACTGGTCCTCGTAGTCTGGGGCCGACCCCGCCAGGTACCTGGTCATGAGCCTGTAGTAGGGGGACTGCGCATAGCGGTAGAAGTCGACTACTACGTTGCAGTTGGTCAGGGGCCTCAGGACGGCGGGGGTATCCCCGGTGCCCCCGCCCCCGGAGCCCCTCCCCCCGGCGAAGAACTCCAGCACGAAGCGGCAGATCGCCCGCGCAGCCTCCTCGAGCCTTTCGACCCGGAGCACGTCCAGCGACCTCCCCCTCCCTCCGAGGGCGATGCCCCCCACCTTGCAGAGGAGTGCGAACAGGTAGGTCTGGAAGTAGCAGGTGTTGCCCGTGAGCTGCGTGGACATGGCTCCCGGGTTGGCGGGGGAGTGGTTGACTAGCACGTACCGGTCGAGGTTGAGCGCCACGGCTGTGGGACTGGCGTAGATGGAGTCCTGCTTGTTGATGCGCCTCCAGAGGGAGTGGATGACCCTCCGGACCTGATTGGAGCCCTGACCCACGTAGTGCTCCCTGTTGTCCTGGATGTGCTGCCCGTCCCCGTACTTGCACTTCATCAGGAGGAAGAGGGCGTACTCCCTGCACGGTCCTCCCGTGTAGAGGGACAGCCCGGACCGGAGCGGATCGTACCGGACCATGGCCACCCCCCCCCCCTCCCCGCTACCCCCTCCTCCCACCCGGAGCATCTGGAACGCCGTGAAGTGCGCGTCGATGCAGCACGTGACCAGGCTCTCGTTCGCGATGATGTGGGCCAGCAGGTCCTCGTACAGGAGGTTGCCCCCCTCGTGAACCACGTTGTGGAGCATGTCGAAAGGGGCCCCGCAGCCGCCGTTCCCGTTCCCGTTCCCGTCGCCGTCGCCGCCCCCCAGCGCGGCCAGGGTGGGAGCGAAGAACCTGGCCACCGCGTGGTAGTTCGAAAGGCCCGAGTCGAAGTACGAGTCCGGGGCGAAGAGGAGGAGGGGGGAGAACGCGTACGGGTAGCAGTCCAGCCTGCGCCTGCAGCCGCCGCCGCCGCCCTCCCTCTGGCCGTCCACGTCCATCGGCTCCGCGGAACCGCCGCCGTCGGCGGGATCGGCAGGATCGGCGGGGTCCATCAGGAGCCGGAAGAGAGATGCGCCGGGTTGTTGCCAGAAAGGGTTCGGGGGGGATGGATGCTCCGGAGGTGAGGTGCGGTGCGGTGCGCGCGCGTGGGGAGGGGAGGGGAGGGGAGGGGAGGCCAGATCGGTTGCGGCAGGGAGGGGGGAGGAATTCAACAGGGTACCTCAATAGGAATGCGGGCGTGCCCACTGGAGGCGCGCGCGGCCCCTGGGCTACGGGAGGGGGGGCAGAAAGAGGGCAGAAGAGGGAAAGGGGGGGGCTAAGTACTACTAAAGTAGTACTATGTAGTACTACTAGCTAGAGTAATACTAGCTAGAGTAGCATAATATGCATAGTATCCATAATAGCTAGTACTATTCCTAGCTAGCTACGAGCTCGGAGTAGTACTGTACGAGCTCGTAGTATGCATGGGGAGGGGCCGCCGTCCGCGCGCGCGCGCGAATTCCACTCTGGGAAGGAAGACATCAATTCGGATGGATCTGATCCTCCCATCACACTCCATCACTCCATCACTACTAGGAGTAGCTAGTGCCTACAGGGGATAAAAATAAATATTCATATGCATAGTAGCTCTGTATGCACAGTATACATACTTGTTGTACGAGCTGGTAGTATGCATATTATGCATAGTATTCATATGGATATATATATATATATATATATACCATAATATGCATTGAGTACGTACGAGTCGTATCCATACTATAGTATTATAGAAAAACAAACACCGAAGACGATAATGTTGAACAATCATAGTTGTTGTGTGTGGTTGATCTTTTTCTTTTATCAATCCCAAGTACTTGGGGTACGCATTAAATCAATACTCAAAAATATTACTACTACGAGCGTAGTAGAGTACCAGATTAGTACGTAATCCAATTCCCGGCGCTTGCAAGATTTCCCACGAAGGAATGTACGAGCTCGTAATAAAGAACGCATCTCTCACAAAGGTGGATCACACAATGGGATCAATCAAAATTCTTCATTATTCCAGTCCAGTCCAGTCCAGTCCAGTCCAGTCCAGTCCAGTCCAGACCAGCCGACTGCTCCCACCGCCGCCGCACGCGGGATCTCCCCCCCATACCCCCCCCGCCCGCGGTCGCCAATGATGGCCCAGCGGGCCGCTGGCCAGGCCACCTCCTCGTCCGCCTCCTCGTCCGCCTCCTCGTCCGCCTCCTCGTCCGCCTCCTCGACGGGGGCTCCGGGACAGCGCCCCCTCCGCCACCCCCCCGGAACCAGGGTGAGGATTGGCGCCGTGGACCGCCAACTCTCCTCGCGGGCCTTGTGGGGGGGTCCCTGGGGCACCCCTGGCACGGTCTTGGCGTCCGACGAGGCCGACGCCGGCGGAAGCGGCGACGGGACAGAGGCGGGGCCGCGCTACTTGGTGCGGCTCCAGGAGAGCGGCGCGGTATGGTCCGTGGACCCGTCCGAGGTGTACGCCCGCCTCACAAAGCTGCCCGATCCCGCCGCCCCTGCCCCTGCCTCCGCCGCCTCCTCCTCCGCAGCGCGTAGTGCCGCTACTGCAGTAGCGAGTAGCAAGGCCGCGAGGAAGCGCAGCTTCCAGCAGTCCAACGACGAGGTGCTGCGGAGGATCAACCTTTCCATCGAAGGGATGGACCTGCACAGGGCGGCAATGGAGCTCCGTCCCAGGGGGAAGGGGATGCGGGAGGCCTTCTCTTCCGGGGCCTCGGTCTGGATCCTTGGCCTGAGGGATGACTGGGACGTGGCCGTGGGGGGGTGGGAGGAGCTGGCCCTGCGGATGGAACTGAAGCCCCCGTACTGGCCCGGGGACAAGTGCGTCCTGATCGAGGGCTCCGAGCGGGCCGTCGAGCGGGCCTTCGCGGTCATTTCCAATCTCCTGGTCGATCGCTGCTACGACGGCAAGAAGCACAAGATACACGCGGACAAAGGCCACATGGAATTCTCCAGGAGGGTGCGCGAGGTTAACCAGGCCACGATGCCGCGCTCCCCCCCCGGTGCTCTGCGGCAGCGGAGGGCCCCGGCTCGGTCGGCGCCGCCACTGCCGCCACCGCCCCCGGCTTCCCCGGCGCCGCCGCCGCCGCACCGCCCGGTCCCGGTTCCGGTCCCGTCCTACTGGGCGCCGCCTCCCCCCGCGTCGACGCCAACGCCAACGCCGTGGGCGCCGCCCCCTGCCCCCCCCCCCGCCCCGGGGACGGCCCCCCCCCCCCGCCGCCGGGCGCCCGCCCCGCCCCCGCCCCCCCCCCCCCCCCGGCCGCCGCGCCCCCGGCGGGCGGGGGGCGG
>Ga0315315_10003839_pt1 | contig 13855 bp, 13 predicted proteins | sample M140m3416metaG_FD_203699 | JGI IMG/M metagenome (GOLD analysis project Ga0315315, IMG submission 203699) | Ammonia-oxidizing marine archaeal communities from Monterey Bay, California, United States - M1 40m 3416 | ecosystem: Environmental > Aquatic > Marine > Intertidal zone | place: USA...
GCATTAGCCCTATCAGCATGAAGACCACAAAGGACATGACCGCCAGGACGATGGTCATGCCCAGAACGCGACGGGTCAGGAATGCAAGCACGGATGCCTCACTCCGCTGTCCAGTTTTCAACCCATAAGGTACTTGGATACTGATGCCCGGTCGGTGTCACGCCCTTGAGCCATTTGGGCATGATGAACGCATTGGCCCGGAAATAGAGCGGCAGAACTGGCAAATCCTGGGCATAGGTCTGCTGGATGGTGGTCCAGTGGCGTGTCTGATCCTCTTCGCTGCATCCGACTTCGACCCTGTCGATCGCCGTATCCATCACGTCACTGCGGTATCCGGTGTAATTCTGCCCGGACCAGCCGTTTTCGGCGGTCGGGATCATCGAGGAGTGAAGCGTCGTGCGCGGCACGTTGCGGGGGCTGGAGAACCAGGCAAACATTGCCATTCCGGTGAATTGGCGCTGCCGGATCGTCTGTCCGAACAGCACGCGCGCTGGTTGGTTGCGAATGCGCAGGTCAATGCCGATTTCACGCAGATTGGACTGAATGACCTGCTCCACCAGTTCGCGGACCCGATTGCCAGCGGTGGTCATGATTTCCAACTGCAACGGTTCGCCGGCCGCGTTGTGGCGAATGCCCTTGCGGATGTCGGTCCAGCCGGCTTCATCGAGCAGGGTGGCTGCCAGCGCGGGGTCGAAGGGATATTTGCGAACATCGTCCACATGATACTGGTCGAGCGGGTGGACCGAAGTATCGGCAACCGGCTGCTTGCCTTCGAACAGCCGCACGCTGATCGAATTGCGGTCGATGGCGTGCAGCATGGCCTGGCGGACCCGGATGTCTTCGAGCACCGGGTTGTCGAGGCGCAGATCGATATGTTCGTAGAACAGGCCCGGCTTGAACACGACGTTGAAGCGTTCGCCGTGGCGTTTCTCGAAGGTCAGAGCCTGATCGAGCGATATCCCGTCTTCGCCGGCAATGTAGTCGATTTCGCCGGAGAGCAGGTTGGCTTCCAGCGCGGCCGTGTTTTCGACGGTCCGGATGGTGATTTTCCTGAAGAAGGGTGCTGTCCCCCACCAGGTTGGGTTGGGCTCCAGCACGACGGTGGCGCCGGGTTCAACATGGGTGATGCGATAGGGGCCGAAATACAGGCCGGGCTGCGTCGGGTCCGTGTCATAGGCATTGCGGGAGCGGTAGACGGACGGATCGCTGGCCGCATCGGCTTCCAGATGGGCCGGGACGACTTCGAAGTCGTTGATCGCCGCCACATCGCAGGTTCGCTTGTTCCAGAAGATCGTGAAGTTGTGCGCGTCCTGCGCTTCGATCTTCTCCATCCGCCGATAGAGTTCCTGATTGTTGACGCCGGATGTCTCTTCGCGTCCGATGGCCCAGGTGAACTGCACGTCCTTTGTGGTGATCGGCGTGCCGTCGCCCCAGATTGCGCCGTCGCGGATCGTATAGTCCACTGCGAGCCCGTCTTTGCCATCCGGGGTTGTCCAGTCGCGGATGGTACCGGATTCGCGGGTCGGCACGGTGGTGCAGAGCTGGCAGATCAGCTGCCATTCGGCGTCATAAACCGTGAACGGACGCCGGGTCATCCCGTGGATCAGAGACAGGGCGACATGGCTGGCGATGTTGGGGTGGAAGCCCTGAGGAAACTGGCTGATCCCGATGACCAACTCATCTTTCTGGGCTTGAACCGCGCCGGTCGAAAGGACCGTGGTGAGCGCGGCGGTGGCGATCATCCCTCGGATTGTCACGGTGTTACTCCTTCACATCATGCGGGATAATTGTAGGACATGGGAGTGTGGCGCTGTCGAGACCCTGCCAGTCACGAATGCGCGGGCCGCTATTTCACGACGCCATGGGCGTCCATGTGTCCGGACTACTGAGGTATCCTTCCACGCTGTCCAGTTGTTCGGCGCTGAAGGCACTGTTTTCCCGCGCGGCGTCCAGAACATCCCACCATGTGGCGAGTGCGTGCAGCCCCACGCCCAGCTTCTCCATATTGTCCCACGCTTCCATGAAGATGCCGTAGTTGAACACGACATAAGTGTGCTCGACCGTGGCACCGGCTTCACGCAGCGCGTCAATGAAACGAACCTTGCTGCCACCATCGGTGGTCAGATCCTCCACCAGCAGAACACGGGCATTGTCTTCCAGGGCGCCCTCGATCTGGGCCATGCGACCAAAGCCCTTGGGCTCCTTGCGGACATAGACCATGGGCTTTCCAAGCGCGACGGCGACGAAAGCGGCGTAGGGGATGCCGGCAGTTTCGCCGCCGGCAATGACGTCGATATTGTCCCGCCCGATTTCCCGATCGATCAATGCGACAGCGTGAGCGGTCATGGCTTCGCGCGCTTTGGGAAAGGCAATTACCCGACGACAGTCGATGTAGCTTGGGCTGACCCGCCCTGAGGTGAAGGTGTAGGGGTCTTCCGGCTTGAAGTTGACGGCGCCGATATCGAGCAGATGGCGCGCGGTGTCAGCGGCGGCCTGGCGCGCTTCATTGGATGTGTGTTGGGCTTTATTGGGACGTGCCATCGGGGCCTCGGATTGTTCTGTTAAGCGCAGTGAATTTGAGAACCCGAAAACTAGCGTTGTGTCCGGAGTCGCTGATACGGGTCGAACTAGTGGCGGTATTTCGAGGGGCTTTCGGCGGTGATATCGAGTGCCGCGTCTGCCGATTCCGCTATCGTGCTGTCTCCAGGATCAGGTTCCGACCCGGCTGGGAGGTTCCAGTCCGCATTGTTGAGGACGGTCACAATCCCATGGGAGAATTGCGCCAGCTGTTCATCGGTCAGCGGGATGTTGATGGACGTCGATCCGTCCGTGATCTGGAGAATGTGCCCTCCCTTGCCCTTATCGACGACCCGCAACCGGGTGACCAGATGCGAGAGAATGGGAATGGGGCAGGAGTTGGCTTTGCAGATGTGCCGCTGCTGCTACCTGTTGCGCCAGAGATTGTAGATTCGGCCTTTTCGTTCTCCCGGGCGCGAAATGCCGCGACTTCGGACGGGGTCGGCGCGGGTACCGGGCCGGTTGTGTCCGGGATTTGTGGCTGCACAAGATGTCCGGCCTTGCTCAGAACGTTTTCCAGACCAGGGACAAGTCGTTTGACGAGAGGGCGGGTCAGGCCAAAGACCTCCTCCTGATCGTTCTCGTCCGTGACGATAATCAGAATGCGGTATTCAACTTGTGAATAACGGAGCTGGAATTTTTGTGCGTTCATTATGTCGAGGCCATGAGACGTGGCATAATTGACTGACCTCTCGCGCAAGTCGAGGTCGCGATCGGAATTAGACCATTGGCCTCAGGTTGCCGGAATAACAGATGATGCATCACGCGTTCACCGTATTCCTTCTTTCGCTCTTCTTGTTGTGGGGAGGCGCTGCTGCTGCGCAGCAATCGGCAAAAAGCTGGGAAGGGACCATCTCCGCACGCACGCTGAATGTGCGGGCCGGTCCGGCGAAAAATCAGAGCATTGTCGCCAAGGTGAAGCGCGGCGACCGGGTGCAGGCATTCGACGAAGAAGGATCGTGGGTGCATATCCGTGATTTCGATGACAGTGGCAAGACGGGCTGGGTCAGTCGGTCCTTTGTCCGATTGCCAAAAGACTTCATGGCACCGGCCTTTGGGGATGTGGAGAACGCGTTCCTGGAATGGGCCTCGGCGCGGGGGGATCTGTCTGTTGTTTCGATCGAGTCAGACAACCGATTGTCACTGGTGCTTGAATCGGCTGAAGGAAAAGCCCGGGCAATGACCATTGCCCGCGAGGTGGCGTGTGCCTACCGCAACCGGCTGTCGATTAAGGATCGCGTCGTGGCGACCGTCTGGCCGGAGGCCGGACCTAGTAATGGTTGGATCGCACAGGTCAACTGCCCTTAGTCAGGCAACGCCATTTGTCCGTTGCTCAGGGTGAGCGTGCGATCGGCGATGGGCTGCACGAAACCCGAGTTTTGCTCTGCAATCACGACAGCTGCGCCTTTTTCGGTCAAAGCTTTCAGACTTTCCGCAACGTCCCGGGCGATACGCGGTGACAAGCCCAGCGAAGGTTCATCGAGCAGGAAGATGCGCGGTCGGGCCATGAGGGCACGACCAATGGCGAGCATCTGTTGCTGGCCTCCTGACAACTGCCAGGCCCGGTCCGATGGCCGGTCGGCGAGGGGTGGGAAGAGCGCGTACACCTCGTCGATGGACAGGCGTCGTTCTGCGCGTCCGCGGATGCCGCCCACAAGCAGGTTTTCCTCGACAGTCATGCCAGGGAAAACTCGGCGTCCTTCCGGAACGAGGGCCAGTCCGGCGTGAATGCGGTCCTCGGTCGCCAGCTGATTGATGTTGTCACCCTGGAGGAAAATATCGCCCTTGGAAGATGCCTGACCAATGATCGCGCGCAGCAGGCTTGATTTGCCAGCGCCATTGGTGCCGATCAGCGCGATGATCTCGCCGGATCGCGCTGTGAAAGTGACGTCCCGAAGGGCTGTCACGGCACCATGGCTGACCGTCAGTGACTCGACATGGAGGGAAGGCTGGCTCACAGCGTGGTCACTCCGAAATAGGCATCCTGGACGCGTGGATCGGCGAGGACATCTTCCGGTGTCCCGTCGGCAATGATCCGGCCCGATTCCATGCAGATCATTCGTGTGACGAGTGGCTTCAGAAACGCGACATTGTGGTCGATCAACAGGATGGCCAGACCGTTCTCTGCGAGAGTTCTGCATAGCGCGCCAATCTCTCCCTGTTCTTCGGGGGAAAGCCCAGCGCCGGGTTCGTCCAGCACCAGCGCGCCCGGTTCGGCGGCGACAGCGCGACAGACCTCAACCTGGCGACGAATGCCATGGGCGATCGTGCCGCAGGGCATATCTGCGACGGCCAGCAGATTGAAATTGCGCAGAACCGCATCGGTGTTGGCCGCGGGACGATCCGCCTGGGCGATTCTGATAATGTCCCGAACAGAGAGGTCTGCGGGAAGTTGTGGGGTCTGGAAGGTCCGGGTCAGTCCCAGCCGAGCGATCTGGTATTCAGGCGCATGGGTGATGTCGTGACCAGCCAGAGTCACGGTTCCCGCGTCGCTGGTGGCTGATCCGGTGAGAATATTGGCCAGAGTTGTCTTCCCAGCTCCGTTGGGACCAATGACACCCACGATTTCGCCGGGCTGGATGCGCAAATTGACGTCATCCAGGGCCCGCACACCGCCATAGCGTTTCGATAGATGGGTCGCGATCAGTTCGCTGCTACCAATATCGGCGGGGTCACTTTTTTCATCGGTCGCGGTTCCCGCAGAAGGTTTGGGACTGGATTTGCCAAACCGCAGCAGCCCTTCAATTCCGTTGGGCGCGAAGACCACTGTCGCAAGCAACAGCACGCCGACGGCAACAAGATAGTATTCCTGCAGGCCGCGAAACCATTCCGGCAAATGGGTGAGAAGCAATGCACCGATAACGGCACCTGAAATTCCGAAGCGACCGCCAACGACCGTCATGGTCAGACAGGTGATCATGACGCCGAAGCTCAGTGTTTCGGGCGATACGACACGGTTGGTGTGAACGAACAACGCACCGGCCGCGCCACCAAAAGCTGCGCTGAGCAGAAAGGCACGAAACCGCAGCATGCTGCTGTCGATCCCGAAGGCCGCTGTTGCCAGTGGTGTCTCTCGCATCACGGTAAATGCTGCTTTGCGTGCGGTATTGATTTGCCAGTAGGAGACCAGCATGGCCAGGCCCGCGATGATCCAGACGAATGACAATAGCGGCAGACCGCGCGCGAGTTGCCAGCCCAGAATCCTGACCGGCGGTACACCGGACAATCCGTTGGCGCCGCCGGTCATAGGTTCCCAGTTGATGGCGATCAGCAGCAACAACTGGCTGAGGGCAAGGGTGGCCAGGGCAAAGTAATGGGATTGCAGGCGCAGCACCGGGATGGAAACCAGCGCAGCGATGGTGACTGTTGCCGCTACGGAGAGCGGGAACGTCACCAGAAACTCGGCACCATACTGGCTGCCCAGAATGCCGCTTGTATAGGCGCCAAGCCCGAAGAACGCGCCCTGGGCAAGGCTGAGAGCCCCCGCATGGCCGAATATGAACTGATAGCCGAGCACCAGAACCACATAGATTCCGGACAAGGTCAGGAGACGCTGATCATAGGATGACGCAAAGAATAGGGCGTAGATTGCCAGCCCGCCGCCACCGAAAATCATAAGGCTGTTGCGCGGGTTCATGCACGCACCTGTTGCGGTTCGCCGAACAGCCCCTGAGGACGCAGGAACAACACCACAAGAACGATGACGTAGAGCAGGCCCTCAGCCAGGGGCTGGGATGATATGGCGGCAACACCGACTTCGAATACGGCGATCAGCGAGGCCCCGAGCGCGGCGCCCCGCAGACTGCCCCAGCCACCGATGACGACAGCAATATAGGCTTTCAGGATCAGGGGCGCGCCATCGGCCGGGCTGATGAAGAACTGGTGGGCCAGTAACAACCCGGCCGCGCCGGCGAATACGGTGCCGACTGCGAAGCTCAACAGCGTGATCCGGGTCAGTCGAATGCCGATGGCGCGCGCCATTTCCGGGTCCTGCGAACATGCACGGAACTGTCGTCCCAATTGCGTGCGTTGCAGCACGATGGCCAGGCCGCCGATTAGAACACAGGCTGTGGCGATGATGGCCAGGGATTGACGGCTGATGCTCACGCCGATCAGGTCGATCGTGCCCACCCCGATCAGCGGCGGGGCGGTTCGCGGTGCGGCGCCGAAAGTGGCGTTGAGGCCATTGGCGACAATCATGCCGACCGCGATGGTCGTGACGAACACCGAGACCGGCGGACGGTTGCGGATCGGCAGATAGGCCAGCGCACCGATGGCAAGGCCGAGGACCGCGGTGACGACAACGACACCGGGTAGCAGGATCAGGCCGGGAATTCTGAGATCGGGGGGCAGAAAGAAGGTAAGCGCCACGGCGGTGAACCCGCCGGCCACAACGCTTTCGCCGTGGGCGAAATTGACGGCGGTGGTCGCGTTGAGAACAAGAACAAACCCCAGTGCCACCAGCGCATAGGCCGCGCCGAGAGAAAGGGCATTAAGAAGGAGCTGCGCTGCAAGCATGGGAGCGAGACTGCTGAGGTTCGCCCTAGAGCGTCCCGGTCAGGTTCTCGTATCGTTTGACGATCTGTGGCACCCGGTCTTCAGCGCCATAGCAAATGATCACGGCCGAATGAGCCATATTGCCCTTGCCGTCTGATCTGTAGTTCATGGCTAGGCCTGCATGGGATGCGGTCTGCAAATGTGTGCGGACCTCATCGGCGGTTTTCGCTCCGGCTGCGAGAGCGGCGAGTATCATCTTCGCGCCGTCATATTGGCCCAGCGCGAAGGCGTCGGGTTCCCGATCGAATGACCGACGATAGGCGTCCACGAATTCGCGCATTTCCTCGCTGTCATCCGACACCGGTGAAGAACCGGATTCGGCACACACGCCGTTGAGTTCCGCGGGTTCCAGCAAGGCCGCGGTTTCGGGCTGGTGCATGGCCGAGCCGGCGATGATCGGAATATCAAGGCCGAGCGCCCGCGCATGCCGGATGATCAGCGCGGTCGGGCCGGAATGGAGATGCAGCAACAGTGCATCTGCGCCCGAACGCTGCACCTTCAGCAGGACGGGCAACATGTCCTTGACCGAGATGTCCAGAGCTTCCTGAAGCACCGGCGACGCGCCAATTGCGGTGAGGTTTCGTTCCAGCTCGGCGCGCCCACTTTGCCCGTAGGCAGTGGTCTGGGAAATGATCGCAGGACGTTTGACACCACGTTCCTCAACGGCATAGCGCGCCTGTGCTGTCTTCACCACGGCATCACCCGGGAAAAACCGATAGACATTTGCACTGCCAAGTTCGGTGATCTTGGCCGTGCCGGAAACCGTGATTAGAGGGATGCCGAATTCATCTGCGATGGGCAAAAGAGCAAGCATCTGGGTGCCCAGCATGGGGGCTACAACTGCGACCACACCTGCGGCGTCGACGGCGCGTTCGAACGCGTTGACAGCGATTTCGGGGGATGTGGAGGTATCGACGACACTGAATGCGATATCACTGCCGACGAGGGCTAGCTCTGCACCATTTTTCTGACTGGTTCCTTCCAGCGACAGGAACCCCGTGATGGGCACGAGGACGGGGACACGTAATGGCTCAGCCTGCGCGCCGACTGTCGATAGCAAGCCAACAGCGGTGGCAATCGCAATGAATTGGCGCAAAAATCTGGACACCGGATACTCCCGATAATTGGCCGGAACTGCAGTGGCGGTGGAGCGTCTTCGAAAAGACCGCCGCAACAACTCCCTCCGCCGGCATGACCCGGATCAGGTTGGTGGGTGTTCTCTCAGCCCCGTTCTGCGAGGTCAGGCAGGGGCACCCCAGAGTTGCGGATGAGACGGACGATGAAAGGTGATGAACTGTGAGTCAAGACGATCCGTCAGTTTGCTTTCTGCCCCTTCAGATGTCGTGTTCCGTCAAATGCCGAGAAATGCTCGCCGAGCAGCGGATGGGCAATTTGGGTGGGGTCGGGCTCGACCTTCAGATTGCGCTCGGCCACGTAAGTGGTGTGCAGCGCGTCATGGACCATCACGTGATACCAAGGTGCGTCCTTGGGTGGCCGCGAGCGTGCGACCTGCGCATACCATTCGTCCGTCCCGCTATAGACCGGGTCGACATTGAAGATCGCACCGCGATAGTCGAACAGCGTGTGTCGAACCAACTGACCGATGGGAAATTTGGCGGCGGGGAGGGTCATGGAAGGCACTAGCTGCCGGAGGGCTTGCGCTGGGCATCCCGATCCACATAGGCGTAGACTGCATCAGCCGTGGCAACCAGATTGCCATCGCTGTCATGAACTTCGGCGGAGGCAAAATAGATTCGCCGGCCGGCCCGCACGGTCTTTGCGGTGCAGATGATAGTTGACGTTTTCGCGCGTCCGACAAAATTGGTGGTCAGTGAAACCGTGACATTCCCCCGACGCTTTTCGGGGTCGGGTTCGAAGACACCACAGAAACCGGTTGTGGCATCAATCAGGGTTGCGGTGACGCCACCATGGAGGCCGCCCTGTCGGTTCTTGTGACGCTCGTTCAGATCGACCGAAATCTGCGCGAAACCGTCGCGCCAGTCGATCAGTCGGAAACCGAGAACGCCATTGAGGCCTTCGGTGAGGTCACGTGCTTCGAATTTGCTCATGGAACAGGAAAACCGGTGGTTAGACGAAAGGTACAGATATGCCCGATCAATCGGCCGGAGGCAATTCCCGTACCTGACCGGGCACGCTAGAGTGGGATCGAAATTTTTTTCAGGAGTGTCGGACTTGAACGATGTTGATCAATCACCGCGGGTGGCCCGCACTGTCATAGAAGCGCTGGAAGGTTCGCGGATCCGTCAGGTTGCTGAAAGCAATATTGGCCGGGACGATGTGATTCCACTGTGGTTTGGTGAGCCGGATCTTCCAACCCCGGATTACATCAAGAAGGCGGCGCAGGAGGCATTGGCTGATGACCATGTGTTCTATGCGCAAAACCGGGGAATTCCACCTCTGCGCGAGACCATTGCGGCTTATTCGACGGAACTGATCGGGCAGGCGATTGATGTTGACTGGATCACCGTGAGTGCCTCCGGGATGGCGGCAATCATGCTCGTCTCCCAGTCGCTGGTGGATGCTGGAGACAATGTTCTGATCATTGGTCCACTGTGGCCAAATTGTGCCGGGACCGTTGAAGTGATGGGCGGGGAGGCGCGTTCGGTTCCCCTGAAACCGGATGAAAACGGCGTCTGGCATCTGGATATGAATGATGTCGCCGCCGCGTGCGATGAACGAACCCGGGCCATTTATGTGAATTCGCCGGGGAATCCCACTGGCTGGGTGATGGAGAGTGATCAGCAACGCGAATTGCTGGGTTTTGCGCGTGAGCGCGGGGTGTATGTGGTTTCGGATGAGGTCTATGTGCGGCTAATCTATGACCGGCCACGCGCGCCATCCTTTCTGGATATCGCGGCACCTGAGGATCGCGTAATTGTCGTCAACAGTTTCTCGAAGTCCTGGTCTATGACGGGCTGGCGGCTGGGCTGGCTGACGCATCCGCCGGAACTCGGGCCGATTTTCTCGAAGCTCAATGAGTTCAATATCGCTTCGCCCACCACATTTGTGCAGCATGCCGGTGTGGCCGCGATGCGGGATGGTGAGCCGTTCATTGCGGAGATGGTGGATCGTTATCGACGCAACCGGGATCTCGTGTTCCAGCGTCTGGCCGGCATGCCGAAAGTGACCCTCGCCCGACCGGAGGGCGCGTTTTATGCCTTTTTTGCCGTGGCGGGTATGACGGACAGCGTGGCCTATGCCAAACAACTGATCGCGGAAACAGGGGTGGGTATGGCACCGGGCCGCGCATTCGGGGAATCCGGCGAAGGCTGGATGCGTTTGTGTTTTGCTGCCGAGGCCTCGACGCTGTCCATGGCGCTGGATCGGTTGGAACCTGCGCTGTCGTAGATGTCTGAAACGAGGAGGGGTCGATGAAAGTTGTTATCACGGGTGGCACGGGAATGCTGGGGCGCAGGCTAGCGCTCCGAATTCTTGCCGCCCCCGAGCTTGCAGGGCCGGATGGAACGAAACGGGATGTGGAGAAGGTGGTTCTGTTCGACGCGTTCGATCCCGTCGAGGCACCACCCGAAGATCCCCGCGTAGAAATCGTCACCGGTGATATTTGTGACCGGGCGACCGTGGATGAACTGATCGATGGTGCAACAGATTCGGTCTTCCATTTTGCTGCCGTCGTCAGCGGGGGTGCCGAGGCCGATTTTGATCTCGGCTATGCGGTTAATCTTGAGGGCGGACGCAACGTGCTCGAGGCTGCACGCCGTACGGGGCGATGCCCGAAGATCGTGTTCACGAGTTCGCTTGCGGTCTATGGCGGCGAGCGCTCTGTGGATGATTCAACGGCGCTGACCCCGCAAACCTCGTACGGCACTCAGAAGGCCATCGGGGAACTGCTGGTCAATGACTATACGCGCAAGGGGTTTGTGGATGGCCGGACGCTGCGCCTGCCGACCATCGTGATTCGCTCAGGTAAGCCGAATGCGGCTGCGTCAGGTTTCGCCAGTTCGATCCTGCGGGAGCCGCTCCAGGGTGATGAAGTTGGCAATCCCGTGACCCCGGAAACCCGAATGTTGATCTTGTCTCCCAAGCGCGCCGTTCAGGCCTTTGTCGATGTTCACAATGCGGATGGAGCAGCCCTCGGCATGAACCGGGCCGTGATGATGAACGGAATTTCCCCGACCATTGGAGACATGCTTGAAGGTTTGCGCCGCTACGCTGGTGACGATGTGGCGGATCGGGTGCGTTCGGAGCCCGATGCGCTAATTCAGGACATCGTAGATGGCTGGGCCTGGTTCTCCGACGGCGCCCGTGCCCGCGCCCTGGGGATGGAGCCCGATGCCTCGTTGGATGAAATTATCGAGACCTTTGTCCGGGAAGAGCTCGACGGCACCTTCGTGTCCTGAGGTCAGGCGTCGAATTCAAGCAGAGATGTGATCGGTATATCGAGATGGTCGCGGCCGCCAAGACCCTTGAGCTCGATGATGAAGGCGGCGGCACGAACGTTGGCACCTGCCTGGCGCAGCAACGTCAACGCACCACCTGCGGTCCCCCCGGTTGCCAGCAGATCATCGAGGATAACAACTTTCTGGTCTGGCTTGATGGCGTCCGCCTGCAGCTCGATCGTGTCGGAACCGTATTCCAGGTCATAGGTATGCGAGATCGTTTTACCGGGAAGCTTGCCGGTCTTGCGCGCCATCACGAAACCGCATCCGAGTTGTAATGCGAGAGGTGCTGCAACCAGAAAGCCTCGGCTTTCGATGCCCACCAGCATATCGGGCTCGTGCTGGCGAATGGCGACCGCGAGCAGATCAACCGTATGTCGCCATGCCTGAGAATGCGCGAGCAATGTCGAGATGTCGTAGAACAGAATTCCGGGTTTGGGAAAATCCGGGATGGTGCGAATGTGATCGGCGATGTCCATGTTGAGCTCTGTGATGGATGGGTGTGCTGGATTGATAGCGCGCGCGGATGCTAACGGTGTCGCTGCGTTGTCACAATGACAGGATGAGGACAGCCAATCACAAACGGCGAAGATTGAATCGTTCGATTCACGATTTACAGGAATGAAACACTTGTTTCATTGTTGCGGTCTCAACAATGTCCGGGGAGGCAGCGGTGGACTCGGGATCAGCACATGACATGACGGCCTGTGAGAAGATTCTCTCGGATCTGCAGCAGGTCTATCCCAATCTCAGTCCGCAGTTGCGTCGCGCAGCTCATTTCCTGATCGATCGCCCGGACGAAATCGCTTTCACCTCCATGCGTCAGTTGGCCGACCGGGCCGGAGTGCAGCCCGCGACGATGGTGCGTCTGGCGCAAGCCATTGGCTTTGAAGGCTATGAAGCCTTGCGCGAGCCCTTCCGCGAAGCCCTGCGCCAGCAGCCCACAGGATTTGGCCAGCGTGCCCGCAACCTGTTGGCCCGTGCCGGACGTCGCAGTGGTGGTTGAGCGCTGGCGCAACTTGCCAATGAAATGGTCGCCGCCGACCGGGAGAACATCGCCCTTAGCCTGAAGGCGATCGGGTCTGATGAACTGGCCGATGCCGCGAAGGCTCTGGCAGGTGCGCGGCGCATCTATCTGGTTGGACAGCGCAGTTTGTTTCCGGCCGCCTTCTATGTGCATTACGCCTGCTCCATGTTCCGGGATGATCTGATCCTGCTCGATGGCAGCGGCGGCACCTTTGCGGACGGGTTGCGCGGCATTTCCGAAGAAGACGCGATCCTGGTCTTCTCCTTTGAGCCCTATTCGCGCGGGACCATAGATGCCGCCCGGTATGCGGCGGATCACGGCGCAACGATGGTGGCAGTGACGGACAGTCTGGTCTCGCCACTGGCCGCAGTGACCCAGCACCTGCTGCTGGTCGGGACGGACAGTCCGGCGATGTTCCGCTCGGTCGTGCCGGCCATGACGATCTCTCAGGTGCTGGTTGCCCAGATTATCGCCCAGGGCGGACAGAAAGCTCTGAGCCGTGTGACCGAAAGCGAGGACCAGCTCGAATCCTTCGGGACCTATTGGACCGAGGCCGATCGGGTGCACACGGATGCCTTCTTGTCGGAACAGAACGCGGCGGGATATGACGATGCCCGTTCACCTGCAGATTTGAAGGATGATGGTTCAGACGATCGGACCCGGGAACGCGGTGGGCCCTGAAGTCCGTGGCCGATTCCCCGTCTCCTGACACTGACCCACGACCAGACTCGAAAGTTCTGCACCGCCACGCCCATAGCCGGCTGCCCTTTGCGGTGGCGGGCGAGGGCCCTTACGTCATCGATCAGGAGGGCAAGCGCTATCTGGACGCCTGTGGCGGTGCGGCGGTATCCTGTCTGGGTCATAGCGATCAGGATGTGATCAGCGCTATCCAGCGCCAGAGTGCACAGATGCCTTTCGCCCATACCGCGTTCTTCACCAATGAGCCCATGGAAGCCCTTGCCGATGCGATGGTTGCGGGTGCGCCGGACGGTTTGGACCGGGTGTATTTCACATCGGGTGGTTCGGAAGCGGTGGAAGCCGCGCTGAAGATGGCGCGTCAGTATTTCGTGGAGATCGGAGAGCCTGACCGTTTGGTCTTTATCGCCAGGCGCCAGTCCTATCATGGCAATACCCATTGCGCTCTGGCTGCGGGTGGCAATGAATGGTGTCGGGCACCCTTCCGCGACATCATGGCCGAGTCCCGTCATGTTTCGCCTTGCTATGCCTATCGCGAGAAATTGGAGGGCGAGTCCGGCGAACCGGGAGCGGACGTGGT
>Ga0315315_10003841_pt1 | contig 13850 bp, 7 predicted proteins | sample M140m3416metaG_FD_203699 | JGI IMG/M metagenome (GOLD analysis project Ga0315315, IMG submission 203699) | Ammonia-oxidizing marine archaeal communities from Monterey Bay, California, United States - M1 40m 3416 | ecosystem: Environmental > Aquatic > Marine > Intertidal zone | place: USA...
GGTTGGCATCTTGGCCATTTATTTGATCAACCCGACCTACTTGGTTTCACGGCCAGATGGCACTCCACTGCTGCGACTGACGAAGAAGCCAGCTTTCCTTGAGGGCAAGTTTGTCCTCGAAAAATTAAGCGACATGCCAGAAGACGATGAACTACGGTCCTTGCTGGCTATTTTGATGGCCGCACTTCTTGAGAGGCGACGTGGCTAATCCCAGATAAACCAATGGAGACGTTGCAAGCCTGCAACGCGAGTTGTCTGACTGTGACACAAGCGGTGCCTGACAGTGACAAAAGGGGTGCCTGACACCGGCCCAAAAGAACACACCGCGTTAGCATGAAGAACGCGGGTTAACTTTCGTTCCTATAGGAAACGCAACGAGAGTCCAGTACCAACAAAGTAATCGTCCGAATCGTCATTCAAGCCAACACCACCCCGAAAATCCCACTGCACATTATTGCCAAACAGAACCGTCATACCTCCTGACAAATACTGTTCGTCAAGGCCTTCAACGCCCTTCTCGGCGGCATAGCCAAACCACTCACCGTAGACACCCAAACGGTCGGTCAAAGAAGTGCTGAGGGCGAGCGACTGAGTCCAAATTGTAAATGCATTGGGCTGACTATCATCGACTGCCCGATTGACCTGCGTGTTTCCGGCAAATGCCCAACGCTCATTCAGATCCCAACCCCAGAGCCAGTTCACGCCGGGGAGCACCTCATCGTTTGTGAAAGCAGAACTTCCTGTTGGAACAAGCATCTGTGGCATGATCGACATTTCTGGCAGGTAACCACACTGCGGGGTCAAACCAATTTTCACTCCCAAGTAAAGGTCATCGCTGCCGCTGATGTCCTCGATGGGATCGGCGATGGACAGACCGGTATAGGCAACTCTCAATTCCAGCCAGTCTTTCCAGATCCCCCTACGGATCAACAACTCGGGAGCTGAATGCTGATCAGTACCCGCATCATCATTGCGCACATAGGTATACCCCAGTTCAAATTGAGTTACCCCGCGTCCCACGGTACTCGATGCTTCCGTGAAATCTGGTCGGTCCGTTACTAAAGGCTCAGCGTAGTTCAGACGCAAGTCACAAGCACTATTGCCAGGCCAGGCAAACAGGAAGGCCCGCCCCGAAAAATTCCCACACGGTGAACCATCGCAACCTACCTGATCACACGCTACACGATCACATGCATCGCCATCACACCCATCACTCACGCAAAACGGCAACTCTGCCGAAACGGGTGCAATAAGCAGCAACATCAGAGCAACAGTGTTTGTAAAGATTCTCAACATATCATTGCTTTGATAAAGACTTGTGGTGATGAAATACAGAATGGACCCTCTAGGATCATCGGCCCAAGCTGAACAGGATTCCAGTAATCAAACTACAAACGCGATCATCGACAAAGACGACACAATTCACGAGAAACCTCTCTGGGACACTAGACCAACCACTACAAACCGTCGCGAAGCGACCTGCCCACCTTAATGCCCACATACAAATTGAGTTTTTTCACCTAACAAACCGGCAATGCATCACGTTGACTCAACCAGACCGGCGTGGGTGCACAACGCAACAGGGGCATGAAAGTCACGATAGTGACAGTCCTAGTGCCCCTGACACCCCTGCCTTCACACGTCCAGCCTCGTTGAACAAGGAAGCGAAATCATGTGTTGCTTTGCACAACCAGTCGATTCAGTTTCACGGACCCGCATTTTCGGGCGTCTTACCCAGCAGAAAACACAGTTCGTGGCTTACCAGATGAGGTATGCGAGCAAACTTACCAATGCGATGATTCTGCCAGTTCCCATTCAAACCCGTGCAAAAAAAAGCCCCATTCGCTTCATCGACCTTTCAGCATATCCAGAGTTCTTCCGTCATCTTGAACGAGGCTTCCCCAAGCCAAAATCGTTGACAGAATCGCGGGCCGTTGAATCAGACAACCAAGTTGACAGCTTGCAGGTCCACAAAGTTGGTCAATTCGAAGCCTCCTTTGTTCCCTCAATCAATCACTTCCAAAAATTGGACCCACGGTTCTCCATCTCCAAAAACATTTGGAATAAGATCCCGGACTACTCCGACTATGGATTTGTTGTTTTCCAGCTGCACGAGCTTAGTGGTGAACCGCACCCCATGGCGTTCGAGTTCCGCACTCGCCTGACTGACACGATCTTCCTACCTACCATTCACATTCATGATGGAGAGGTCCACCGCCGAGAGGCATTTGACCACACGATGTACATCCAAAATAGCGATCTTGATCTCGCCGCAGGTGATTACCAGGGTCATAAGCTTTGGGACTTAAAAAGTGGATGGGCACGATCCTATGCATCCGCTGAAAAATTCACCGATACGAAACGGGCGAACGATATGATTGCCGGTGATTTAAAGGTCCATCGAAAAATCATGAACGGCACATTCACAAATGAGGATCAGTTCATCTCACGCAAAAACTTGAAAACATCCTCACTCGGCTCAACAGATTCCCTCTCTTTATCTACCACACTTGCTGTGGGCGGCATGGGGCTTGGCAGTCTCTGGTTTTTGAACCGAAGAGAACGTGTCATGTCGAATGCAACGCAGCTTAAAGATTGAGGCACCTTGGCAAGGCTCTAGCACGTTGGCATGGGGAGCACAGAGCGATCATTGTGAACTCCATTTCCAAATTGCCATCTGAAATCCCAATCAAGGGCCACGATATTTCTTCCGTGGCTCACACGGTCAAGTCACCCAAGTGCCTGCATCAAAATGGATGCCTCAATGGCACAAATGGCAGGAAAGCCTCGCAAATACGCGAAAGAAACCGTCTGACATGCCTGCCTGCGTGTACACTGCACGTGCACAGTTCAAGGAATGCGTTGGAAACCTTTGCACTCGCACCTTTGCACTCGCACCTTTGCACTCGCACCTTTGCACTCGCACCTTTGCACCTGCGAAGCGGGCCTACATCCACCTGCCCACAGCTCAGAGGCTCACGCCCAGCCTCCCCAAGTCAGCACAGGTGACTGACTGAAACTGCGCTGACCGATTCACAAAAAATGCTGAAATACTGGAATTCAGGTAACCAACTTCCGATCTGCTGACATGCCTGACTGCACACGCGATGCAAAAACGCCCATCATCAAAACACCCAAGAGAAGTTTCTTTTGGAGCAGCCGCCGTTCTGGTCGCAGACGCCCACGTTTTCAATTTCGGATTCAGCATTTGGAAGATCGATTCCTACTCGCGGGTGAGCTGTCTCCGAGCATCGACGCCGTTCCAGATCTCGCGATAAATGAAGATGCAGACTTACAATCTATCGCACTTAGCGGAATCAGTGCGGGTGAGGGATCACCAAGTTCCCTCCGGATCAGTGCATTTAGCCACAACGAGTTACTGGTAACTCAACCGGCCGTGGTTTACCAAGCTGGACAACCTACAGGTGTCCTGGAACTTCAACCCACGCCAGACACCCACGGCACTGTCACGATCATTGTGACGGTCGAAGATTCAGGGCCTGACAACGACGACGAAACGGTTGCCGACAATGGAGTCACGACAGTCAGTTTCACTGTGAATGTTGCCAGCGTGAATGACCCACCCACACTGACACAGCCAGAATCGGTCGCGTTTACGATGAATTCCGAAGCATCGACTGTGGCATCCAGCCCCACTGTAACGGGCCGCGATTACGGCGATTTACATACCGGATCTACGTTCACATCATCCATTGACCTGACACCAGATGGGACCGGCATGATTATCGGCGCCTCGGGCGGCACCGCTACCGAAGTTGGTTACGTTGAGGTCTATCAACGCGCTAGTGAACTGTCACCGTGGACACAAATCGGACAGCAGTTGGTGGGTGATGATCAAACGGCACTGGGTCGCGCAGTCAGCCTGAATGACAGCAGCACACGAATTGCGATAAGCACCGGCAGAGAAGTATCCGTCAAGGAATTCGATTCAGAACTGGCGAGATGGGTTTCTCTTGGCACACCGATCATTCAACCTGGCATCGTTGCAAGCGTGGCGATGAATTCAATTGGAGACATGGTGGCGATCGCGACTGCGGATAGCAACGGCATCCCAAATGCACAATTGCATCGATTTGACGGAACTGATTGGCATCTCGAGCAAGGCAACCTGACGATGGGGCAGGATGTTACAGAGGATGTCAAAGATCAAGTGTTGCAAAGCCAAGTAGCCATGAACGCTAATGGAACCCGCTTGATTCATTCCATAGCAGGTTGTGGGTGTAATGGCATTGGCTTTGCCAAGGTATACGAGCGAAACACCGAGACATCACAATGGAGTCCCTTGGGAGATCGCATTCAGGGCGAAGGTAGCTACGGAAGCGCTGCCGCAATTTCTGGTGACGGCCAGACGATCACCATAGGCGCACCACAACTTGCTACCGAAACTGACTTATTCGGCAACGGACTCGTTGAGGTCCTTCGATTTGACACCGGCTTGCAGCAATGGTTACCACACGGCAATGCGATTGCAGGCACTGCCAATGCACAACAATTAGGCGCAGCGGTCGCGCTCAGCCAGGATGCGGAAACCTTGGTGATTGGATCGCCCGGAGCAAGCACAGAGCTTGCCAATAAGGGCGGAAAGGTCAGCATTTTCAAGTTTGATGATTTGACCTCAGACTGGCAATTAATCCAAGACCATGATGGCCCAGATGCAAACGGATCGTTCGGCTGGCGTACCGCAATCAGCGCGACTGGCAGTTCCCTCATCAGCGGCGCCAGAGGCAGCACCTCAAGCCCCGACAAGAACGGCACGCTCTTTTCATTTTCACGGGCTCACTCAGTCTCCCTTAGTGGAATCACGGCAGGAGGAAATGAATCGCAAGCAGTTCGAATGACCGCACTCTCTGAGCAAGTGTCTGTGACGGGCCAACCAACCCTCAACTATGTAAGCGATACTACTGAAACTGCTCTTTTATTCCGCCCCAATCTTGATCATGCAGGAATGGCAATAATCAAGGTCACGGTCGAGGATGCTGGCTTGGATGGAGACTTTGACACAGCAACCGACAACGGTCTGACCGAACGGGCATTTTCATTTGGTGTTGGACTGTCAAACTTTGAAAATAAAGCAGATCTGCTGAGTCTGGAATTCGGAGAGGCTGGCGGTGACATTCGACTTAGCAAGAACACCAATGGAACAGTCCTTGATATCGAAGGTGATCGCTGGATCGGCGTGGCAACAGACAAAATATTGCTTCCTGAGGAAAGTCGCATGGTGTTACCCAACCTGCAACACTTCGACCGCGTTGAACTGATTCTCGAAGAAGAACGCAATCTCCTTTTCGATGACACCACGGCATGGCGCTTAGGCACACCGCTCGTGGACGGGCAACGGTTTCTACGCGGCCTGACCAGTCAGGACGATCCATCCGAAATCATCTTCATCGAGGGTGGCGCGGTGTGGCAAAACCCAATTGATCCGAATGACATCGATGCCAGCGGACACGTTTCCCCAATTGATGTCCTGCAGATCATTAACGAACTGGCAGTCAACCTTTTCAGTGACCCACTGACAGGAATACTCTCTGATCCCCTAACAATCGATACCTGGCCAAATCGCAACTTCGATCAGGATGCAAGTGGAAACATCAGCGCGTTGGATGCACTTCGCGTGATCAATAACCTTGCATCACAACAAAATGGCCAAGGAGGCGAAGGGGAATTCGCATTCCAACTGGTTCCCCAATCATTCTCCGCCGTTTCGCACCCATCTTTCACCGCATTGTATTCCGAAACGCCTCATTCACTCCCTCACTTCAAACCATCTCACGGTCAGACAGCACTCGACCTACAGGCACCATCTGCCGCAAGTTTGCTCGCGAACGCGAACAATGCCAGCGATACTTTCTTGGCAAGAAAATCCGCGACGGAGGCTTCAGGATCACAATCCCCGAGCACCACAGCACTCCTTTCCATCACCAGCGATACCACAAACGCCCGTGATGATTTGCTTCAGAATTGGCAGTGAATGATGCCTCCAGCAGCGACCGCAACCGGACAACCGCCGCGAAAATCAGATTCACAACACGACGGCCGAAAAACCAACAGCACAGACGACTGCAAGCAGAAGCACAAAAGCTGGTCGAAAGTCAAAAAGTTGTGTTTTGCAGCTTGGCTGAGTTTCATCTCAGTCGTGCTATTCCTCAATATCCGACTCTACACTGCATCTCCCTTAGCTGCTGACACCCAGCATCCCCCCAGCACGTTGCTGCTTCAACTGAATGCCAATCGAACAGCACTGGACGCAAACGCTGCGTCCCAAATGCAGCAATTTTTCCCTGAGGGTTATTACTTCAGCTATCTCTTCCATGGCCTGACTTGGGTTGAGTTAGCCATGCGAGACCCACAATATTCTGCTGAAGCGATTAAACAAGCAGAATGGTGTCTGGGCCACTTGGATTCCCCACAAGGCAAAGCACCCTTCTCAAAACAGTTGCCTCCAGATCACGGGATGTTCTATTCGGCGTGGAAGTGCCATTTGCTTGCTGGGATCGCAACGATCAACAAGGGTAAAGACAGGGCACAGGTTCAGCGTCTGCGGACAGAATGTGATGCATTGAGCAATGCGATTCAGAATTCGAGCACACCGTTCCTTCCCTCGTACACGGCATCTGCTTGGCCATGTGACTCAATCCCAGCCATACACGCACTCTCGACCTATGATCGCCTTTCAAATGAAGGTCGCTACAGAGATGTGGTCGCAGGCTGGCTGACCGCCGCAGCACGCCGCCTCGATCCGGAAACCGGTTTGCTGCCGCATACCGCTGACGCAAACGATGGCCGTAAGGTGAGTGTTGCACGAGCAACCTCACAAGTAATCATGCTGCGTTTGTTACCGGACATCGACGCGACGTTCGCGAGGGATCAATACAGTCTCTTCCGCGAAAGGTTCTTTACGACTTTTTTTGGCGCACCCTGCGTGCTTGAATACCCGTCAGGCATTTCAGGATCTGGCGATGTTGACAGTGGACCGCTCATTTTTGGCCGCAGTCTGTCGGCCACTGTATTGATGATGGGCGTTGCCCAGATTTATGGTGACATGGAATTCGCAAATGCCATCGGACAAACTGGTGAAACAGCCGGACTTCCTTGGACATCGGCAGAGCAGAAACACTACATGGCCGGCGTACTTCCGATTGGCGACATCATGGTTGCCTATGCTCACGTAGCACGCCCCTGGTTTTCAAGTGATCAACATCATCCTGAAACGGAATATCCCGTTGCTCCAAGTTGGCGTATGGCAGCCCACTGTTTCTTGCTACTGGTTTTTCTACCGCTAGCCTTGCCGCTGTCACGCCGATATTTACGAAAATCGGCTGGCCAGATCGCGCCAACACATCAGTAACCAAGCCACGTCGTTATTCCTTTCACTCAGCGGTGAATTTCAAACCACCTTCCGGCGCTCAGCAAAACCCAGCTTCAATAGAAACCACTCACGACAGGCCTTACTGCATCACCCGAGGTGAGTGGCTTGAGTGTTCGCAAAGGATTAGACTGCCAATGTTCCGCCGCACGATCGGTTCGTCGGTACGGGCTTTCCTACACCCTCCTTGAGAAATAGACAATGAAAAGTGCACGCCTTCTGTGCGTTGGCCTTTGTGCTGCGTTAATTTTCTGCACCGCAGCAAATAGTCGCGGTGACGTCAAATTACCGACCATTTTGGACAGTCACATGGTCCTGCAGCGTGACGTCCCCCTAAATTTCTGGGGCTGGGCAGACGCGGGCGAAAAAGTCACGGTGACCATGGGGGACGAGGCAGCAACAACGGTAGCCGCCAAAGATGGTACCTGGAAAGTTAGCCTGAGTGCACAGAAGGCAGACAGCAAGGCACGCACGATCACAATCTCAGGCAACAATACCATTGAATTGAAAGATGTGCTTATTGGCGAAGTTTGGATTGGGTCAGGACAATCAAATATGGAGTGGGCACTCTCCAATACACAGGGATCAGCGGAAGCTATCGCAGCCGCCGACCATCCCATGATGCGTCTTTTCCATGTGCCAAAAATTAAGAACAAGGAACCAGCAACAGATGTCAAGGCAGACTGGAAGGTTTGCACTCCTGAAAGCGTTCCACGTTTCTCAGCCGTTCTTTACTACTTTGGATTGAAACTACAGAACGAGTTAAACGTGCCCATTGGGCTAATCAACAGTTCATGGGGAGGTTCCCCCATTGAGCCGTGGACCATCACGAACGGTACTTCCGGTGGCATGTACAACGGGATGATTGCTCCAATCGTGCAATATCCCGCCCAAGGCGTCATCTGGTACCAAGGCGAAACGAATGTCCTAAACAAAAATGGGCTTGCGTACGAAGGCAAGATGAAGGATTTGATTGGGGGCTGGAGGAAAGCGTTTCAGAATCCGGAACTCGCATTTTACTTTGTGCAAATTGCCCCTTGGTCAGGTCGTTACGAAGATGGAGAGCTGCCCAAATTGTGGGAGGCACAAGTTGCAACGCTAAAACTACCTGGCACTGGCATGGCAGTCACGACTGATCTGGTTGACAACATCGCTGACATTCATCCCCGCAACAAACTTGACGTTGGCAATCGACTAGCCTTATGGGCGTTGGCCAAGACGTATAAAAAACAAGGAACGACTTACTCTGGCCCGCTCTATAAATCGCTTGCTATTGAAGGTGACAAGGCACGTGTATCGTTCGCACATACTGCCGAAGGACTTCGATCCCGAGATCAAAAATCATTGAATGAATTTCAAATCGCAGGAGCCGATGGCAAGTTTGTCGCTGCAAAAGCGACAATCGATGGAAATACGGTTGTGGTTTCAGCTAACGCAGTAAAGAGTCCCAAAACGGTGCGTTTTGGCTGGCGCAAGATAACCAATCCAAATTTGGTCAATTCGGCGGGTCTGCCGGCGTCACCATTTCAGACCGACGACTGGCAGGGCGGCACGGGCGAATAGGCGTTTGAAATAGATGCGACGAAACTACGCGGGGCCATGCGTCTCGTTGTGACAACGTAAAAAGCGATGTTTTAGCATCGTTTTGAGTTGCCTTCCGATGTCTAACTCGGTTTCCCTTTCGCATGGATTGGCGAAAACTGCAGGATTTCGTCTATGCTAGGTGGTAGACGGATGGGTTAACAGCATTGCGTGCGTCGGGCGAACAAAGGGCAATTCACACTTGCACCGCCATTGTAAAATCCCAGCACAGTTCAGTTCGGGCGAGTACCGCTTGGCGACCGCAAGAGAAACCTGCGAGCACTCGGTCTGAGTTCATCCCTACGGGGTGCGGGCAGGGCAGCGGAATAACAGTGAAAGGCTGTTATGATCATTGAGTTGACAATTTTCGTAATTTTCTGGATAGCTGCTTTCGCGGTTGCTACGGCAGTTCTGCGTAAGAATCCGCGTCTTGGCAAACTCAGCTTTGCCGTATTGATTCCTTGTCTCTGTCTCACAGCATTCGCAGGATGGCAATTACGCGTCGCGGTACAACCGCCGTCACTTGGCTCCAATGAAAGCAGCAACCCAACTGTGGGTGCTGGAATAACCGCAGCTGTTTACGAACCGCTTCGGCCGATTGAAGTTACGGGAGACGGCTACACCAAAGCATCGGCGTGCATGGAATGTCACGATGAGCAGTATGAATCATGGCATGATTCCTATCACCGTACGATGACGCAAGTAGCCACTCCTGACTCGGTAATGGGGAACTTCAAAAACCAAACTGTCAGGTTCGATGGGCGCACCTACCAAATGACCGAGCAGGGCGACTTGTGCTGGGTTGAACTTCCTGCCAGCGTTGTGCAACCTGACAGCCAAAGCGTTTCCCCCAGTGAACGGACTCAGTTGCCGATTGTAATGAGCACAGGTTCACATCACATGCAGGTGTACTGGTTCCCCATGGGGAAAGGCAGAATGCTTGGTCAATTCCCGCTGGTCTACCTCAAGGAGGATGATCGCTGGGTACCGCGAAAGAGCTGCTTTCTTGAACCACCCACCGATCAGACAGACATCGAAGTCGGGCGTTGGAATAATACATGCCTGCAGTGTCACACCACCAACCCAAAGCAACTGCTCTCACGCGATTTTGTGTTCGATACCAAAGTTTCGGAGTTTGGAATTTCCTGTGAAGCGTGCCACGGGCCGGGCGAGGAACACATCGCGTTCCAAAGAGCAAGATCCACCGCTTCCGATGCAAACTCCCAAAGCACAGGTGACCGAGCGAACGCCATCCACGATTTGGCTGAGCCAACCCCGGAGATCGATCCGATCGTCAATCCTGCCAACTTGGACCACCGACTCAGCTCGCAAGTGTGTGGCAACTGCCATTCGATGGCGACGCACTTGGATCCGGCGACCCGCAATAACGGCCATACGTTTCGCCCCGGCAAGGAACTTTCCGAATCACGACACATCTATCGCTGTAATCCTGATAGCGAAGCACTGCTAAAACGCCAAGGACAGGACCCTGACACATTCTACGATTCTGTGTTCTGGGACGACGGAATGATACGGGTCACAGGTCGAGAATTCAGTGGTTTGTCCGAGTCTCCCTGCTACCTGCGGGGCACAATGTCCTGCATTTCATGCCACGCGGTACACCAGGAAGCGGGTGACACAAGGGCAGCAGAAGTATGGGCAAATGACCAACTCGCCATCGAGATGGATGGCGACCATGGCTGTACCCAATGTCACGACGCGGACGACTATGGAGAGAACCACACGCACCACGATTTAGCCAGTAGCGGCTCGCGCTGTTACAACTGTCACATGCCTCACACCAGCTATGGCTTGATGAAGGCGAACCGTAGCCACCAGTTGTTTTCGCCTAATGTTGGCAAGGATGAGGCTGCGGGACGCCCAAACGCGTGCAACCTCTGCCACCTGAACGAGACACTGGACTGGACTGCCAATCAATTAGAGTCCTGGTACGGCATTGAAAAACCAAAGTTAAGCGAAACGGACTCGACACTGGCAACGGGAGTGAACTGGGCGTTACGTGGAGACGCTGGAACCCGTGCGCTCGTCGCGTGGCATATGGGATGGCAGCCAGCCATTGATGCCTCCAAGTCTGAATGGATGGCAAGGTACCTGGCGCACTTACTCGCAGACCCCTATGACGTGGTCCGATACATTGCAGGCAAGTCATTGAAAGCGATCAAGGGATTTGGTGACCTCGACTATGACTATGTCGCCAAACTTGCCGACCGCCTGACGGTGCAGTCTGATGCGATCAAACGGTGGAATGAACGGCCTCAAAAGAAAACTTCAACGGGGGAAAGCGTTTTGCTTGATCCCGAGGGAAAATTGCAGCAGCAACGATTTCGCGAACTCGCTTCACAACGTGACGACCGCCCAATGTTCTTGAATGAATAGTGTTCTTGAATGAATAGCGAATCGCATTGCGAGTCACAGTGTTCTTCCCTCAAGACAACTGTCACGCCAATGTAATGGCTGCTTCAAAGAATCACTTGTGGTGCTCTGGAAAATCGTCTTTGTAACGTTCCATCAGTAGCGGCACATCGTTTTTCATAAGATAAACACAGCCACGAATCTGCTCTCTCCCACCAGGCTTGACACCGCCGAGCCGAAAGTCAGAGTGCAAGCACCTCGCCACTCCCTGAAACAATTCCTGGTACGGCTCAAATGCCACCGCGAAGATCATCGCTTCGTCGCCGCTAAAGCAGCCTATCAATCCGCAAGAGGGAACAAGGGAACTGAGAGGCCGCGGATTCACATCTGTCCGCGACACACCGCTTGGGCACCACACCTGACCTGGTGTGTATCTTGCCCTCATGGCCCACGGTTTGATTTCCGTCATGCGTCGCAAACTTCCATTCAGAAACAAAAAGCACTTGCCCAGATAATCATTCAGATCGCCACCTTTATTTGGAAAACCAGTAAAGTCACCTAAGCGTATGCACGGCTGGGCCCAATGTGCTTCAGACGGTTGATTCGTGGGATTGTGCACCGTGATCAGAAACTCAACTTTATCACGTTTGGCCTTGATCGTATGTTCAACCAATAGTCCGTCGTTCACCCTATCACGCAGCTTCAAAACTGTTTGATCATCATTAAGTGAAATGAAGTGTGACTTATGCTTGACTACCGTATGCTCAACCCAATCTGCATCAGTTGAATTCGCCCTGCAGTAAGCCTCGAGATAATTGATCCGAATTTTGTTCCCTGGGATGTTGTCCCCATGAATGACCAACCAATGGGGTGCTTCATAACTCAGTGTAAATCCTGGGTTTTCCGCAAAGACAGGTGATCTTGCAAAACACAAAACCACAAGTAGCGAGAAAAGAGAAAAACACTTTGGCAGAGTATTCATAGAACCACTTCAAACTTGAGAACAAGCAATGTTTTCAGGCAGAGACTCAGCACATGCACCCTAGGGCTTTGTTTCATTCATCTTCTCGTGATGATCACGCACCACGTCAATGATCTTCGCTTCAGATTCTGGATGCCAAAGCCCTGGCAATCCGTAGTAGACATTGGAGCCTCCGCCCTCATACCCACCTTCGGCCAGAACACGCCGCGAAGGAATGTATGCCATCACGTCATTGGCGTACCCGGCGACCCAAGTCCGCGTCCCACTGAGCTCGCCTTTCAAACGAAGAGCATAGTCAACCACAACCTCTCCACCGAGGTGCACAAACTCGATATCGCTGCCCAGCTTCCAAACCGCGATCGGGTAAGGGTAGGTGTTGGATATCTGTCCTTGCTTGAGCATCTGTGCTTGTAACATTTTTGCTCTTGAAGCTTCATACCGATTCGTCGATTTAACGGTCTGATCCAATTGTTTCTGATCTGGGACCCCCTGCAGCTCGAGTGCAGTCTCGACATACTTGGATCCGAGCTCAGGTTCGACAACCGTCATCGGAGAAGCAATCACATCCTTTACCGCAGTCGCTAATTCGGCGCCGTACTTTTGAGCCAACTCAAGCTTACGTCTGGGTAGTGGATTCTGGTCAGCCCCACATCCCGCCCAGAACAGCGCAGTACATCCTGGGTACGATTTTTCGAGGTTGGCTTGAGCATATCCTGGATAGTCTCCATCCCATTGAGCAGAAGCGAGGGTCGTTGCATGACAGGCATAGCCAAACATGATTGCAAAAAGTTTTCCAGACAGATCACGCACACTTAAAACCGGAACATCATGGTCCACTGGTCCCACCAAAGTGCCCATCGCCCTCTTTTCGTCGACCGTATCGTAGGGTTTATTTTCCCGCCGATTCACTGCAAAGGTTGATTGACCACTGCCCCACTGAATCCGACTCGGCCGACTCTCCTTGATAGCCATCCCAACTGCAGACTCAATCTCATCAACGAGCCGGTCTGCATACGCTCTGATTCTCTTCTGCTGAACAGGATCAGCCAACATGAAGTGCATCGGCGCAAGATTCTGACCGACAACCGGTCCCGAGTGAGTATGACTGGTGAAGATTGCGATTTGATCACGCTCCATACCAAAGGAGTCCTTGAGACGCTGGCAAACGCGTTGTGACAGGGCACGACCGATGCCCACAAGGTCCAAGGAGATCAAAACCCCACGACTTCCATCACGATCTTCCAAGAACAGAACCTTGGCCCACAAGTCCATGTTTTTTTGCGTTGCGGGAGTAGTACGAGATGCGTAGCCCGCCATCATGAGTGGTTCTTTCGGTGTAATTGCGCTACGACCGGTGCCCGCCGACCAATGATCCTGGGCAGACACCAAGCAGACGTCTATCAACAACAAGATCACAATGAATCCAAATAACCTTGTCCCAATATCTCTGAAGCTGAACATATAAAGACTCCTGCCGTTCTGACCATCAAACATCGCAACACTCGAACAAAACACCTTCGCGACAGC
>Ga0315315_10003844_pt1 | contig 13843 bp, 14 predicted proteins | sample M140m3416metaG_FD_203699 | JGI IMG/M metagenome (GOLD analysis project Ga0315315, IMG submission 203699) | Ammonia-oxidizing marine archaeal communities from Monterey Bay, California, United States - M1 40m 3416 | ecosystem: Environmental > Aquatic > Marine > Intertidal zone | place: USA...
CACAATTTCATTTCAAGTGATATAAAGACCATAATACTGAAATGCATGGTGGGAAATCAGTGTGGAATTCACTGGCTGTACCTGCAACCGTAAAGTCGGAGCGCCACCCAGTAAAGTCCGCTGTTGAATGAAGGCCAGGGAAAGTCTAATTCTACAAATTAAAAAAGCAGTGGCTATATTAGTAAAAAGTTAGAATTTTAAAATCTAACTACAAAGAAGGAAAGCCAGTGCTGAAAAAAAGTTTAACTTTTGTATTAATAATAATTTTTTTTACGATTACACACGTCTCATCTTCAGAAGATATTCCAATTATAATAATTTCTCCGAGCAAGAAACTTCAATCAGTTTCAACAGTAGGTACCACAGTAGTTGTGCTAGATGAGAAATTTTTTCAAAATTCAAGTGAGTATTTTTTAGGAGATGCTCTTGCGAACAATTCAACAAGCGCTAATTTTTTTCAAACTGGAGGTCATGGTGCAACATCAGCTATCCAATTAAGAGGGCTACCGAAAAGATATTCTACAGTTTACATTGATGGAGTAAAAATGTCTGACCCATCAAGTGTTTCTGGTGATTTTGACTTTAATCATATTTTAACTAGTCAAATTTCAAGAGTAGAAATTTTGAAAGGTAATCAAAGTTCAGTTTATGGTAGCGGTGCTATAGGAGGAACAATTAATATTTTTACAAAAAAAGGTCAGCCTGGTAAACAAACAAATGTGATGTTTAATACGGGCTCTCATAAAACCAATAATTATTCTTTGAGTTTTTCGGGCGCAGATGAGATTAATAATTATTTTATAGGTTTTGAAAGATTTCAAACAGAGGGAATATCTGCAATGACTCACAATGATGAAAAGGATGGTTACAAAAATAATTCACTTACTGCAAACTATGGTGCCATTTTATCAAAAAATCTAAATTTTAATTCAAATGTAAGAGTATCAAAAACTAATAAGCAATATGATAAAGAAGTAACCTCTGCAAGCATTACTCATAGCGAAGAAGAGGACGGGGTTCAGGCATCAGGAAATATCTCTTTGGAATATAAATTAAATGAAAAATTTACTAATTCAATTTCTTTAGGTAACACTTACATAAAAAGAGCATATCAAGCCGCTCCAGGAAGCGGAAATGCTCAGAAAGATAATTATTATGGTGATAGATATTCTTATTCATATAAAGGAAATTACAATCATAATTTAGATAATAGTATTATTTTTGGAATAGAAAGAGAGGACGATCGTATGGGTTATAATGCTAATTTAACTGGAAATAAAAATGAGTCCTATTACACAATATCAAAATATTTTGATTATCAGAAAAGATTAAGTAATAATATTTTTTCTACATTTGGATCAAGACTCGATAATAACTCTGTAGCTGGCAATGAAGAAGCACACAGAGTATCACTTGCATATTTATTCGATGATAAGTTGACAAAAATCAAAAGTTCTTATGGCACTGGATTTAGATTTCCATCACTTTATGAAATGTATTTTGTATATGCAGCTAATTCCAGTTCACTTCCATTTGTTAAAGCTGAAAACAGTAAGAGTTTTGATATTGGAATTGAAAAATCTTTTTCTGAAAAAAACTTTAAATTAGATTTAACTTATTTTAATTTAAAATATGACAATTTACTTGAAGGATGGAAGAATAATAATAGTTCAGGTGCGGCCTACACAACACAAAATAGTAATGGAACAGTAAAATCTCAAGGATTAGAATTTACCTCATCTTGGAAAATGTTAGAAAATTTAGATCTAAATCTAAATTATACCTATACTTCAACATATGATGGGGCTGAAGCAGATGACCCAAATAAAAATCAAAGTTATACTAATAGCCAAATGGTTAGAGTGCCAAGAAATTTAATTAATTTTCAAACAAAGTTTCGTAGCCCATCTGATGAAAATCTTAGTTTTACTTTAAACTCTAAATGGTCAGATACAGCTAGAGACTATGGAAATGGCAATAGAACCTACAATGATGAAATGATTGATGATTATTTTGTAAATGATTTATTTATTAAATATAATCTCACAGAAAGTTATAATTTATTTTTCAACATTACCAACATTTTTGATGAAAAATATGAGACGAGCAGAGACTACTCACAAATGGATCGTTCTTTTAATGTAGGTTTAAAAAGGGTATACTAATTTGTGAAACAATTTTATGTTTTTATAGGTATTTTTGCCGCCCTTTCTATTAGCAGGTTTATTCCTCATCCTCCCAATTTTACTAGCTTGTTAGCGTTAAGTTTTTATGTTCCTACTTTACTTGGTTTAAGGTATTTACCAGCCTTATTAATAAGTTTTGCAATAACGGATTTTATAATTGGTTATCATAATGGAACTTTTTTTACCTGGGGAAGTGTATTTTTAATAGGTTTAATAGCAAATAAGTTTTCCAGTACAATATTTACAAGATTGTCAGGAGCATTATTTGGTGCATTAATTTTTTTTATAGTAACAAATTTTGGTGTTTGGCTTTCAGGCATGTACGGATATAATTTTGACGGTTTGATAAAATGTTATTATATGGCTATGCCATTTTTTGGGTATAGTTTGGTTTCAACATTATCGTTTTCATTTTTGTTTGAAATTATTAACTATTATAATAAAAGCTTGTTTATTAAGGTTAAAAGTTTAGCTTCTTAATTTATGAAAAAAGGTAAAATATTACTTATAACTCCCAACCTTAAAGGTATAGGAGATGGTGTAAACAGAATACAACCTTCTTTAGGGTTAATGTTAATTGCGCCAATTTTGGAAAAAAGAGGTCATATAGTTAAAATCTATGACTCAGCTCTTTCAGGATGGGATAACAGAAAGTTAATTGATAAAAAAAATAATATAGTTTTAATTGGTCATTCAGATGAAAATATCGCAAAAGAAATCTCAAATTTTTCACCTGACATTGTTGCAGTTTCAGTTTTATTTTCAAATCTACTAGAATCTGCTCATAAAATTGCAAAAATTGCAAAAAAAGTAAATAAAAATACAAAAGTAATATTAGGTGGAAATCATATTTCGTGTGCAGTTAAAGATTACCAAGTTGCTGTTAATGATAAATTATCTGGTTTACCTAAAGAAATAAAAGACTTAGAAAATGATCATTTTGACTTTGCAATGACAGGTGAAGGTGAATTTAGTTTTGCAAAACTTGCAGATTGTTTAATTAATAATGAAAGTATCGATAAGATACCTGGCCTTGTTAAAAAAATTGGTCAAAAAAAATATCTTATAAATCCACCAACTAGAGTTCACGATCTAAATACTTTACCAAGGCCAGCTAGGCACCTTGTTGACATGGAGGCTTATTTTAAAATAGGAGCTTTTCATTCAGCAAAATCAAGATCAAAAAGAGTTTTAAGTGTAATGTGTTCTCGAGGCTGTCCAGAAAAATGTACTTTTTGTTCTACGCCTGAAATGTGGGGTCAAAACACACGTTGGAGAAGCACTGAACATATTATGGACGAAATTGCGAATGACGTTCGGGACTTTAAAATTGGGGAGATACAATTTGATGATGACACGATTACTGTGAATAAAAAAAATTTATTTTCTCTTTGTGCTGAATTAGAAAAATTAGGTCTTCCTTGGTGTACCCCAAATGGAACAAAAGTAAATTATCATTTTGGTAAGCAAGAAGAAATGTACAAAGTGATGGCTAACTCTGGATGTTATCAAATCACTTTAGCTTGTGAAAGTGGCGTGCAAAGAGTTTTAGATAATATAATTAATAAGAGACTACCTTTAGAAACAATTTATCCGTCTATTGAAAATGCAAAAAAGGCTGGCATGTTAGTTCATACTTTTTGGATTATCGGCTATCCTGGAGAAACTTATGAAGAAATACAGAAAACAGTTGATTTTGCGATGAACAGCGGCGCAGATAGTTTTTCCTTTGCAATATTAAGTCCTTTGCCTGGAACTCCTATCTACAGGAAAATTATAAAAGAAAATTTGTGGTGGGATGGAAGAAATCTTGATGATATGCTTTTCAGATCATCACTCGTTAAAGTTGATGGATTTTCTGGACCAGATGAATTTGAAAAATTTGTCAATGAAACTAACAAAAAAGCTAATTTACTTCTTAAATCAAAAGATCCAAAAAGATTTGAGTATAAATACGGTAAAAATTCAGAAGAGTCTGCGTTGGTAAAACAAACATAATTAATAATTTATACAAATTATGTTAAGAAAACAAATTGGCTGGGATTTCGATAATACTTATTCAAAACTGTCAAAAAATTTACTGTCAAAAATTAACCCGATCCCGGTTAGAAAACCTAAACTTATTATTTTCAATGACTTATTAGCTGATGAATTAGGATTAAACTTTACAAACATTGCAAGTTCTGAAATTGCAAATATTTTTTCTGGCAATCAATTACCGGAAGGCTCTGAAACAATTGCACAAGCTTACGCAGGTCATCAATTTGGACATTTTACTATCTTAGGTGATGGAAGAGCATTAATGATTGGAGAGCATGTTACAAAAAACAAACAAAGATTTGATATCCAATTTAAAGGTTCCGGAAAGACACCTTATTCAAGAAACGCAGATGGTCGAGCAGCATTAGGTCCAATGTTAAGAGAGTATTTGATAAGTGAGGCAATGCATGCTTTAAAAATCAAGACAACAAGAAGCCTAGCTGTTGTAGAGACTGGTGAAAATGTAGAACGAGAAAAAATTTTAAAGGGTGCCATACTAACACGTGTAGCATCAAGTCATATCAGGGTTGGAACATTTCAATATGCATTAATTTCAGAAAAAAAAGATGATTTAAAAAATCTTTTTGAATATACAATTAATCGTCATTTCCCAAATTTAAAAGATTCAAAAAATCAAGCAATAAATTTTTTAAGACATGTTCAAAATAAACAAATTGAATTAGTTTGTGATTGGATGAGAGTTGGTTTTGTTCATGGAGTAATGAACACAGACAACATGGCTATCTCAGGAGAGACTATTGATTATGGTCCCTGCGCTTTTATGGATCGCTATGATCCTAACACAGTTTTTAGTTCTATAGATCTTAATGGTCGATATGCATATTCTAATCAACCCGCTATCACTTTATGGAATTTAGAGAGATTAGCAGAATGTTTAATTCCAATAATTCATAATGACAGAAAAAAATCTATCGAGATGGCTAAGGAAGTCTTGAGAGATTTTCCTACGAAATATAAAAAAACATGGTTAAAAATGATGAGAAGCAAGTTAGGGATTTTTGATGAAGACCCTAAAGATGAGTCGATTATTATTGAATTATTAACTTGGATGCACAAATACAAAGTGGATTACACAAATACCTTTTGCCATTTAATGGATAAATTTGATGGTCAAAACCAGATTTATAAAGATGAAGAATTTATTTCTTGGAAGGAAAAATGGGCTCTTCGTAAAAAAATAAAAAAAGTTAACCCACAATTAAGTTTAGATTTAATGAAAAAAACAAATCCCCTTGTTGTTCCAAGGAACGAACAAGTTGAAAAAGCACTAAAAGATGCATGCGAAGAAAATAATATGGTGAAATTCAATGAGTTAAATAAAATATTGAGCGAACCTTATAAAGGTTCATCATTATTGAAAAAATATCAACTTCCCGCTTCTGACACCAACAAAAAATACGTGACGTTTTGTGGCACCTGAAAAATTTAAAGGTCGCATTTAAATTTTACAATTAAAGGCTAATGTTAGACATGAAAACTTTAATACTTGTTGGATTAGTCTTAATATTCTTTTGGATTCTTTTAAGACCTATATCTAAAAAAGAATTAAAAAAATTCGAAGATTATGACAATTGGTCAAATATGGGTTTTTAAACGAAAGGAAAATAATGAAAAAAATAATTTTAGCATTAAGTATTGTGCTTTTTTCAAGTTCAGCATTTGCAGGATCATGTCCAATGCTGGCAGGGAAAGTAAAGTCAAAAATTGAAGCTGCTCAAAAACTTCATGATGACGGTGTTAAAGCTCACTCAAGTGGTGATCATTCAAAATCAGAGAAGCTTTTGAATGAAGCTTTAAAACTTTTTAAAAGTTAGTTTTAAGGGCATTATATAAATTTAATGCCCATTAAACTTAATTGGTAAAAACTTTTTAAAAATAGATCTAGATGACTTACTCAAGAAAATTAAAAAAAATGAAAAAACTTGTCTTAGTTGGTGGATTCTATTTTTTTTTAATAAAAGGTTTAATTTGGCTTCTTTTAATAATAGCTAGCAGTTTTAGTATTAATAATTTTTTCTAATTATGTATATTGCAATGAATAGATTTAAAATCGTGCCTGGAAAGGAAACGGATTTTGAAAATGTTTGGAAAAATAGAGAAACACACCTAGAAAATGTTCCTGGATTCAAAAAATTTAATCTTGTGAAAGGTGAACAAAAAAGTGATTATACTTTATATGCATCACATAGCATATGGAATTCAAAAGATGATTTTATCAATTGGACTAAGTCTGAAGCATTTAGGCTGGCTCATAAAAATGCAGGTCAGCATCAAAATCTCTACTTAGGTCATCCTGAGTTTGAGGGTTTTGAGAAAGTGTTGTAAATTAAAGATTTGACTCTACAAATTCCCAATTAATTAATTTATCAAAAAAATTTTGTAAGTAATCAGGCCTTTTGTTTTTATAGTCTAAATAATAAGAATGTTCCCAGACGTCACAACCAAGTATAGGTTTCATTCCCTGTATTAAAGGATTTTCTGCATTGGCAGTTTTTGAAATCACAAGTTTATCATCATTTGATGAAAGCCAGCACCATCCAGATCCAAACTGCGTAATTCCAGCGTTTATAAAATCAGATCTAAATTTTTCTACACTACCGAATTGAGAAACTATTTTTTTTTCTAATTTAGATGGGATATTGCCACCCCCATTGGGTTTCATGCACTTCCAAAAAAGATTATGATTCCAGTGTTGACTAGCATTATTAAAAATACCTGCTTTAGATTTATCTTTTGATGTGTTTAAAATAATTTCTTCAAGAGATTTTTTTTCAAGGTCCGTGTCTTTAATAAAATTATTTAGATTTGTAATATAAGTTTGGTGATGTTTACCATGATGCAAATCAAGAGTTTGTTCTGACATGATTGGTGACAGAGCATTTTTTTGATAATCAAGTTTTGGTAATTCAAACATATAGACAAATATACATAAATATGTGAAATTTACATTAAAAAAATGTAATAGTATATTTAATAGATAAACTACTTTATATGTAAATTACTTATGAAAAAATTTTTCTCTGTTGTATTTTTAGCATTATTTGTATCTTCTTGTGCCACGCCTAAAGTGATTAATGTTTATGGGCCAAATGATAGCGAACTATCTTGCAAAGAATTGAGTGAAGAGATTGCTGTTGCTAACAGATATGCTGACGAAGCTCAAGAAGCAAAAAAAATGAATAAACCACATAATATAGGCGCTATATTATTATTTGTTCCAGGCTACGGTATCTCTATGAAAAATATCGACGAAGCAACTAAAGCAGCAAATGAAAGATCCTTACATTTAACAAAAATAAAAGAAAAAAAAAATTGTTAATTTTATGCAATTAAAAATACCAAAAAAAAAATCAAAAACCGAAATTATAAAATTTTTTAAAAAAATAGGACTTGCGTCTTTAACCCTTTTGGAGAGAAAACCTTTAAAAGTAAATACGCTAGTCGATAAAAAAGCTTTTAGCCCAGAACTTATAGACTTATACCGACTTTATTCATTTATTACGTTAAATAAAAGAACTACAGTTCTAGAATTTGGATCAGGGTGGTCGAGCTTGGTGCTATTTTATGCTTTATGTGAGCTTAAGAGTAAATTTTCAGAAGAAATTAAAAACTTAAGAAGAAATAATCCTTTCGAACTTTTTATCATTGATAATGAAAAAAAATTTTTAAATATATCCAGAAAACGGATTGAGATTTATTCCAAAAAAATTAAAAAAAAAAATTCGATAAAAGTAAATTACAATTTTTCTGATGTTTACATGACTGAATTTAATGGAAGAATAGCAACCTCATATAAAAAATTGCCTAGATGTAATCCTGATTTTATTTACTTGGATGGACCCGATCAATTTAAGGTTAAAAAAAGTGTACAAGGTGTAAGTACTAGACATAAAGATATGATGCCAATGGTTTGTGATTTAATAAAGTTTGAATATTTTTTTACACCTGGAACAATAATTTTAACTGACGGACGAGGGGCTAATGCGAAATTTTTAAAAGATCAATTTAAAAGAAAATGGAAATACATACACGATAAAACACATGACCAACATATTTTTCATTTAATTGATGATCCGATTGGAAAATATAATCAAAGACAAATAAATTTTTACCAAAAATAGTATTAGATTATATATTTATCTAACATATAGAAAACAATTCCTACTGCTACGCCAAGAAGTATCCAATAATAATTATCTTTCATTAAGCAACAAATTTATTTAAGTTTGGTTTAAAATATTTTGGACCTTTCATTACTTTGCCCTTATCGTTATAAATAGGTTTTCCATCATTTCCTAATTTGCTCATATTTGAATTTTGCACCTCTTCAAAACATTTGTCCAAATTAATTCCAAAAGCGTGGCCTGCCCCGTAAGTTACGTATAAAATATCTGTTAAAGCATCCGCAACCTCTTTTATATCCCTTTTTTCTATAGCTTCTTTCAATTCATTAAGTTCTTCATTGATAAGGTCATACCTTAAAGTAATGATTTTTTCGTTTGGAAATTCAGCTTTTTTTTTAATTTCTTGGCCAAAAGTTTCCATAAACTTTTTAACTTTATCAAAATTGCTCATTTCTTATCCTTTATATTTTTAATTATTAAATTAAAGTGTATTATATCAAAGAATCAGTGATGAAATACAGAATAGAATTTGACAGTATAGGTAAAATCAAAGTTCCTGGTGATAAGTATTGGGGAGCCTCTACTGAGAGGTCAAATAAGTATTTTAATATTGGAGATTTCTTAGTTCGCCCGATAGTTATTCATTCTATTGCAGTAATTAAAAAAGCAGCAGCAATAGTAAATACCAAAAATAAAGATCTAGAAAAAAAATTAAGTAAATTTATTATCAAAGCGTCTAATGAAGTGATCAGTGGTAAACTTGATGACCACTTTCCTCTAAAGGTTTGGCAAACTGGGTCTGGAACACAAACTAACATGAATGTAAACGAGGTTATAGCTAACAGAGCAATAGAAATGATGGGTGGCACAATGGGATCAAAAAAACCTATTCATCCTAATGATCATGTTAATAAATCACAATCTACAAATGACGTTTTCCCTACAGCTATGCATATTGCAATCGCAATAAAAACAACTGAAAAACTTTTACCTTCTCTTAAATATTTGGAAAAAGAGCTTTCAAAAAAAGCGAGGGAATTTAAAAATATTGTAAAAGTTGGTCGTACTCATCTTCAAGATGCTACTCCCTTGACGTTGGGTCAAGAGTTTTCTGGGTATAATTTTCAATTAAAACAATGTATTTCGAGAATTGAAAATGCATTGAGAGAAATTTATTACCTTGCTCAAGGCGGTACTGCAGTTGGTACAGGACTTAATACAAAAAAGAATTTCGACAAAAAAATTATTAAAGAAATAAGTAAAATTACAAAATTACCTTTTAAACCAGCCATAAATAAATTTGCATCATTAGCTGCACATGATGAAATTGTAAATTTTTCAGGAACTTTAAACACGACTGCGGTCTGCTTAATGAAAATTGCAAATGACATTCGATTTTTAGGATCTGGACCAAGAGCTGGGTATGGAGAACTAATTTTGCCATCGAATGAACCTGGTTCATCTATAATGCCAGGAAAAGTAAATCCAACACAATCAGAAGCGGTCACCATGGTATGCGTAAAAGTAATTGGTAACCACAATGGAATAACCATGGCGGGTTCACATGGGCATTTTGAATTAAATGTTTTTAAGCCTCTTATAATTCACAATATTCTGCAATCCATAGAAATAATGAGTGACTCTGCAAAAACATTTGGGATGTACTGTGTCAGAGGTATAAAAGCTGATAAAAAAAGAATTAGGTATCTTTTGAATAATTCTTTAATGCTGGTCACTGCTTTGGCTCCAAAAATTGGCTACGATCGAGCTGCAAAAATAGCGAAAGCTGCGCATAAAAATGGAACTACTTTAAAAGAAGAAGTTGTTAAAGCTGGATTGATCAAAGAAAAAGATTACGATAAAATTATGGATCCATTAAAAATGACTAAACCAAAATAAATTAAATTATTTCCAATATAAAAATTTTAATTTTTTCCCTATTAAAAATATCTATAAATTCTTTATCAAATAATATCTTTTCAAAGGTTTTTTTATAAAATATCAAATCCTCTTCTAAAGCTTTATAATTTTCTGATTTTATTTCAAAAAAATTAATTTTGTTGTTTAGAATGTTAATATTTCCAGAAATAAATAAATCAAATTTTCCATCTCTAACATTATTTTTTACTGAAAATTTTTTTAGTAATTTTTTTTTACTCTTAATATTTGCTACACAGCTAAAATTTATCACTGGATACTGTTCCATTAAATTAATATCTCCTTTACAATTTAAATAATTTTCTAAAATTTTTATTTTTTTTGAGTACACTAAGCGACCATGAACTGATTTTACATTTAAATTGAATTTGTCGATAGTACTTCTGCTAAACTTTTTATTTTCATAAAAAAAAGAATTTTCACTATTTATTTTTTTTATCTTCTCTCTATATTTTAAAATTTGAGTAAGATTTATTTTCTTAAAAATTTTTGGATCCAGGTCCTTAATAAGAACATTTGATTTTAAAAAGAAAAAAGGAGAATAAAAAATTTGATTTTCACTATCAAATGAAAGGAGTTTGCTTCTAAAATAAGCATTTTCTAAATTTAACTTCTTGTCATCATAATTAAAATTAAAGCTTAAGTTTGTATTTAATATCTTTGATTTAACTTGACCTTTTGAATATTTATTAGACTTTTCTTCATTAAAGGTAAGTTTAATTAAAACTCCAGTATCTATTAATTTAAAGTCAATATTTTGGTAGTTTTGCTTTAATTTAATTTTAAATTTTTTTTCGAAAACTTCTCCATGAATAATATTTTTATCATAACCATAATTAGCATATTTGATTTTTTTTAGATTTGTTAGGATGTTTTGATCTTTCAGAACATCAATGCTTAAATCCTCTATAAGCATTTTTTTGTTAACGTTTAAAAACTGTTTCAATAATTGAATATCTTTGGCATTTAAAATTATTTTGTTTTTTTTTAATTTTATCTTATTAATTTTAAAATTATCAAAATTATAAATATTTAATATGCTTGGATACAAGATTAAGTTTTGAGTTTTAATTTCTATTAAACTGGATCCAAGTTTTAAACTAGCTTTTTTTATTTTTAAATTAGGAAATGGTGTCGTATTAAATTCGATATTTTCATAGTCTTCTAACTCTAACCCATAATTAATATTGAGGTAATTTTTAATGATATTGTCTCTTTTCTTAAAATCTATTAAATTAGGTACAGTTAAATAAACAACTATTGAGATCAAAAATATTCCTAGAAGGTATCTAAGATAAAATAAGAATTTAACAATATTTTGATATTTGTTGTTAACTTTTTTGTAAAAATTATTTATCATTTTTTTTATTTTTATATCTAGTATATAAATGAAAATTCTCTTTTATGAATAACATAGATAATTTAATTACAAACCTTAACAAAGAACAAAAGGAAGCAGTCTTAAGTACAGAAGGGCCTAACTTAATTGTAGCTGGGGCAGGATCTGGTAAAACACGCGTTCTCACGACAAGATTAATACATATAATCAATCAAAAAAAGGCATGGCCAAATCAAATCCTATGCGTAACCTTTACTAATAAAGCTGCTAAAGAAATGCAAAATAGGGTTTTAGAATACATAAAAGGAAGCTCAAATGCCGTGCCATGGTTAGGTACTTTTCATTCAATAAGTGTAAAATTTTTGCGAAGACATGCTGAAGCTTTAGGTTATAAAAGTAATTTTACTATCATTGATACGGATGATCAAAAAAAATTAATAAGAAACATTGTAAAAGGTGAAAATTTAGACGCAAAAAAATTTTCCCCACAATTAATAATGTATCATATTGATCAGTGGAAAAATAAAGGATTATTGCCTAACAAAGTTGATATTAAAAAAACTAATTCAATCACCAAGTCAATTTTAAAGGTTTATGAAATCTATCAAAGTAAAATTAAAGATTTAAATGCATTTGATTTTGGAGATTTAATTCTATTTTGCGTAAAACTTTTTGAAGAACACAGCGATATAAGGCAAATTTACCAAAATAATTTTAAATATATTCTTGTTGATGAATTTCAAGATACAAATTTTATTCAAAATAAATGGTTAAATTTATTAGTAAATGAAAAACAAAATATTTGTTGCGTTGGTGATGATGATCAATCTATTTATAGTTGGAGAGGAGCAGAAATCAAAAATTTTTTGACATTTGATAAAATTTATCAAAATTGTAAAGTTTTTAAACTAGAACAAAATTACAGATCTACCAAAAATATACTAGAAACTGCATCAACTTTAATATCAAATAATTCAAGTCGAGTTGGAAAAAAATTGTGGTCTTCGGCGAACGAAGGTGAATTAGTAAAACTAAATTGTTATAAAACTGGAAAAGACGAGGCACAAGGTGTTAGTGATATTATAGAACGCAATTTAAAAAAGAAATATTCACTTAATAATATTACAATTTTAGTAAGAGCGATTTATCAAACTAGAGAATTTGAGGAACGTTTTTTGCAAGTAGGAATTGGTTATAGAGTTTTAGGAGGTATTAAGTTTTATGAAAGGGCAGAAATAAAAGATGCTGTGGCATACTTAAGAATTGTCAATCAAAAATACGACGATTTGGCTTTAGAGAGAGTTATTGGCGCTCCTAAAAGAGGTGTTGGTGAAAGCACACTAAGTCAAATTTATCAATTTGGCAAAGTAAATAAACTTTGTTTGGAAGACTCAATTATTAAAATAATCGAAAATGACAACTTTAAACCAAAAATTAAAAAAACACTCAATCAATTAATTAATTTTATAAAAAAATGGCGGAAAGACTCTTTAAACATGAAACATTTTGATCTGTTAAAGCTTATTTTAGACGAGTCAGGATATTCCCAAATGTTAAAGAATAAAAAAGATTTAGAAAATGAAAACAGATTAGATAACTTAAAAGAATTATTAAGAGCAATGCAAGATTATGACAATTTACAAAATTTTCTAGAGCACGTCGCGCTAGCTACCTCAATAGATCAAGAATGGGAAGGTGCTAAAATTAATTTAATGACGATGCATGCTGCTAAAGGATTAGAGTTTGACGTAGTTTTTTTACCTGGGTGGGAAGAAGGACTTTTTCCTCATCAAAAATCTCTAGAAGAAAAAGGAGACTTTGCTTTAGAAGAGGAAAGAAGGCTTGCTTACGTCGGGATTACTCGTGCTAAAAAAGAAGCTTACCTCTCTTTCGCTTTAAAAAGAGCTTACCACGGGGATTGGATGGATACACTTCCATCAAGATTTATTAATGAAATACCAGATAGTAGTATTGAAAAAAATGACATCGAATTGGATAAAACATCAGATGAATTTGAGTTTAATCAAGATAATTCTATTGAATTCGAAGGGGAATATCGCAGTCCTGGTTGGGATAGATATAAAAAGAATAAAGCTTTGAAATGGAAAAAATAAAACAATTAAAAAAAAAGTTAGAAATGTTTGGTTTAGATGGCTACTTAATACCAAAAAATGATGAGTTTTTTAGTGAATATG
>Ga0315315_10003846_pt1 | contig 13841 bp, 9 predicted proteins | sample M140m3416metaG_FD_203699 | JGI IMG/M metagenome (GOLD analysis project Ga0315315, IMG submission 203699) | Ammonia-oxidizing marine archaeal communities from Monterey Bay, California, United States - M1 40m 3416 | ecosystem: Environmental > Aquatic > Marine > Intertidal zone | place: USA...
AGTTTTAAACAAAGTCTACAAGACTCTAAATATCTCAGATTGGTATTTGTTTTTAAGCTTGACCAGTGGGGCCAAAATTTAATGGAATCGGTGGTGGCTCATTAGTTTCTATAGTTCCATTGATATTCTCATAGCGCTGGATGTTTTCAGCTAAGGCTTTTTGAAAACGTTTGGCGTGTTCCGGTGTCAAAATCACTCGAGACCTAACACGAGCTTTAGGAGCACCGGGCATTACAGTGATAAAGTCGACGACAAATTCCGATGTGGAGTGATTGATAATGGCTAAATTTGAATATACACCATCAGCAACATGTTCGTCTATAGCAATATTCAATTGCTTTTCTTTGGGGTCTTTTTTATCACTCATTTTTTAGAAACTTATTTCTTCTTCTTGATCAATCAAGAGGCTCTTATACTCTTCTTTTGAACCTACAATGATATCATTATAATTTCTAAGACCAGTACCTGCAGGAATTTTATGTCCTACAATAACGTTCTCTTTCAATCCTTCAAGAAAATCAACTTTACCGTTTACAGCAGCTTCGTTCAATACCTTGGTTGTTTCTTGGAAGGAAGCAGCCGAGATAAAGGATTTGGTCTGAAGCGATGCACGGGTAATTCCTTGCAGTTCAGGTGTTGCAGTAGCTGGTGATGCATCACGTGCTACAACCAATTGTTTGTCTTCTCTTGTCAACAAGGAGTTTTCATCTCGTAATTGACGAGAAGAAATCACCTGACCTTGTGTGACATTTTCTGAATCTCCTACCTCTTCAATAATTTTCATCCCGTAAAGGCCATCGTTTTCTTTGATAAAGTCGTAACGGAATACCAATTGATTTTCTAAGAAAATAGAATCTCCCGGATCCATTATACGGACTTTACGCATCATTTGGCGGACGACCACCTCAAAGTGCTTATCGTTAATCTTCACACCTTGCAATCGATAAACCTCTTGAATTTCATTAACCAAATACTGCTGTACAGCTGATGGCCCTTTAATTTTAAGAATATCTGCAGGAGTGATTGATCCGTCAGAAAGGGGCATCCCTGCTTTGACAAAATCGTTTTCCTGAACGAGAATCTGATTGGATAATTTTACCAAATACTTTTTTATGTCACCAAACTTCGACTCTACAATAATCTCGCGGTTTCCTCTTTTGATTTTTCCAAAGGAAACAACTCCATCAATTTCAGATACTACAGCTGGATTCGAAGGATTTCTAGCTTCAAACAATTCAGTTACACGAGGCAAACCACCTGTAATATCACCCGACTTGGCAGATTTACGTGGTATCTTAACTAAGACTTTTCCTTCTTCAATTTGATCTCCTTCATTTACGATAAGGTGAGCTCCTACGGGAAGGTTATAAGAACGTAATATATTACCCTTCTTATCTGCAATAGACAAGGTTGGAATCAATTTTTTATTTCTAGATTCTGAAATAACTTTTTCTTGGAATCCAGTTTGCTCGTCAATTTCTACTTGATAGGTCAATCCTTGTTCTATGTTTTCATAAACAATTTTTCCTGTAAATTCTGAAACAATAACACCATTAAACGGATCCCATTTACAAATTACAGCATCCTTTTTTATTTTAGCTCCATTTTTGATTTGGAGTGATGAACCATAAGGAATGTTATTTGTACTTAAAACACTTTTCGTTTTAGGGTCTAAAACTTTGATTTCAGAAGTTCGAGAAATTACGATTACAGCATCTTCACCGTCAGCGTCTTTTCCTTGTACTGTTTTTAAATCTTCAATTTCAGCTATCCCGTCGAACTTCGCAATCAATTTATTTTCTTCAGAAATATTTCCTGCTACTCCACCAACGTGGAATGTTCTAAGGGTCAACTGAGTTCCAGGTTCTCCAATTGACTGTGCTGCGATTACCCCAACTGCTTCACCTCGCTGAACCATTTTACCAGTGGCCAGGTTTCTTCCGTAACATTTTGCACAGATCCCATACTGGGCAGCACAAGTTAATGGTGAACGCACTTCTACAGATTCGATTGGTGCATTTTCAATTAAGGCAACCTGTTCGTCTTTAATCTCTTGTCCAGCCTCAACAATAACCTCATTCGATCTAGGATCAATGACATCTTGAAGCACAACACGACCAAGAATACGTTCCCCTAGTGTTTCAACAATTTCCTCGTTTTTCTTGAGTGGTTTTACTTCTACTCCACGCAGGGTCTCACAATCTTCAATATTGACAATTACATCTTGTGAAACGTCGTGTAATCGTCGTGTTAGGTAGCCAGCATCCGCCGTTTTTAAGGCTGTATCTGCAAGCCCTTTACGAGCTCCGTGAGTAGAAATAAAGTACTCAAGAATTGAAAGTCCTTCTTTAAAGTTAGAAAGAATAGGGTTTTCAATAATTTCACCTCCACCAACATTTGATTTCTTTGGCTTTGCCATCAAACCTCGCATACCGGTCAACTGTCGAATCTGTTCCTTGGATCCACGGGCTCCAGAATCTAACATCATGAAGACCGAGTTAAATCCTTGCTGATCTTCGCTGATTCGCTTCATAGCCAGTTCAGTAAGCTTCGCATTGGTTGAAGTCCAAATGTCAATGACTTGATTGTAACGTTCATTATTGGTAATTAGTCCCATATTATAGTTTCCGATTACGTTATCCACTTGGGCATCGGCATCTTCTATCATAGCAACTTTTTCTGGTGGGATGATAATATCTCCTAAACTGAATGACAATCCACCTTTAAAGGCAAAGCCATATCCCATTTCTTTAATCTTATCTAAAAACTCAGCAGTTTCAGGAACACTAGTTACTTTAAGGATATCCCCAATAATTTCGCGCAAGTTTTTCTTGGTCAATACGACGTTGAAATATCCTGAAGCTTCTGGGACTACCTCGTTAAATAGAACACGTCCTACTGTAGTTTCAATGATTTGATCAACCAATTCACCATTTTCATTAAAGTCTTTAGCTCTGATTTTGATCATTGCATTTAAGTCTACGCGCTTTTCGTTCAATGCGATATGTACTTCTTCGGTAGAATAAAATATCAATCCTTCGCCTTTAACTTTTTGCTGTGGGGTTGACTTTTTGGCTTTGGTCATATAGTATAATCCTAAAACCATGTCCTGAGAAGGTACTGTGATCGGTGAACCGTTAGCAGGGTTTAGAATTGAGTGAGAAGCAAGCATCAAAAGTTGTGCTTCTAAAATCGCCTCTGGCCCTAACGGTAAGTGAACTGCCATTTGATCTCCATCAAAATCTGCATTAAATGCCGTACAAACTAAAGGGTGCAATTGAATAGCTTTTCCTTCAATTAATTTTGGCTGGAAGGCCTGTATTCCTAAACGGTGCAAAGTAGGGGCACGATTTAAAAGTACTGGATGCCCTTTCAATACATTCTCCAAAATATCCCAAACGACAGGCTCTTTTCTGTCGATGATTTTTTTAGCAGATTTAACAGTTTTAACAATACCTCTTTCGATAATCTTACGAATAATAAAAGGCTTGTATAATTCAGCAGCCATTCCTTTGGGAAGTCCACATTCAAAAAGTTTTAATTCTGGTCCAACTACAATTACAGAACGTGCGGAATAATCCACTCGTTTCCCGAGTAAGTTTTGACGAAATCTACCCTGCTTTCCTTTTAAAGAGTCTGAAAGTGATTTCAAAGGTCGGTTAGAATCTGTTTTTACGGCAGAAGATTTACGTGTATTGTCAAACAATGAATCTACAGATTCCTGCAACATACGCTTTTCGTTCCTTAGGATTACCTCAGGAGCCTTAATTTCAACCAATCGCTTAAGACGATTGTTACGAATAATAACTCTTCTGTATAAGTCATTTAGGTCAGAAGTAGCAAAACGACCACCATCAAGAGGAACCAAAGGTCTTAACTCCGGTGGTATGACAGGGATTACCTTCATGATCATCCATTCTGGTAAATTTTCACCACGCTCGTTAGCATCTCTAAACGCTTCTACTACTTGAAGTCTTTTAAGGGCTTCTGTTTTACGTTGTTTAGACGTTTCGTTATTTGCTTTATGACGCAATTCATAGGACAAAGCTTCCAAATCGATACGAGAAAGCAACTCAATCAAGCATTCCGCACCCATTTTAGCGATAAACTTCTCCGGATCATTGTCTTCTTTGTACTGATTTTCAGGTGGGATTTGCTCCATAACATTTAGGTATTCTTCCTCAGTCAAGAAGTCCATAGGCTGTAAAACTTCACCTTCTTCATTTTTAGCAATACCTGGCTGGATGACTACATAGCGCTCGTAGTATATAATCATGTCCAATTTCTTGGAAGGTAATCCAAGCAAGTAACCAATTTTATTAGGCAGCGATCGGAAATACCAAATATGTGCAACCGGTACCACCAAATTGATGTGTCCTACTCTATCGCGACGTACTTTCTTTTCAGTAACTTCAACCCCACAGCGATCACAAACTATTCCTTTGTAGCGAATTCTCTTGTATTTCCCACAAGCACATTCGTAATCCTTAACAGGACCGAAAATACGCTCACAAAAGAGTCCGTCTCGTTCAGGCTTATGTGTTCGGTAATTGATCGTTTCAGGTTTGAGTACCTCACCTCTTGAATTCCCGAGAATGACTTCTGGAGAGGCCAATCCAATAGCAATTTTATTGAATTTTTTTTGTGTTATGATTTCGTTATTTCTAGCCATGTCTAACTTATCTTCTAATGTTATATTATTCTTCCAATCTAATGTCCAATCCTAATCCTTTTAACTCATGCATTAATACATTAAAGGATTCTGGTAAACCAGGTTCAGGCAAGGTATCTCCTTTTACTATTGCTTCATAGGTCTTTGCTCTACCAATCACGTCATCAGATTTGACGGTAAGAATCTCTTGCAGCGTACTAGAAGCTCCGTAAGCCTCTAATGCCCATACTTCCATTTCTCCAAATCTCTGACCTCCAAATTGAGCTTTTCCTCCGAGAGGCTGCTGCGTTATCAGTGAGTAAGGTCCAATAGATCGCGAGTGCATTTTATCGTCAACCATATGTCCAAGCTTCAACATATAAATCACACCAACCGTTGCGGGCTGATCAAAACGCTCTCCAGTTCCTCCGTCATACAAATAAGAATGACCGTAAAGTGGAACATTTGCCTTTTCTGTCAAAGCATTGATTTCTTCAATAGTTGCTCCGTCAAAAATTGGTGTAGCATATTTCTCTCCAAGGTTTTGTCCTGCCCAACCCAATACGGTCTCATAAATCTGACCAATATTCATTCGGGAAGGTACCCCCAGCGGATTCAGTACAATATCTACTGGAGTTCCGTCCTCTAAGAAAGGCATTTCTTCCTCACGGACTATACGGGCAACAATACCTTTATTTCCGTGACGTCCTGCCATCTTGTCACCTACTTTGAGTTTTCGCTTTTTGGCGATATAAACTTTTGCAAGTTTTTTGATTCCTGCTGGAAGTTCATCTCCAACACTAATGGTGAATTTTTCTCTACGCAAAGCACCTTGAAGATCGTTTTCCTTAATTTTATAATTGTGGATCAAGTCGGCGATCAACTCATTGGTTTCTTTTGTAGTCGTCCAAGAACCTTTTGTTAAGTGAGTGTAGTCTTCAACTGCAGCTAACATTTTAAGAGTGTACTTCTTCCCTTTCGGAAGGATATCCTCTCCTAAATCATTTTGTACACCTTGACAGGTTTTACCATTTATTATGGTAAAGAGTTTTTCAACCAATACTGTTTTTAGCTCATCAAACTTTTCATCATACACCGTTCCAAGTGCTTCGAGTTCTTGTTTATCCTCGTTTCTTTTGCGTTTGTCTTTTAAAGAACGTGTAAAAAGCTTTTTGTCGATGACAACTCCTTGCAGTGATGGTGGTGCTTTAAGTGAAGCATCTTTTACATCACCTGCTTTGTCACCAAAAATGGCACGTAATAATTTTTCTTCTGGTGTTGGATCAGACTCTCCTTTAGGAGTTATTTTCCCTATCAAAATATCTCCTGAATTTACTTCAGCACCGATTCGAATCATACCATTTTCGTCCAAATCTTTTGTAGCTTCTTCGCTGACGTTTGGAATGTCATTAGTCAATTCTTCTGTACCTAGTTTAGTATCTCTTACATCGAGGGAATACTCGTCTATATGAATGGAAGTAAAGATATCTTCGCGAACCACCTTTTCGGAAATTACAATTGCGTCTTCAAAGTTATATCCTTTCCAAGGCATAAAAGCAACTTTCATATTTCGCCCTAAAGCAAGCTCTCCTGCCTCAGTAGCGTATCCTTGACAAAGAACCTGCCCTTTGGTTACACGATCCCCTTTTTTGACTATAGGCTTTAAGTTGATACAAGTTCCTTGATTGGTCTTTCTGAATTTTATAAGATTGTAAGACTTTAAGTTTCCATCAAAACTGACGAGTTCATCCGTCTCAGAAAAATCATAGCGAATTTCAATTTGGTTTGCATCAACATACTCAACGACACCGTCATTTTCAGCATTTATGAGTACACGGGAGTCTGAAGCGACTTGTTTTTCTAAACCGGTTCCAACAATTGGAGATTCTGGCCTCAATAGTGGTACTGCCTGACGCATCATGTTTGATCCCATTAACGCCCGGTTGGCATCATCATGCTCCAAGAAAGGGATTAATGAGGCTGAAATCGAAGCGATCTGATTAGGTGCAACATCAGTATAATTTACTTGATCTGGAGTCACTAATGGGAAGTCTGCTTGATCTCGAGCAATAACTTTTTCTGCTTGAATTTTACCTGACTTATCAAAGTCGATATTTGCTTGTGCAATGAGTTGGTTTTCTTCTTCCTCGGCACTTAAGTATACAGTTTCTTTTAAGTTTACTACACCGTTCTCTACTTTTCGATAAGGTGTTTCGATAAATCCAAGATTATTTACTTTTGCATAGACTCCAAGAGATGAAATCAATCCAATATTTGGTCCTTCAGGTGTTTCAATTGGACACAATCTTCCGTAGTGAGTATAGTGAACGTCACGTACTTCAAATCCCGCTCGCTCTCTGGAAAGCCCCCCTGGACCTAAGGCAGATAATCTTCTTTTGTGAGTGATTTCAGCAAGTGGATTCGTTTGGTCCATAAACTGAGAAAGTTGGTTGGTGCCAAAGAAACTATTAATTACTGATGATAAAGTCTTTGCATTAATCAAATCAATAGGAGTAAAGACTTCGTTATCTCTAACATTCATTCGTTCACGGATTGTTCTAGCCATACGCGCTAGACCAACACCAAACTGTGAAGAAAGTTGCTCACCTACAGTGCGCACACGTCTGTTTGAAAGGTGGTCAATATCATCAATCTCTGCTTTTGAATTGATTAATTCAATCAAATACTTGATAATGGTTATTATATCGAGTTTGGTCAAAACTTGTTTGTCCATCTCAACATCTAAACCTAATTTCTTATTCATTCTATAACGTCCAACCTCGCCGAGATTATAGCGCTGGTCAGAGAAAAATAATTTGTCAATAATTCCTCTAGCAGTATCCTCATCTGGTGGTTCTGCATTACGCAATTGACGGTAGATATGTTCTACGGCTTCTTTTTCAGAGTTTGTAGGGTCCTTTTGAAGCGTGTTGTAAATGATGGCGTAATCTGACATATGAGCATCTACTTTGTGGAGTAAGACGGCTTTAACTCCAGCATCAAGAATTTCCTCGATATGTTCTTTCTCAATTACAGTATCACGATCAATGATAATTTCATTTCGCTCAATAGAGATCACTTCACCAGTATCCTCATCAACGAAATCCTCGTGCCAAGTTTTTAAAACACGTGCAGCGAGTTTTCTTCCTAATGTGTTTTTTAGTGCGGTTTTAGATACTTTGACCTCTTCAGCTAAATCAAAAATCTCAAGTATATCGCGGTCGTGTTCAAAACCAATGGCTCTGAACAACGTGGTGACAGGTAATTTTTTCTTACGGTCAATATAAGCATACATTACACTGTTGATGTCCGTTGCAAATTCGATCCAGGAACCTTTGAATGGAATAACACGTGCAGAATACAATTTGGTTCCGTTGGCGTGGAAAGATTGTCCAAAAAAGACCCCTGGGGAACGGTGTAGCTGAGAAACAACTATACGCTCAGCTCCATTGATCACAAATGTACCACTGGGAGTCATGTAAGGGATGGTCCCTAAGAATACATCCTGTACAATAGTTTCAAAATCTTCGTGCTCTGGATCTGTACAGTATAATTTGAGACGAGCCTTTAAAGGCACCGAATAGGTCAATCCTCTTTCGATACATTCTTGAATAGAGTAACGTGGTGGATCCACGAAATAATCTAAAAATTCGAGAACGAATTGGTTTCGAGTATCAGAAATTGGAAAGTTTTCTTTAAACGTATTGAAGAGACCCTCTTCGTTACGTTCGTCAGATTTTGTTTCGAGTTGGAAAAAATCCTGAAAAGATTTGATCTGAATATCGAGAAAATCAGGATAATTGGGAGAGGTTTTAGCTCCAGCGAAATTGACTCTTTGACTCTTTGAACTTGGCATCTAACTATTTTTTAATGGTCATAACTACTATAGGGGGCAGTAAAGGCTATAAAAGGGTAAAGGCCTTTGGAAAAATCCAAAAGCCTATGCCTTTTAATGATATGGATTGGGACTACTTGAGCTCAACCTCGGCACCAGCTTCTTCTAGAGATTTTTGAAGCGCTTCTGCTTCATCTTTAGCGATTCCTTCCTTCAAAGGACTAGGTGCATTGTCAACGAGTTCTTTAGCTTCTTTAAGCCCAAGACCGGTTAACTCTTTTACTAATTTTACAACGGCAAGTTTAGAACCTCCTGCTGCTTTAAGGATTACATCAAACTCTGACTTTTCCTCAGCTGCATCAGCTCCACCACCTGCAGGTCCAGCAACAGCAACTGCAGCTGCAGCTGCAGGCTCTATGCCGTACTCATCTTTTAAAATATCAGCCAACTCACTAACTTCTTTTACTGTCAAGTTGACTAATTGTTCTGCGAAATCTTTTAAATCTGCCATGTTATTAATTTTTCTGTTTGTTTATTAATATGTGTATTCGAGTGTGTACTTATTTTTGGGTCAGGATTCGCGTTCTGAAAGCGTTTTTATGATTCCAGAAAGTTTCCCACCTCCTGACTGAAGCGCTGAAACAACGTTTTTAGCTGGTGATTGTAACAATGTAATGATCTCTCCAACCAATTCTTCTTTAGACTTGATAGCTACAAGAGCTTCGATCTGACTATCGCCTATATAAACGGCTTCTTCAATGAAGGCTCCTTTTAGAATTGGCTTATCAGATTTTTTCCTAAAGTTCTTAATCACCTTTGCAGGTGCGTTTCCTGATTCAGAAAACATCAACGAAGTATTCCCTTTCAGGATCTCCGTCAACTCTCCAAAGTCCTGGTCGGAAGCTTCCATAGCTTTGGCGAGTAAGGTATTCTTTACCACTTGCAGTTGAATGTTCTCTTTAAAACAAGCGCGGCGTAACGCACTGGTTTGAGTAGCATCTAACCCTGCAATATCAGCTAAATAAAGGTTCTTAACCCCTGCTAAAGCCTCTTTAAGGTTTTCTATTGCGTCGTATTTTTCCTTTTTAGTCATTTGAATAAATTTTGTGCATTAAGCCAGTTTGGTATCGATCGAGATACTTGGACTCATGGTACTTGACATAAAAACGCTTTTTACATAAACCCCCTTAGTAGTTGTGGGCTTTAGCTTCATGATGGTCTTTAATAACTCATCTGCGTTTTCGTAAATTTTTTCTGGAGTAAAAGAAGCTTTACCGATAGCGGCGTGAACGATTCCAGATTTGTCAACCTTAAAATCAATTTTACCCCCCTTAACATCGGATACAGCCTTCTTGATATCCATAGTTACAGTACCTGTTTTAGGATTAGGCATTAAGCCACGAGGGCCTAAAACACGACCTAAAGGGCCTAGTTTTCCCATGACACTTGGCATGGTAACAATTACGTCAACATCAGTCCAACCATCTTTGATTTTCTGAAGGTATTCATCAAGACCAACAAAGTCTGCTCCTGCTTCTTTGGCATCGGCTTCTTTGTCAGGTGTTACTAGAGCTAAAACACGAACTTCTTTTCCTGTTCCATGAGGTAAGGTTACTACTCCACGAACCAATTGATTGGCTTTTTTAGGATCTACTCCCAATCGTATTGCCAAATCAATACTTGCATCAAATTTAGTATTGGTAATCTCTTTTACCAATTCAGAAGCTTCTTTAAGGGTGTAGATAGTGTTAGAATCTACTTTTTCCCTAGCTTCTTTTTGTTTTTTTGTTAATCTCGCCATTACTTAGTTTTAATAAATTAAAAAGGTGATTGTCCAGAAATTTTGAATCCCATTGAACGCGCAGTACCGGCTACCATTTTCATAGCAGACTCTACAGTAAATGCATTCAGGTCAGGCATTTTATCCTCAGCGATAAGCTTTACCTGATCCCAAGTGACTGTTGCCACTTTTGTTCGGTTGGGTTCTCCAGAACCTTTTTTAACTTTGGCTGCTTCCATTAGTTGGACGGCCGCTGGCGGTGTTTTGATGACAAATTCAAATGATTTGTCAACGTATACAGTAATCGCTACTGGTAAAACCTTACCAGGTTTATCTTGAGTTCTTGCATTAAACTGCTTGCAAAATTCCATGATATTGACTCCTGCGGCACCGAGCGCGGGTCCAACCGGTGGCGATGGATTCGCTGCACCTCCCCGAACTTGTAGTTTTAAAACTTTACTTACTTCTTTTGCCATTATTTCATTTAATTTAGGAATGTGTTAGTGGAAGCACGACACAGTTTCCTTATTTATTAGTGTAACATTTATAACTTTTCGACTTGCATATAACTCAACTCCAAGGGTGTTTTTCTGCCAAAAATCTTTACCATTACTTCGAGTTTACGCTTTTCTTCATTTACTTTTTCAATCGCTCCAGTAAATCCGTTAAATGGACCGTCGATTACCTTAACACTCTCTCCAACATTAAATGGAATGGCAACGTGTTCAGCGGTCAATGCCAACTCATCGACTTTGCCGAGCATACGGTTAACTTCAGACTCTCTTAAAGGCACGGGGGCACCCCCTTTAGTTTCTCCTAAAAAACCGATGACATTAGTTACCGATTTTATGATGTGAGGAAGCTCTCCAGATAAATTGGCTTTGACCATAATATAACCTGGAAAATAAACGCGTTCTTTATTGATTTTTTTTCCGTTTCGGATTTGGATGACTTTTTCAGTAGGAACAAGAATGTCTTCTACGAGGTGGTCATAACCAAAACGGTTAATCTCAGACATGATGTAGTCTTTAATTTTTGCTTCTTGTCCACTAACTGCACGAACAACATACCATTTCTTATCGTTTACTTTAGTCGCCATTATTATCCGATCAAATTAAAGTAAAACTGTATCACCCTTGACAAAACAGTATCGGCACCCCAAATGGCTAAAGAAAACAAAACAGAAAACACCAATACAATTACAACCAATCGCTGGAGTTCTGAGCGCTCTGTCCAAGAAACATTGTTCTTGAGTTCTTCGAAGGAATCTTTAATGTATGAAATCATGTTTTATTTTTCTTTTTTGCACGGGTTGAGAGGCTCGAACTCCCGACACCTGGTTTTGGAGACCAGTGCTCTACCAACTGAGCTAAACCCGTTTTTATTGACACAAAAGGTATCCGCCTTATGACGAACACCTTCAGGTAATTTTAAAAACATCTTAACTAGTCTAGTATCTCTGTTACCTGACCTGCACCTACAGTTCTACCTCCCTCACGAATCGCGAAACGAAGCCCTGTGCTTAAAGCAACTGGTGAAATCAAGTCAACATTGATTGTCAAGTTATCTCCTGGCATAACCATCTCTACTCCATCAGGAAGTGAAATATTTCCTGTTACATCCGTAGTTCTAACATAAAACTGTGGTCTGTAATTGTTGTGGAATGGAGTGTGGCGTCCCCCTTCTTCTTTTTTCAAGATATAAACTTCCGCCTTGAATTTAGCGTGAGGAGTTACCGATCCTGTCTTACAAAGTACCATTCCTCTTTTGATATCTGTTTTTTCGATACCTCTTAAAAGAATTCCTACATTATCTCCAGCTTCACCTCTATCTAATATTTTACGGAACATCTCAACTCCAGTAATGGTAGATTTCATCTTTTCAGCACCCATACCGATGATGTCAATTTCATCTCCAGTATTTGCAACACCCGTTTCAATTCGACCAGTCGCAACAGTACCACGCCCTGTAATTGAAAATACATCCTCTACAGGCATTAAGAAATCTTTGTCAACGTCACGTTTTGGTAATTCAATCCACGTGTCAACTTCTTCCATAAGTTTTAATACTGTGTCAACCCATTTTTGCTCGCCATTGAGTGCGCCAAGAGCTGAACCCAAAATTACAGGAGTATTGTCTCCGTCATAGTCGTAAAAAGAAAGTAATTCTCTTACTTCCATTTCAACTAATTCGAGTAATTCTTCATCGTCTACCATATCCGCTTTGTTCAAGAAAACAACAATACGTGGTACACCAACCTGGCGACCCAATAAGATGTGTTCTCTGGTTTGTGGCATAGGACCATCAGTTGCAGCAACAACAAGTATAGCGCCGTCCATTTGAGCAGCTCCAGTTACCATGTTCTTTACATAATCGGCGTGACCTGGACAGTCAACGTGAGCGTAATGACGATTCGATGTTTGATATTCTACGTGAGAAGTGTTAATGGTAATACCTCTTTCTTTCTCTTCAGGTGCGTTATCGATTTGGTCGAAGCTTCTAGCTTCAGAGAATCCTGCGTCTGCTAATACTTTTGTAATTGCAGCAGTAAGAGTCGTTTTACCGTGATCTACGTGACCAATTGTTCCAATATTTAAGTGGGGTTTCGACCTGTCAAATGTTTCTTTAGCCATAATTATTGATGTTTCATTGTTATTTTTAGGAGTGCAAATTTATTATTTTTTTTTATTCCATTAATCCTTTTACATATTTTTTTTGAATTAAATTAAATAAAAAACAGACTATTTCTAAAATCTTCTCTCTGAGGGGATTGATTTATAAATTACGGGGGTTTACCTGTAAGCATTCCTTTCCATCGAAAGAATCATCAATATGAAGAGACAACTGCAAGTTCAATCAGTTGATTTTTGTTACTTTGTATTTCAATATTAATAGCTAAAAACATTCAATCAGTATTGATCATCCTATATGAATCTATGTATCATTGTCCCCTGTTATAATGAAGCTGATCGAATCCCTTTAACTGTTTTTGAAACTTTTCTTTCTCATTCAACCAAAACTGAAATTTATTTTGTCAATGACGGATCTACAGATACTACATCTGAAGCGTTGAATAAGTTTCGCCTTCAACATCCTAGACAAGTGGAACTTATAGATTTAGAAAAAAACTTTGGTAAAGGCAATGCGGTTCGTGAAGGAATCCAAAATGCTATCGAAAATAGTGACTGCAATACATTTGCTTACCTAGACGCAGACTTATCTACTTCACTTTACGAATGCGTTCATTTGGCAGAACTAATTGATAAAAATACTGAATTTGTTTTTGGTTCACGTATCAAAAAAATTGACAATACAATAAAACGCAAGTGGTTTCGATTTATCGTTGGAAGAATTATTGCGACAGCTATTTCAAAAGCACTCAGCTTGGCGGTTTACGATACCCAATGTGGCTGTAAACTTTTTACTCGAAATACGGCCCAAATTGCCTTTAAAACTTCTTTTATTTCACCTTGGCTATTTGATGTTGAAATTTTTTTTCGTCTCAAAAACTATTTTGGAATTAGGGTATTTAAAACAAAAAGTGCTGAAATACCACTGAAAAATTGGAGGGATCA
>Ga0315315_10003847_pt1 | contig 13838 bp, 14 predicted proteins | sample M140m3416metaG_FD_203699 | JGI IMG/M metagenome (GOLD analysis project Ga0315315, IMG submission 203699) | Ammonia-oxidizing marine archaeal communities from Monterey Bay, California, United States - M1 40m 3416 | ecosystem: Environmental > Aquatic > Marine > Intertidal zone | place: USA...
GACAAGGCAGGCTGCGCCGGGGCCAATGTCGCGGATGCTCGTTTCGGCTTTGAGTGCGTCGACTTCGAAATGGGCCGCGAGTTTAGTCGGGACCCGCAAGTTGTAGCGGAGTTCAAATGGATCGTGATCATGAAGGACACTGGAGACCACGAACCGGATCGATTCATCCTCCGGATCGTCCCATAGATGCCAGCGTACGCCGTGATGGTGAAGCGCTTTGACGACGCGCTCAGGAGGCCTACGTCCGAGGGGGATCAGCGCGTCGGTAGGAACGCCAAAGCGAGCCGCGAGGTGGGGTACGTTTTCGAGCTCAACATCCGCTGTGAAAAGTACGACGTTGATCTGGCCGTCGGTTCCGGCGGCGAGTAACTGCGCTTCGTCTACGTCCGATGCGTAGTGCACTTCGAAGTCGCGGCCGAGCAATTCCATGGTTAGCTGCTGGAGCGCTCCGCCTGGGGAGTCGATGATCAATATTCTTCGGTCAGGTTCCACCATGATTGGAATCGGTCGATCACGCCGCTTAATTGATGACCGGCGGCCTAAATGGGGAACAACCCCGAGACGATCCTCACATTCTGCGGAGCCGAAACGAAGAGAGGCCTACGGATCGCTCCGTAGGCCTCTCTATTTCGTACGTCCCGTCATGCGAACTCCGTGAAGAGCAGCAGGCGAACCGTCCTAAGCCGGAGGGCGTTTAACCCTTCGCAGCCTTCACCGCCTCTGTCAGAGCCGGAACGATGTCGAAGAGATCGGCAACGACACCGACATCAGCGACTTCGAAGATCGGTGCATCGGGGTCCTTGTTGACCGCGACGATGAAGTTCGAGGCCTTCATTCCGACGAGATGCTGGATCGCGCCGGAGATACCCGCCGCGATATACAGCTTTGGAGCCACGATCTGTCCGGACGAGCCAACCTGGTAAGGATGGTCCAGCCAGCCGGCATCGACGACCGGGCGCGAGGCGCCCATCGCGCCACCGAGCGCGTCGGCGAGAGGCTGAATGATTTCCGGGAACTTCTCGGGATCGCCGACACCGCGGCCACCCGAAACGATCACGTCCGCCTTTGTGAGATCGACACCTGTCGACGCGGCGATCTTGATCTCGACGAACTTCGCAATCGCGCTTAGGTCAGCCGAGAGTGTTTCCGTGCCGCCGTCGCTCGAACCTTCGTAGGTCGTGCCTGCTCCGGGCTGCATCGAAACAACCGTCTGGCCTGAGGTCGAGACCTCGGCATCGAGCTTGCCATTGAAGATGCGTCGGACCAGGTTGTAGCCGCCGTCGCCGCCGGCAACGCGGATTGCGTCGGAGACGAACGCACAGTCGAGACCGGCCGCAATACGCGGCGCAACGTCCCAGCCTGTGGGCGTGTTCGAGATCAGGATCAAGTCCGCGCCAGAGGCCTCAGCGGCCGCCTTGATTGCCTTGCTCCAGACATCAACGTTGTAGTTGGCAGCTGCTGGATCATCGACGACTAGCGTCTTGCCCGCACCTTTACTCGCGAACTCACTTGCGAGATCACCGACACCCGAACCGATGACGAGGCCATTGACCTCAGCACCTTCGATGCCACGCGCGGCCGCAACGAGCTCGTAGCTCGCTTCGCGAATCGCGCCCTTTTGAATTTCAGCAACGACAAGGATAGTTCCCATCGTTTTCTCCTTTTTTAGGCCGTACGGTCCCCCGCTCCATCGGAGCGAGCGCCTGCGGCCCAGGGTGCGCATGCACCCGCAAATTAAAGAAGTCCCAGTTCCTTGATCTTCGTGACGAGTTGTCCGACGACTTCGTCCGTGGATCCGGAAAGGATCTCGGCGGTGTCGCCCTTGGCGGGCACGTAGACCTTGTTGACCGTTGTCTTGTTCTGGGCCGCACTGGCGGATTCCGCGAGGCCGAGGTCAGCCAACGTCTTCACGTCAACCGGCTTCTTCTTGGCCTGCATGATGCCCTTGAGCGACGCATACCGGACCTGATTAGCACCGGACTGGATCGCAATGAGGCAGGGCTTCGGCAATTCGACAACTTCCAGCGCGCCACCTTCGAGCTCGCGCTCGACCGTAACGGTGTCAGCACTGAAGTCCGTGGCAAGCACACCCGTCGCGGACGGGAAGCCGAGGAGTTCAGCAACCATCGGCGGAATCGCCGAGGCATTGTCGTCTTCAGCCATGAGGCCAGCGAAGATGACGTCTGCGCCTTCTTCCTTCGCGACTGCCGCGAGTGTCTTGGCAATACCGAGAGCGTCAGCACCTTGCGCGGCGGGATCGTTCACGTGGATGGCTCGGTCAGCACCCATGCCAAGCGCAGTACGAAGCGCCGCGGTCACGCGGTCAGGACCGATTGACACCACGACGACTTCTGCATCGCCTGCGTCCTTGAGGCGAAGAGCCTCTTCGACGGCGTAGGTGTCATAAGAATTGATTTCGAACTTAATGTTGTCTTCTTGAATCCAGGTTCCATCGGCGTTCACGTCGAGACGTGCGTCCTGATGGGGGACCTGCTTCAGACACACCATGACCTTCATGGGGGCGAGCCTCCTCCGGCCAAGCCGCGTCCGGAGTACGGAGCTGCCTGGGCGAGTAGTTGCGGGGTTATGATTCTAAAATTGATGAGTGGAATCCCGGCACGTGGAAGGGAGGCCGGGATTCGAACGGGCCGACTCTACCGCCCGAGGGTACGAATTTCAACGCAACGCGTCGCAGCCCAAGGGCCCGAAACGTGTCTCGCAGTCTGTCTTTTCGAAAGACACGAGTCGCGTCCGCGGTTAGGAAGCAACGCCCATAAACGACAAGAACGTGTCCACATCGGTGGCACGCAGATACGGGTTCGAGCGCTTCTGGGCTTCCATAGAGTCATGCCCTTCGGGGGAGTAGAGATGCCCGGGGTAGAGGGTGGTTTCGTCGGGCAGCTGTTTGAGCGCTTCGAGACTCTCGTACATCGCCTTTGGGTCCGCTCCGGGCAGATCCACCCGCCCGCATCCATTCAGAAAGAGAGTGTCTCCCGAAACGAGCTGGCCTGCCTGGTCTCGCTCTTCGACGTGGAAACACTGGCTTCCCGGTGTATGTCCAGGCGTATGGATCAAGCGGACCGCGACGCCACCGAGTTCGAGCACATCGCCGCCTTCGTGGCGAACGAGATCACTCTCGGAGACGCCGGAAACTTTCATCGTTCCCTCAGCCTCGTGTTTGTTCACGTGAATCGGCATCGGAGCGATCTCGAGGAGCTTCGCCAGGCCTTCGATGTTGTGGCCGAAGATCTCACCGCCGATGTGATCTTGGTGGTAGTGAGTGACGAGCGCGCCGACGACTTCGATCCCGTCCTTGGCGGCGATATCGATCAAGCCCTGCACATCCCATGCGGGGTCGATGACATAGGCCTGGCGGGTTTCGCGGCTGCCGACGAGATAGGCGAGGTTCGCCATTTCACCGACGGCTTGTTGTGCAAAGTAGAGGTCGCTGGTTGCGGCCATCAGAACTTCCTTTCAAACGGGAGGGCTCGGGTAACGGGTTGAGTCAGGCGAGGCGGTGAGCGATCCAGTTCGACAGAACGCTGAATATCTCGGCGTGGACCTGCTCGTTCGTACGGAGGCTCTTCTTCGGAACGTTAAGCGAGGAATCGGCGTTCTCTACGTCATAAAGCTGAATGGGCGCGCCAACCCGTCGCAGGGCCGAGCGAAGAGCTCTGCCGTCGCAGCGGCGATCGCGTGTACCTTGAATGAAGAGCGTCGGTGTCGTGCATCGGAACAGGACTTCCGAATCGCTTTGGTCCGGCTTGTCCTGGGGATGAAGCGGAAAGCCGAGCACGAAGAGCCCGTCGGTTTGGAGTCGATCGGATACGAGTTCGGCGGCTACTCGACCTCCTATGCCTACGCCGCCGACAATCAGGCGCGCGGGCAGGGCGTCGGTGTCGCGGCCTAGGAGGTTTAGAGCGGCGCGATAAGCGCGTTCAAGGACCGCCGGCGAATCAGAGCTGGCCCGTTTGCCGGCTTCTGCGAACGGGAAGTTGAATCGGAGCGTCATATACCCGCGTTCCGTCAGTCCATTGCACTGGGCCGTAATCATCGGATCCTGATATTTGCTGGTTCCACCATGGGCGACCACGACGGCAATTCGTTCACCGGTGGGCCACCACTCAGGAATCCCGAGCACGCCACTGAGGTGGGTGCGCCCATGGATTGGCTCGGGCAGGGGAATCTGGACCTCTTCGAATGTCGCGGCGGGCTCCATCACGACGTCCATATTACGCGACCTTCGCTGCAGAGGCTCCCCCGACTCCTTTTAAGCCATTGTTTTAAAAAGGGAAAAAGAATCGTGACAGGCGGCTCGACAGGCCTTCTTGGCTCCCGCATCGTACCGACACGCCAGGATCGCCGTGGGCCAGGGGGTGGGACACGACGCCGGATCGGGCGAGGAGCCCCTCTAGTTGGTGCCAGATCAGTTCTCTGAGAGGGGGCTTGCGATGGGGAGGAAGATGAAAAAGTCATTTTATGGACAGCGGCGAGGCTCGGCGACACGAGCGGCGGGTGCATCATATTTTCGGCCCGGCCCGATCTTGGGTATCCGCCGGATCGCGGCTGCGCTGGGGGCCGTTTCGATTGCTGGCCTTATTGGTTGCGCGACCCCGACGCTCGAAGACCGCCGAGAGTTGATTCGAGAGGACCCACGCAAGCAGGCGCGCTTCCAAGAAGGGCCGCCCCGCCGCGTGATGATGATCAGCGTTGCCGGGCTGCAGGCTTCCAATTATCTCGATCCCTTTGGACATGCCGCGGCAGAAGGTGCGCTTGTACACATGCCGTCGCTCGCGCGCCTCGCCCGAGAAGGCGCGACCGGCTTGGCTGCGATGCCGCCTTCGCCTGGAGCCGTTCGGACCAGCCACGCGACGATCGTGACTGGCCTCTCGCCGGCACGACACGGAATCATCGCGGACAGCACGCTTGATGATGATGGCGGGCGTGCGATTCCTTTCATGGACCATCGTTCCTTCCAGGGGACGCCGCTCTGGGATGCGGCTTTGGGGCGCGGCGTCGTTTCTTTGGGCTGGCCGACGACTGCCGGGGCGCGGATCGAGCGCATCCTGCCGGAACGCAATTTAGCCATCGCGGGTGATTGGCTCGCGCAAGTTCGAGCGGGCGCGAGTCCGATCGTCTGGCAGACACTTCAGGCTGTGGCTCTGGCCGAACGAGAAACAATTAGCCGAGAGAACAAGGAGCGGAATCCCTCGAATTGGCCCAACGCGCAAGAAAAAGACGGCGCAGTCGTCGAGATCGCATGTCAATTGATCGCAGCCGAGCGCGATGCAGGGCTCTGGTTGATCCGACTCGATCAGACTTTACCTCTGCTGCATGGAGCAGGGCCGGGCACGGTGGAGGTGGATAATGCCTTGGCTCGGGTGGACACGGAGATCAGCCGTTTACAGGAATGTCTGTCCACGAATAACAAACTCTCCGATACGGCGATTTTTGTCGTGGGAGATGTAGCCTTCCATCCGGTCCACACTTCAGTATTGCCTAACGTTGCACTTGTTCGCGCGGGCCTCGTCGGCCGCGATCCACGATCTGATACCGGCGTGCGGAGCTGGCTCGCTTTGGTGCGCTCCCATGGGCGGTCGGCCTATGTCTATGCGCGGGGTGCCGCGAATGCGCTGGATGCACGAAAGGTGTTAATGGCTGAGGCGGAGCGAACCGGCGCCTTCAAAGTGATTTCGGCCAAGCGGCTTGCTGAGTCGGGGGGTGATCCGCAGGCTTGGTTCGCCCTGGTGGCAAAGCCGGGGTTCGTGTTTGGGGACGAACTCGCTGGACCCTCGAGTATGCCGTCGATTCTGCGAGGTGCAGCAGGTGTGCTGCGTAACGGAGAGGCGACAGACGCCGATGCCTCCGTGGGGTTCGTCGCGTGGGGACGTGGGATTCGGAACGGAGTGCGCTTGCCACGGGTCGAACTGATCGATGTTGCACCGACGATTGCGTCGCTCTTGGGATTACGGCTCGATGACGAAGTCGAGGGTGAAGCGATACTCGGGATTCTTCGTTCGGCCACGAAGCCTCCGCCTCCGGGGCCGAAGCGTCTCGGTGGTGATCGATCGGTAGATCAAAGGCTGCGGGATTTGAAGAAGGGCCGTAGCCTTGGGAGCGACGCCCGGTAACGCACTGGTAGGTGATGAGATGAGTGGCCCCCCTGTGACAATAGAGCTGAATCCGCGCGAACGTAGACTCTATGACCGTTTGCGCGACAATCTTGTAGTCCCTGACTCGAGCCGAAGTTCCGGGATGCGAGACCTTGTTCTGCTTTTGCCGGACCTGACGATTCTCTTGATGCGGCTGCTTCGAGATGGACGGGTGCCGCTTGTCGAAAAAGGGATCGCTCTCGCTGGCGTGGCTTATGTCATCTCGCCGATCGATGTTCTGCCGGCGATCGTGTTAGGCCCGATTGGCCTTTTGGACGACTTGTTCATAGTCGCCGCATGCTTATCGCGGCTGTTGAATCATGTGCATCCCGATGTGGTCCGCAATCATTGGTCGGGCCAAGGAGACGCGCTCGAAGTAATTCAGAATACGACGAATTGGTTCGAGCGCGAAACGAGGCTGCGAGTCGCAGATCTAAAGAGCCTGTTAAGTTTTAAAAAGGCCTAATCTGAATGTTAGTCCAGGCGTTCGTCTCTTAGGAGCCTAGCTGCGATGTTCGGGCAGGCAGAGCGCGCGCATGCGATCTCGGTCTTCGCGCGGGAAGCGGCGGACCTTACCTTCATCATTGATCGAAGCATGTTCGGTGCGGCCCGTGAGAAGCAGGGTGTCGTCGCGGTGGATCTCATACGCCATGGCGAGGGACGCGCCGCGTACCCATTCAAGCCACGTCGTCACGCAGATGATGTCGTCGAAACAGGCGGACTGCTTGTAATCTAGTTCTACGCGAGTCACCGCGAAGTGAAGCCCGAGCTCCATCCAATCTGAATAACTCTTGTCGTGCGTCTCAAGCCAAATCACCCGAGAGTTCTCGCAGTACTTCAAGTAATTCGAGTGATGCACGATCCCCATCGCATCGGTCTCATGAAACCCGACCCGGTGCTCATATTCATTAGTCACCGCCCCATCAGGAATCAAGCCACTCTCCATCTTATGCCGCCCCAACCTGCGACCCCAAAGCGCGCAGCGCTTCGATTAAAAGTTGTCTTTGAGTTCGCGAATTCGCCCAAGCTCTTCGGCCGTATCGGCACGCATGAACGGGTTTGTCGCCTTTTCTTGGGCAATCGTTGAAGGGATAGTCATCTCCGCCGGCGTGGCATCATGCCAATCGTCAGCCGCGTTCGCACGAAGGGCGCACACACGATCGAATCGTTCCTTGATTTCGTCGTTGTCGGGTTCCACGGTGAGCGCGAATTTCAGGTTGCCTTCGGTGTACTCATGGCCGCAGTAGACGAGGGTGTCGTCGGGCAGAGCGAATAGCTTCTTGCAGAGCGCGTCGTACATCATCTGCGCGTCACCTTCGAAGAGGCGTCCACAACCGCCGGCGAATAGCATGTCGCCCGTAAAGACCGCCTTCGATTCGGGGAAGTGATATGCCACGTGACCCATGGTGTGAGAGGGAATGAAAAGTATCTGGGCGGTTTCGTTGCCGACCTTGACCGTATCACCCTCGTCGATGCCTTTCGTCTGACCGGGCATGCGCTCGGCGTCGGAGACGTGCCCGTAGACCGGGGCGCCGTAGCGCTCCGCAAGCTGGGGGTTGGCCATCGAGTGATCGAAGTGGTGATGCGTAGAAAGGATCAGCTTGACGTCCGCTTGAGTGGCTTCCACTCGAGCGACGACGGGATCCTCTTCCGGTGCATCGACGATTGCGGCTTCGCGTGTTTCGTCGCAGATCACGAGATAGGTGTAGTTATCGCCAAAGGTGGGGATGCGCTCGATTATTAGACCCATGTCTTCGACGCTAGCAAAGGGCTTAGGCGGTTTCGGGGGTCTCGAAGTATTGGTGTGTCGGACGTGGGGGTAGTCGTGAGGGCGGCTAAGGAGGGCCGCAGCCGCTCAAATGAGATCTATCTGAGCCTCGGCTTCAGTCTTCTTTCGCGCGGCTTCTTCGGCAGCGACGGCCTCTTCGGCCTCGATCTTGGCGAGCATCTCCGGCGTCGCGTGAAGTGGGCAGCGGCTCTTGTACTCGCACCAATTGCACAGGGCGATCTTACGAGCCGGGTACTCGGTTGCGGTTTGGATCTCGTCGATCCGGGCAATGGTGTTCTGTCTCAATTCGACGAGTTCGTTGGCGTTTCGGGTTGAAACGCACATCCGCTTTTTTGCGACGTAGTGCCAAACGAGTCGATATTCGACGTCGCTGCCGTAGGTGCCAGCGAGGCCGATCTGATAGAGCGCGAGCTGGCGGTCCTGGTCAAGGATGCGCTGGGAGGGGACACGGGCGCCGGTTTTGTAGTCGTGGACTTCGATGGCCCCATCACGTGCGCGGGAGATGCGATCGATGATGCCCTGCATTCGGTACTCGTCAGCATCGTCGAGGGAGAAGACGACACGCTTCTCGATCCCGAGAGTCTCAGATTCGTCGAAGGGGTAATGCTTGAGGTAGTAGCCGCGGATGCAGTCTTCGCCGAGGCGTCGGTAATAGGTGAGGGGGGTGTTCTCGCGGACAATGCGCACGCGGGTCGCGTCGTAGGTCTCTTCCCAGAGCTTGTGGTAGCGGTTGATGACTTTCTCGATGCCGGGGAGTTGGCCGCGGCCGACGAAAATGTAGAGGCGTTCGAGAATCTCGTGAACCCGCTTGCCTACGAAGGCTTCCACGCCTTCGGACTCGCTCGGAATCTTTTGGATGTACCGATACTCGAACTGCTTCGGGCAATTTTCGAAGCTCGAGAGCCGCGAGTGACTGTAGATGGGATTCTTGGGCTCGGATGAAGCGGGGTCAGGGCCCGCCTTGTCCAGGCTAGAAGCTGATGTCGAAGGCTGCGTTGCCACTCGGGCCCCCCGCTCGAAGCGAATGGACGTCGCGAAAGGCTGGGTTGCCAATCGAACTCCACGTTGAATCGTATGGGCGACAGGATAGTCGGTCGAAGGGCTGGCTGCCGGGGTACTGCGCGAGAACTGCGTTTACGAGACGACGGGTGTGGGGCCTGCGGATGTGGGGCATCCTATACGCCGCTGGATCCGGCTTCAGGCCTGATCCGCAATTCCCCCACGCGCCCCAGCCCACCGAGTGGCCATTTATCGATGGCCATCGTTCGGCATGAGGAGTCGAGAGATGGCGAGCAACCCGACATCATCATCAACGGAGCCGCGATCGGCGTCCGTGTCGATCCGCACGCTCGTAAAAGAGCCCGCAGAAGCATTCTCCTGCCCGGCAGATATTCTGGAAGACGCAATTGAAGGCCTCGCAGGCTGCGAGGAGACGGTGCTCTCCGAGACCGTCTGCGGCGGGATTTTGGATCCCAACCAGGTTGTCGAGTGGGTCGATCGGACGAAGCGCTTGTTGCGTTTCCGCGTGGATCCCGAGGAGCTTCGTTCTGAAGTCCCCGGGGTGGCCGACGAGCTATTTAAGTTGCTTGAGCAGGTAGACCTTCCTGAAGACGGAGAGCCCGCCGGAGAACTAACGACACGCTTTATTGCTTCTCTCGTCGAGCTTCGCGAAAAACTCTCGCGCGACGTTGAAGCGGCCTATGCGGGGGACCCTGCGGCGGGAGGCTATGACGAGATCATTGTGGCCTATCCCTCGATTCGAGCGCTCGCAGTCTATCGCATCGCCCACGAGCTCTATCTCTACGGCGTTCCGCTGTTGCCGCGCATCATGAGCGAATACGCCCATGACCGAACGGGAATCGATATCCATCCCGGCGCAACGATCGGGGATTTCTTCTTTATCGATCACGGCACGGGAATTGTGATCGGCGAAACCGCGATCATAGGCGACCGCGTCCGTCTCTATCAGGGCGTTACGATCGGTGCGGCTTCGCTGCGGAATGCTGCTTCTCTTCGTGGGAAAAAGCGTCACCCGACGATCGAAGACGACGTTACGATCTACGCCGGTGCAACTGTGTTAGGTGGCGAAACTGTGATCGGGAAGGGCAGCGTGATTGGTGGCAGCGTTTTCTTGACCGAGAGTGTTCCGCCTGGGACGCGTGTAATGGCCGAGGCTCCGCGCCAATTGGTGCGAGGTGCTGTTGGTGATGAAGATGACGAAGCCATGCAGCTTCAGTGGGATATTTAGAGATGAAGACGATGCTTCGGGCCTCATTTGCGTGGCGATTCGTGACTACGCAGGCCGCAGTTCTGGTTTTGGTTCTAGGTCTTTTTGCGAGCATGTCGTTTGCTGAAGGCTACGCCTACGATCTCGCCGGTGAGTTGATGAGCCCGTATTGCCCGGGTCGTACTCTGTCATCCTGCCCGAGCCCTCAGGCAGCCGAGCTAGTTCAGTGGATTTCGATTCAGGAAGCTGCTGGGGCCTCGCAAGATGAAGTCGTCGAACAATTGATCGAGCGCTTCGGCGAAGAAATTCTGGGGTCACCTCCTGCTGAAGGCATCACGCTTTGGGCCTATATTTTCCCCGTCGCCGGATTTCTCGGAGGTGGCGGGATCGCCGCCGTCGTTCTCCGTCGAATGGTTGGGCGAAGCGACGACGATGATTCGCAAGCTCCCCCAGATAAACAAAATTCTTCGGTTGCAGGTGCGGCCGCTTCACCGCTCAACGCCTCGACGCCCGGAGCGACTGCCGGTTCAGACACAGATGATGAACTCGCTCGACTCGTCGATGCGGAACTTGCGGGGAGACGTTAGGTCTTATGAAAATCTATACGAAACGGGGCGACGCGGGTCAGACCGATCTCTTTGGCGGCGATCGCGTAGGTAAGAATGCAGCGCGGGTCGCGGCCTATGGCGACGTTGACGAGTTGAACGCCTTTGTTGGCGTTGCAGCGGGAGCCGATATCGATCCCGAACTAACGGAAATGCTTCAGACGATTCAGAGCGCGCTCTTTGATCTCGGATCGTCGCTTGCGACCCCTGATCCTGAACATCGCGAGAAGTACGGTATCGCTGGTGTTGCCGTCACAGATATAGAGGCGATTGAAGCCTTGATCGACCGGCTCGAAGAAGGCCTCGAGCCGCTCAAGACCTTCATCTTGCCTGGCGGAAGTTCCGCGGCTGCGGCGTTTCACGTCGCGCGGACGGTTTGTCGCCGGGCGGAGCGGGCGGTTGTTGGTTTGGCCGCAACCGAAGGAGAATCGGTGGCGGAGTCTTCTTTGCGTTATCTCAACCGACTTTCTGATTTGCTTTTTGTGATCGCACGCCACGAGAATGCGCGACTAGGTGTCGCGGACGTCGCCTGGGTAGGTCGTACAAACGGCTAACGAAGCGTGATGGAGTCGCGCCGGCACAACGCGATAGACGCGATAAATATGACAGTCGTGATCACCGCGATCACGGGCGCCGATATACCGAACGGGTTTGTCGACTTTTCCGCGCAGCAGCGTTCCGAGTGTGAATCCCACGAGGAACGCGACGACGAGCGCGATTAGGATCGTGCGGATCAGCTTCCCGATCTTGGAGAGGAAGCCTCGTTGGGATGACTTTTTAGACGTCATTGCGATCCACGGCCGCAGTGCTCAGGCTGCAATTGACTCGCATCACTCACGCGCCGCCGGCCGCAAGCCGTGACTCGATCATGCGGCCCAGTTCGGCAATCGCGCGCAGAGCGGAGACGTCTTTGAGCTCTTCGAACGCGGCCTTCCGGGCGGCTTCTTCACCGAGGCGATCGATGCCGAACTGTCCGTAGCGAGCGCGAAGGGCTTGCTCGATGCGAGCTATGCGGCCTTCGGCGCGGCGGATTTCTCCTTGGTCTGTCGACTTCAAGTAAGCCTCGTGTTCGTCGATGGCTTCGATCAATTCATCGATACCGACGTTGTCTCTCGCGGATCCGCATAGTACTGGGGGAAGTCGGTTGAGGTCGCGGCGATGTCCGAGATCGAGCCCCGCGCGGAGTTCCGCGGCGGATCGTGTCGCGAGCTTCCCTAGGTCGGCCTTGTTGACGAAGAACACGTCGGGCCATTCTAGAATGCCCGCCTTCATAAATTGGATGAGATCGCCTGCCGCCGGTTGCACCACGAAGACTAAGCTATCTACGAGGTCGATCACGCCGGCTTCCGATTGGCCGACTCCGACGGTTTCAACGAAGACAAAGTCTAAGGCGCGTGAGAGCACGTCGAGGCTTGGCCCCGTGACCTCCGAGAGGCCTCCGAGCTGATCCCGTGCGGCGAGAGAGCGAAGGAAAACGCCAGCGTCTCGAGCGCTCGAGCTGAGTCGCATACGATCTCCAAGAAGAGCACCACCGGTTCTCTGGCTCGAGGGGTCTACCGCCAGCACTCCGACCGAACGGCCGCGAGCCCTCAGTCCCGAAACTAACGCATCGAGGAGGGTCGACTTGCCTGCGCCGGGCGCGCCGGTCACTCCGATTCGCACACCTGAAGGCGTCGCTTCGAGGGCATCAAGCAGGGCGAACCGACGCTCTTGATAGGCTGCTCGATTGTCGTCGACGTGATTCAGCGCCTGGGAGATGGCGGCGCGTTCGCCTGCAAGCACGCGCTTCGCAAGGGCTGTCGCCTCAGCCGCCGCTTCGCGGGCTGAGCCGTTCGGGCCTGAATCCGTCACGCCGGTCTTATGCTGCATTCGACTTCGACACCACGTCGACGATCTCGTCCATTATGCGCGTCATATCAAAGTCCTTCGGCGTATAGACGCGCCGCACGCCCGCGTCTCGTAGCTTGCGTGCGTCGTCCTCGGGAATAATGCCGCCGACAACCACTGGAATATCGGCCATGCCCGCTTCGCGGAGCAGCTCGACGACGTCGGTCACGAGTACACCATGGGATCCCGAAAGGATCGACAGACCGATTACATGAACGCCTTCGTCCTGAGCGGACTGAACAATTTCCTGGGGCGTCAAACGGATGCCGTCGTAGACGACTTCCATGCCGACGTCGCGGGCCTTCACGGCGATTTGCTCGGCACCGTTGCTATGTCCGTCGAGTCCGGGCTTACCCACGAGGATCTTGAGTCGTCGTCCGAGTTTTTCGGAAAGGCCGCCAACACGCGTTCGGACCGCAGAGACTTCGTCGTTTGCATGGCTCATGGGCGCTGCCACGACACCGGTCGGCGCGCGGTACTCGCCGAACACGTCGCGGAGAACCTGTGACCACTCGCCGGTCGTGACGCCCGCCTTCGCGGCGGCGATCGAGGGCGGCATGATGTTGTCGCCGTTCTTGACCGCGTCTTCGAGATTCTGGAGCGCGCTCTTGGCGTCCGCATTGTTGCGTGATTTCCGGAACGCTTCGACCGACTGAATTTGCTCGCGCTCGGCGTTCTCATCGACTTTGAGGATCGAGCCCGACCCCTCTTCGACGAGTGGAGAATCGACGGCCTCCTGATACGCGTTCACGCCGACGACCGTGTGGTCTCCGGACTCGATCGCGCGGATGCGGGCCGTGTGGCTCTCGACGAGCTTCTGTTTCATGTACGCGTTTTCGATCGCCGTGACCGCGCCGCCCATGTCTAGAACCTGCTGGAGTTCGGACCGAGCCGCTTCGAGGAGCTCCGTGGTCTTCGCCTCGACAACATGAGAACCGTCGAAGAGGTCGCCGTACTCAAGGAGGTCGGTCTCGTACGCGAGGATTTGTTGCGTGCGCAGCGAAAGCTGCTGGTCCCAGGGGCGCGGTAGGCCGAGTGCTTCGTTCCAGGCGGGAAGCTGCAAGGAGCGCGTGCGCGCCTTCTTGGAAAGTGTCACACCTAACGCCTCAAGGGCGATGCGGATGATGTTATTCTCGGGCTGAGCTTCGGTGAGGCCGAGGCTGTTGACCTGAACGCCG
>Ga0315315_10003849_pt1 | contig 13834 bp, 6 predicted proteins | sample M140m3416metaG_FD_203699 | JGI IMG/M metagenome (GOLD analysis project Ga0315315, IMG submission 203699) | Ammonia-oxidizing marine archaeal communities from Monterey Bay, California, United States - M1 40m 3416 | ecosystem: Environmental > Aquatic > Marine > Intertidal zone | place: USA...
ATTCAAAAAAATGAGACGCGCTGTTTTCATATCAGGTGCTCTGGCGCGTTTACAAACTTGGGGGTAATTGTTTTCGTGATGTGAAATCGCACAATGTCGTGCAAGTTGGCTTGGACAGGTTACTAGTTCTCTAGATCTAGTTTTTCAGCTTGATCCTTTCGTTCTAACGCGAGTGTCGAACTGTGTAGAGAGGATCAACGGCCCATTCGAATCGATAGCATAACATTGTTAAATGTGTAATTTATATTTATACTTAAGTTGAGTGCATCCACTGATCTTGTTGTTCGCTCTTCCGTCGTCCTCCGATGTCTGCACCTTTATATTTTTTATGTAGAGTGCGCTTTACTAGCTAGTGCTTGTTAGTCCATTAGTCTCGGTCGGTAAAATGAAGTGCGATAGGTATTTTTTATTTATTTCAAACTGATGCCGCCAGCCGGAAGGGAAGTCCACAAAAGTAGATAACAGTCCGTCCGTCCGCCGATCGTTAAATGAATGTATTACGACTCGTATATCATCTGTTGTACGAGCTCGTACTGTATATACGATAATATACTACTATAGTATTAATATATATTATACTCTAGCTAGTAATAATATTACTCTAGTAGAGTATGCATACTACGTACTAGTAATATACAACATCATATGCATACTGGAGATAATATACTAGCTAGAACCAGTAATAATGTGCAGTCTAAGCATAGTACCCACGTGTACGAGCTCGTAAGTTCCGTACATCAGGCTGCCTGAAGCTTTGTGCAGATGGCAAGGGACGCAAAGCGGAGTCGGCGGAGATGACGGGAGATAGACACTCAAAAACTACGAAATCATCAATGATTTAGCAAAATTTCAAGTTTGAAGTAGTTAACTCTAATTATTCAATAAATTTTACCCAAAATTTTATGTGTGGTGTTTTGGAAACTGATGATGTCGGCGACGCACGGCGCGAAGAAGTTCGCCGAACACAATACGAGCTCGTATAAATTAATATGCATAAAGACACAAGCAAGTAAAAATCTTTTTCATCTTTGCTTGGTCGTGAGCGCATTGTTCGCTGCACTGCTGCAAGTGCGTAAACACAGTAAAAGATTTTTTGGCCGAATCTTCCCAATCTCTCCGCCACACACTTTTGGGGTCCAATTTCTTCGTACCCCCCCATCGTCCGCATCTTTCGTCCGCTCGAACCATGAGCTATCAAAACGGGAACAGCTCAAATGGAAATGACACTTATCAGCCAATCGAGTCGTCTTCTGTGAAGGGTGCGTTTCCTTTAGTTCTCTGGATATACTTGATGGGTTTTCGCCGCCGCGGAGTCTGCTTAAGCGACAACGCAAGGTGGAATATGAAAAGTGTCGTTGCCACCTATGTTGCAATTCGAATTCTCACTATCGATCTCATCCCGCCCTTATATTGTGCTTCCAACCGGTGGTTCCTTTGCTCTCCCAATCATGCATGACAAACCTGACCCATCACCTGTATCTCGGATCTAACAACGTTCGGACAAATATACCAGATGGGAGATCCCACTTCAGCATGAAAAAGTTGGGCGTAGCCTCCGTGATGGTTGCCTTCGTAGCCATGTTCGGAGTGGGGCTTATGCCCTCCGCCAAGCTCAAGTCAGGGGTCGCTTCGCGCGAAATTGCTGCCAATGGCAAGATGAAGCTCTTCGACGAGTTCCATCGCTATGTGCTCGAGGACTACGATGCCAAGCCCACCTTTTCCAGCTTTCTCCCTGGTGTGGCTGGCCTCTATGGCAAGCCTGTCTGGTCCTTTTACGTGAATCGTGGACAGGGCGTTGCCTCCTTCGGGTCCAAGACCAAGGAATACCCCATTCTCGAATTCAACGCCGCCAACAAGGCCTACCAGCTCACTTCCTTTGTCGGATTCCGGACTTTTCTCCAGGCAGTCCGGGGCGGTAAGACCATCGACTACGAGCCGTTCAATCCTAAAGCCGCGCGCAACCTTGACAGTGACGATACGGATGCCGAGGAAGAAAAGCCAAAACGCATCATGTACGTTGGCCCCAACGAGTTCGAGGTCAAGGAGATCAATGCCGACATTGGCTTGAACACTGAAGTCAAGTACGTCGTTCTTCCCGAAGAGAAGTTCGCTGCACTCGTCCGTCGCGTCACCTTCACGAACACTGGCTCTAGTGCCCTCTCCCTCTCCGCCCTCGACGGTCTGGCTCAGATGGAGCCCGTCGGTGGTAAGCTCGATTGGGGCCTAAAGCAGATGGGCCGCACGCTCGAGGGTTGGTTCGGTGTCTACCACGCCGATGACACTCTCACCATGCCATTCTACCGTATGTCTACAGAACCCACTGACGATGCCGCCGTTAAGATTGAGGAGGCTGGCCACTACTGTATCTCCTTCATTGAGGATGATGAGAACGATGCCAAGCTCCTCCCTATCGTGTACGACACTTCCAAGGTGTTCGGTCAGAGCACATCCCTTGACGAGGCTCAGGGACTAAAGATTTCAACCGTGTCGGACCTTGTTTCCGGCCCTCAGTTCGGTGATGCCAAGACCTCCTCTGCTTTTGCTGCCCTCGATTCGTTTGACCTTGCTTCTGGAGCATCCGTCACGATCACGTCCTTTTACGGGCGTGCGTCTCACGTTGATGAGGTACCAAAGATTGCGAGCACAGTTTCCAAGGCTGGATATGCTTCCGCCAAATTTGAACGCGCCAGGTCGCTTATCAATGAGCTTACTGCTGGGGTTGAAACAAATACCACTAGCACTTTGTTCGATGGAGCCATCAAGCAAATGTACCTTGACAACAGTCTCCGTGGAGGAATGCCGCATATTTTAGGAGATGTGGACGAGAAGGCCAGGATGTCCAATTTCGACGAGGACGAGCGAGTCAAAGTTTTCCACGCTTTTTCCCGTATTCATGGTGATCTCGAGCGTGATTACAACGCCTTCTCTATTGATGACACGTACTTCTCACAGGGACCTGGCAACTACCGTGATGTCGCCCAGAATAGACGTGAGGATGTGACCCTGACCCCTCGAATTGGAGCCTTCAACATCAAAATGTTCCTCTCCTATATTCAGGCTGATGGATACGAGCCCCTTACTGTTGAAGCCGTTGTTTACATGATGACTGATGAAGAGGAGGTGGAAACGATTGCTTCTGCTGTGACATCGGACACCAATAGCAGCGACACTCTAGTGGATATTCTTACTGGTGGCCCATTCCGACCCGGGCAGCTCTTCGGTCTCATCGAAGAGCTCAATGTAACCCTTTCCGTCGACAACGAAAGCTTCCTAGACCAGGTTGTTTCTGTGGCTGAAAACGTTCCTATGGCTGTCTACGGTTCTGGCTACTGGGCGGATCACTGGGAGTACTACTTGGATTTGATCGATACTTACCTTGCTATCTACCCAGATGGCGAAGAAACGCTCATGTACGACAACGAACTTCGTTACTTCTTCTCGACCGCTACCGTTAAGCCTAGGAGTGAAAAGTACGTGCTGAGTCTCAATTTCGACGGGACAGGCCACCACGTCCAGCAGCTTGACTCCACCTTTTTCGATGATGAAAAGGCAGCTGAGCAGGAGGCTTTCCGCAATGTGAACACTGGCCTCATTGGAATTGATGCTTATTGGGAGAGGACTGAAGAGGGAAGTGCTTTCAAGAGCTCGCCAATTGCCAAGTTGTTCCTCCTCGGTACCATCAAATTTTCCACTCGTGACGCCTACGGCATGGGCATCGAGTATGAGGGTGGCCGTCCTGGGTGGAATGACGCAATGAACGGGCTCTCCGGTATGGTCGGTTCCGGTATGCCAGAAACATATGAAACGTACCTTCTCCTGAAGTACGTCAAGAATGTTGTTGACAAATATGAGCGCCCGGTTATCATCCCGGATGAACTCTACAAGATGGTAACCAGTGTGAACGAGGCCCTTGAAAAGCTCGAAGAGAGTGGATATGAGGACCCTGAAGATCTTCCTTATGACGTTCCCAAGGAGCTATTTGAGTACTGGGATGTCGTTGCTTCGGCTCGCGAGAACTACCGCAACGACGTCCAGTACTACTTCTCTGGCAACACGACGTCAATCGAGTCGGACGAGATGTCGGATATGCTCGATAGCTGGATTGATCAGGTGGAACTCGGTATGGCTCGTGCCATGAAGTTTGGCAGCCATGGATACGAGGACGATGGAACGTCTGGTATTCCTCCCTCTTACTTCTCGTTCGAGGTTACCCAGTACACAAAGAATAAGCAGAAGACTGAAAAGGGTTTGCCTCTTGTGAATGCCCGCGCCATGAAGGTTGGCCGTTTCCCGCTCTTCCTTGAGGGCCCTGTTCGTCAAATGAAGACCATTGCTGACAGCAAGGAGGACATGTCCGATCTTTACCAAAAGGTGTACGCATCGGGCCTCCGCGACGAGAAGCTTAAGATGTACTTCCTTTCGGCTTCGCTCGAGGGTCAAAGCTACGACATGGGCCGCATGATGGCCTTCGCTGCTGGCTGGCTCGAGAATCAAAGTATCTGGATGCATATGAGTTACAAGTACTACTTGCAACTCATCCGCGGTGAGCTCTTTGAAGAGTTCTTCTTCGAGATGCGAGGCGGAGGCATGCTTCCTTACATGAACCCTGACGTCTACGGCCGCTCCCTCATGGAGTGCTCTTCATTCATAGCCTCGTCGGCCTTCCCCGACCCGGAAACCCAAGGACGTGGCTTCAGCGCACGCTTGAGTGGCTCTACGGCCGAATTCTTAAGCATCTGGAAGCTCATGTTCGTTGGCCCCGAGCCCTTCTTCCTCGACGAAAATGGCGACCTCAAGATGCAGCTCGTCCCTGCTCTCGCGGAGTTCTTCTTCAATGATCAGGAGTCGGGAACCCCTCCCTTCTTCGACGAGGATGGTCAATATACCGTCAGTTTCAAGCTTTTCTCCGCTATCAAGGTTACTTACCACAACCCCGACGGATCGAATCTTTTCCGCGTCAAGCCCAACGGCTACAAGATTACCATGGACGACGATTCGGTTGTCAAGATCGATGGTCCCGAGATCAACACGTCCATTGCCAAAAAGATTCGCAAGGTGTATGGTGTCTCATCCATTGACGTGTACTTCTAAGGGCTTCATGGCTTGTCGTCCATACAGTTTTTTCTTTTCTTCCTGCTGTTTGTGAATGGGTCGGTAAGGAAAAGACGAGTCTTGAGGCAAATATGAAAAATATTTTTATTAGAAATAAATAAATTAGAAGAGAATGAAATTGGATCAATGGACTAGATTCTAGTGAATTGAATTCACGCATCAGCTCATCAGTCGCTTCCCCGCACGTCCTCGGTGAGGAGTGAGCACATGCCATGAGCGAAATCAGGATGCAAATCTATAATGGACCCGGTCATCATAGCTGAGGCGTCAGATAGTAGAAATACGACGGTTGGGGCAACGTCGGCAGGACGGAGGATACGACCCAGCGGGACGTTGGAATCAGCTCGTTTTACCCAGGAATCATCTTGCCTTCCTGATTGGCGCCTCTGGATAATATCTTCGTTATCAGTCAGGCACTGGCCCATGTTGATCCCGTTGACTCGAATGCTCCGTGAAGCTAACTCGGCCGCATTGTTCCTTGTCATGTTGACAAGAGCTGCCTTGCTTGCGCTGTAGGCCATAACGAAGGGTGCGCCACCCCTGGCGGCCACACTGCAAACATTCACGACGCTTCCCTGTTGCAGCTGCTGAGGGCCATTTCTTTTCGCATTCTTTTCCATCTCCTTGGCGAATCCCTGCGTAAGTAGAAATGGTGCGCAGCAATTGACGTCAAATTGCGACTTAAATCCTTCGACTGTTTCCATCATCAAGTTGCCTCTTGCCGTTGTAGCCGCTGCGTTAACGAGTCCAGTGATTATCCCAACGTCTCTCATGGCCTCTGAGGCTCGAGGAATGACAGACTTTGCCTCCTCTTCATTGCCTAGATCAGCGGGGATGTGGATGCAACGAAAGCCATCGCCATCGAGCTCCTCGCAGACGAGCTTGCCTTTCGTCTTCGATCTAGAGACAAGGGCAACTCCAGATGCCCCGTGAAGACGCAAATGGCGAGCAATTTCAAGGCCCAGGCCCTGTGTCCCGCCGCTTATCACAAAAATTCGTCCCGTGACCGATAGGCTCGAACGAGAAAGTGGTGGTCGAAGAGTCTTGTCTTCGTAGACATTCATGGCCAACACTAGCTTGGATGATTATTGGTCCGAAATGAAGAATGAGGCAAGTAAGATGAGGGAAAGTAAATAAATTATTAATCATTACAGAAGATCTACGAGCTCGTACTCTAGTAGTATATGTACAAGCTAGTATGTGTGCATACTCGCGTACTACTACTAGTAGATTAGCTTATTATTATTAGCTAGACTAGAGTTTGCATACTTTTACTAGCTAGTAGAAATATTAATACCATGCCATACGTTGTAGTCGTACGCTTTTACGGGCTCTTAAGTAAAAAAATAGTGGCCAGGTATTCTAGTAGTAGTAGATCTTTTTAGCTACTAGAGTACGTATGGGGGTAGGTCGATTGGTGTTTCAACATAAAGACAAAGTATCTACGACTCGGATGGATAATATCGCAATATCGCCATCTCGTTTTCAATAATATCCAACAAGATTCGGATCATTCTATCTTGAAACGGCGAACCGACGAAGGTGCCCCCCAAAACGTATCTCCCACCTCGCCCTCGACAGCAAATGCCGCAGTTCTCAGTGGGTCAAAATGCCGAACAGCGCCGATGACCCGGAGGCGATCATCCGCGATCTGATCGCCCAGGAAATGGCAAAAATAACGAACGAAGGCAAGAAAAGACCAGCGCTGGTGCCTACCAATAAGGCTCCCAATGACGAACAGCTCAATGAGATGAAGGAATGGATCCATTCCCTTCCCCAAGATGGCGTCTTACTTCTACAGAAAATGGAGTTCGACTTCGTCAATTCCCATGCGTTCAAGAGCAACATGGCTGGATTGTCCGATGCTGTCTCAAGCAGCATGAGTGATGAAGATGAATCCTCTGAGATTTTAATGCAGATATTGATGCAACAGGCCCCTCTTCCGACGCCAATCCATCGCCGCGCAGTCCCTTATGAGTCAGCTTCGTGTACAATATTTGGTGCGAGCGACGGAAGGGATGACGTGGAACGAGTGCGAAGAGACCGTTTTAGGCGTCCGCATCTTTTTCAGCTTGTTGAGTGCATGAGCGGAGGTGACGGCGACACCTTGGCTGCCCTAGATGCGAAAGCTGGGCCTAGCTCATCGATTAATATACGGCCTGGAAGAAGACAAAGGAAAAGCCAGAAACGGCAGCAACATTTTGGGAATTCGGGCACTCGTCGACGAAAGTTCGATATAGTTGCAAAAAAGTGTGTCACAACCTGGGGCGATATCTTAAGTCTTGGACAGACCGATGAGCAGCGTTTTGCTGATGGCATAATACTGGCAGGGGCCGTCCTCTCATCAGACCTGGAGCCTGATAAATCTATGCATGGGGATGCAGGTGGCTCGGCTGCCTTTTTGCGTCGTCGATGTCAGTTGCACCTGCCATCGCAAAAGAATTCAAAAAAAGATATCCTATGCCTTCTTCACATCGCCTCGCGCGGTCGCTTCCTGTCAATGTCATCAGACCATGTTCCAAAGGAATGTGGTTTTTCGTCTTTTTGTGCGCCATGGCTCGATCCTACTGCTGAATGGTTTAGTTTGCCAACCTTCCTGGCGAGTAGGTTCGAGGCGGCTCTGTGGTCGTCATATCGGCGAAAAAAAGAGGCAGATCAGGTTTCATCCCTTCGTCGGGCTAGTTTTCTACCCAAGCAATTCAACCAAGATATTCGCCATGCGCTTTACTCGTCAATCTGCCAAGCATTCGCTGGCTTCTTACGAAAAGAGGAGACATCGGCTGGCCGCTTGCGCGACTCGAGAGTCTGGCAACTTCTCATCTCGTCTTTTTGCCTTCCCAGTTGGACTGATTATTCAATTTCATTACATCAGGAGAACGAAATACATGGACTTGACTACGAGGAGATATTTTTAATTCCATTGATTGAGGCAGGGTCTGCCCTAGACGAATTTAAATGCTTGGTTGGTGAGAATCTGAAGGAGGCGATGGTGCGTAAGTCCGAAAAGGAATTGCTAGATATGATACAGAGCTGTGGACAGGAGAACAATGCGGAGGGGGAGCGGTACTCTAAGTCCAGCTCGCAGAAGCGCGCAAAAAAGAAAAAGAAAGGAAGTAAAAGACAACTCAAGGGTCCTATTTTGCAGCGAATTGACGAGACATCTTCAGTGCAGGCAATTACAAAGAGCGTTTTCGAAGATGAACTACTGGACGATAGTTTGATTGTCGGAAAACATGGAGTGTTGGCTGCGTTACCGTCAAAGGAACGGAATCAGAAAGTAATCGTTATCCTACAAGTTATCAATGACGTCTTGGATCGGGTGTTTGATGACGTAGGTTTGGGTGGATTGGAGGACGAAAAATGGGTTGGGGTTGGGGGTGCTCAAGGAAAACGGCCTTTCTCTGAGAAAAAAGAGACGCAAGCGATTGAACTAGATCCTAATTTGGTTTACAAGAGTGATCTCCCGAATCACCCTGTGGCGCCTATCATTCAAAATCGTGGACAGACCAAAATTAGCCCGTCGCCATCAATCTCGATATCTCAAGCTCGAAAGGAGGGCGAAGCATTTTCTTCGACATCGATGCTCTCTCTAGGTTCAAATCCTTATTATCGTCCTCCAAGTCCGCATGATCACGCATTCTCCTTTATAGAGAATACCCAGAATCAATCGGTCGTAGGCTCAAACTATGAATATGGTTCAATTTTTCAAGACGGCGCACCCCCTATTGGTATGTCGCTTAATCTATCTTCAACTTTTGATAGTTGGAGCGGGGCGCATCGATATCAAAGTCGGAATAGAAGCCTGTTTGCTGGATTTTTCCGAAATGACGGCAAAGAACACGGTACTGACGATATCTTGATGGCGGCATCTACTGCAGCTTCAATTGCTTCGTCGTTGCCAACCGAAGATGAAGATGACGATTATAGCGACGGTCATCTTTCTCGAATCGTTGATGATTGCCGTTATAGTCCAGTAGTACATGTATCGGATGTTGAGACCAACCCAAACTTGGAGAGAGAGAAAAAAGGAAAGGTCAAAGAAAACTCGACAGAAAGGGTATTAGCAAAACATCAGATGTATGATCATGAAGAGAGCCCGCTAGTGAGCCACGTACATGCGGCAGAAATAATACCGGACGAAATGAAACAAATTGTCTTGGAAGTCGAAAATCCTGTGGATGCAGCGATTCCCCTTTCTGATGATTCCGCAGGGACAACGCCGACGCCGCCACCTGCCAGGTCTGATCACTTTCAGTCACCTCGTTCGCACTATGATTTAGACGAATCGCCTGCCCCCTCTGAGCCTCCAACTCCACCACCTCAACTTTCTCCTATCCAGGTGTCGCTCGCTGAGCTTGGCAAGTTGGTGCGGCGCAAGACATCAGAAGAGCTGAGAAGAAACTTTGATTTGAATGGGTTGCCCGCCATGGCTGGAAGCGTACCAGGCTCGCCAAAGCTGGACTCGTCCTCGCGTAATTGGTCTAGATATGACCTGCGTCTTGAAAATATAAGACAACGGGGTGGATCTCACCACGATCTCGACCAAGTCATGAACTACAAGAACGCAGTTGAGAAGTCCCTCACAAAAGCTGCGAGCACGTGTTCTCACGAGCTGCGATCGGATACCAGCGCGGATACGCGCCTCACTGATAGGCATAAAATGACAACAGATTTTAATCGGTTGACATTGAGTATTCCCAGCGTTGACAGGGTTCATATCAATTCATGTGCAAGAAGTGAGACTGCCCTAGATGATCTGGAAGAAAGTAGTCACATGAAAGTAACTCAAGCTCCTCCTCACGACGAGTCTGACGACTTCACTGCTATTAGGGAAGGGACAATCGAAGTATCATCTGTGCAAACTCATCGAGAAATAGAAGAGCTCACACACCTTCGCGAAGAGCGGAATGCTTTTCGCGACTTGTGCCTCACTCTTGGTGCCGAAGTAGCCAGGTTGAAAAACACAGTTGCGGCCTTGCAGCAAGGACAGAATTCTACGTATGCCCATCCAAAAGAGATGGGCTACTCAATTCCAGCTCATAATGCCCCTAATGCTATGGCTCCAGATTTTCCTCCTTCTTTTTTCCCTAGAGGATCGAATCGAACTTTCGCTGCGATGAGTGATGCTGGACTCGATGCGGCCATAAGCGAGGACGGCACCGAAAACCAAGGTGCCGATAACTCTGGAATTCGGAAACTATCGGGAGATCATCCAACCCAGGTTATTCAGTTTCGTCGCCCTTCTACAACAGGAGTTAATAAAGCGGAGTCTGATGTATCGGTCGAATATCCTCATGGCTGTCAAAGCTCGGTCGCTGTTAGCGCTTTAATATCTAGCGTACATCGTGACCCTCTCGGCGGTGTCCCCTCTAACGGCTTACAATCGAGGTTAAGCAATGATATTAACAGCTATATCAAGTCGATATCATCCCAGCTCAAGAGACTAGAAGGTCAACGTCTAACAGCTACCAAACGCCTGACAAGACTTGTGACGGCTCTCTGGCCACGAGCACAAGTAAAGTTGTATGGATCACATTTATCTAATCTATGCCTTCCTTCATCTGACCTCGACTTTGTAATATGCTTGCCTTCTGTGCACAGGACAGACATTGCCGTCGCCCCTGGAGTCCTCGAGGGGAGAAATGCCATCAACGAGACCAATCAAAAGATGTTGGCACGAAAGCTCAAAGGGGAATCATGGATTGGTGAGTTGTCATCTCATATTATGATACACATTATTCGTATTATGTATCGTACTAGTACATTTTCAACCTTGCCCCTCACCCCATCTGATTTTGCTTTATTCCATCATCCTTGCTTCCTATCCCCTGTGCATAGATCCAAGATCGATTAAAGTCATTGAGCGAACGGTGATCCCCGTGATCAAAGTTTCGACAAAAGATAAGCGTTCGCGGGTGCTCCAACTAGATATTAGCCTCGAGGGACCTGATCACAGTGGTTTACAAGCGGCCGAAATGATGAAGGACATTATGCAAGAATTTTCCATGTGTCGCCCTCTCATGTTGGTCCTGAAAAAGATTTTACATGATCGAGGTCTCTTGACCGCCTACACAGGGGGGCTATCTTCTTATGGTTTGTTCCTAATGTGTACAAGGTATCTCCAAGAGCAAGCATCATCCTGGAGCGATTGCGGGGCTCTTCTGATGGGCTTTCTCGATTTCTACGGCAACGCTTTTGACCCACGGTCGACAGGGATAAGCGTTAGGAACAAGCAATACTTCTCGCGACCACACTATTCGCCTGCAAGTGAACAAATTCAGCAACAGATATGGGACAATTCACAAGTAAACCCGGCGGTGCAACAAAGGCCGATCAAAGACGATGGTTTTCGTGACTTGACTCGGCGTCACAGCTTTGCAGACAAGGCTCGAACAGTTAGCGTTGGGGCTAGTAGCGTCGCGGTTTCAAACTTGTCCAGCGCGATGGATACCCCAAACAAAAAGGCTTCAACCCAAATGGCAATGCATGGCGGCAAACCCCCTCGAATGATGCCAAGCCGAAGGAGCTATCACTCCTTCGATAACGAACACCATGCTGTTTCTGAAAAGATTCAACCGTGGCAAGAAATAACACCGCCTCCGCCCCTTCCCCTAGCCCAGCCATATACTTTCGACCCATTGATGATGGAAGATCCTCTGAACCCAGCTAATAATATTGGTCGCAACACGTTTAGGATTTTCCAAGTGCAGCGCGCATTTTCTGATGCCCACCGTGCCCTGGTGGGCAGCCTCGAATGGGATATGAATAGTATCACCGGAATGGACGATTGTGATGACTACCCTCTACTCAAGACTCTCCTGAATAATGAGGATGTCTTCTTCGAAAGCGAATCGATTCTAAACTTACCCCAACATTGATCTTCAAGCGCAAAATATCATTTACATTTTATTTTAATGCATGATTTCCAACGTTTCTATGATTGCTGCCATATTAATAATAGTAGCTACTTGAGAGGATCAGGGCCTTGCAGCCGATTCGGAGAAAAAAGAGTCTCTCAGCGCAAATGAACACGCAAGCAAAACTTGGTGATGGTAAAAACGCAACGATGCTGCCAGTTCAGCCCCAATAACTATGTCTGGTGATATCATTTCATCGTTATCAGCAAATGCGCCAAGAGCTTCGGGATCCAGAAGTAACTGGAACCCAACCTCCGACAGTCTATCAGCTAGAACAAGGGCCACTTCAGGTGTGAGTTCAGATACGCCTTCACTGAGATCATCGCCTTCATCGGACGCAAGTACATTCATCATTTCAACCATCTCCAAGGGAATCGTGGAGGGTCCAACCTCAAATTTTCTTCCTCCTACAAAGAATTCTGCAGAGTCATCTTCTTCGTTCCCATGGGCTGGAACAAAGCCAAAGTGGTTGAGACAATTGTATGCCGGTCTTGTGTGACTCCCATAGTCTACAAGAACTTCTTCATGTGATGAAATACGACGTGTAGCCCGGACCACGAGTTCTCCCTCGCCCATGTTATCATTTGCTCGCTCCAGCTGATAAGAAGCGTTGGCAGATCCCTTCTTGTCACTCCCAGCGCACCTACTCGATCCATGGTTTAAAAAATCCAATATTGGAGGGACAACCCGAAGCGGCGGTCCCCACTCCACATCATCGGCGCATTCAACTCGGCAACTTCGGGTTTGCACTATGTCCAAAGCGTTGTGTGCCATCAACTCTAGACGTTCTTTGTCCACAATTCCATCAAAATGTTCTGTTTCAAGTAAGCACGAAACAATTCCCTCGACCGCCTCAGCACGAGCAAAGTAAGAGGAATCAGCTGCAAGTTCAAGAGCAGTGCACTTGGAAGTCGAAATTATTTCTTCTCGCCAATGGACAGGCAGTGACGCCCGAAGCTGGTTCGGATCGGGAAGCAAAGAGAGCCACAGGGATAGACCATTCGCAATATCTTTGGGATACTGCAAACTAATATTCAGCCACAGATCAAGCAGGGCTGCAGCAAGGCGCATTGTCCAATCATCAGCAGAACCAGAATTGTGTGTAAACCAAGCAGGCGGTTCATCATCTTGGAGGCAAGACGATACAGGAAGCCTTAGGATGACATCTCCTTTTTCTACTGCTTCTGAGACGAATGCGCCCCTCACTCCATCACACCTTGTTGATAAGTAGAGCATGTCAGGGCCGGCCCCGAGAAACTTTGAAAGTTTCCTCAAGTCTGTATGATACCTGTCCATGCATGTTGACTCGTCGAGAAGCTCAATATGATCTTCATTCTGAATTCGCGGACCTTTCTTCAGAGCCTGCACGGAGTCGCCACAAATGCCCGAGGAAACTTGATGCGAGAGAATAGTAGTTTGCGAGCGAATGCCTCTGCGAAGTAGATGATCACCTGGAAATACGAGCGCTATCTGAATGATATTTCGCAGGAACGGAGCCATGATGTCGGTGGATTACTGACTTCGCATATGCTTGAGAGCTTGATTCGTATCCCTCAATGTTCTGCCTCACTAGCTAGATATAATCTGCCTTTCGATGAGTGCAACTAGAAGACAGGATCGTCGAGTTTTTGATGTCGTTTCGATGTGGATGGAGCCCGCATCCGACCCAAGTCGCCTTACTGCACGATTTACACTGCTGCTTACTACGGCACATGATTTTTTTGTTATACGAGTCGTACTGTACACATACATGATGTCTGTATGCCATATGCATACAACGAGCTCGTATGCATACGCTCGCACGT